>JABAOG010001599.1_pt1 | contig 22628 bp, 40 predicted proteins | sample 7062131 | NCBI WGS metagenome assembly JABAOG01 (sample SAMN14538629, study PRJNA623070) | marine sediment metagenome | biome: marine biome [ENVO:00000428]; feature: marine pelagic biome [ENVO:01000023]; material: deep marine sediment [ENVO:00002113] | place: India: Arabian Sea | collected...
GAGTGACTGCAACGCACGCACGTGTGCGCGTAACGTGCCCGCGTTGATCACGTGACTGTGACCCCGTGCCCCTTCATGCGCGCATGGCGCGCGTTGTACGCCTCGCCAGAGGCTCGGCCCTTCCCGCGTACACGCGTACGCGTTGATTGCCCCTGTCAGGGTGGTGGTACTTCATGCGCGTNNNNGGCTGTCGCCCTTCCTGCGCATGCCTGCGCGTTGGACCATGCCCGTGACGGTGACGTACTTCAGGCGCGCTACGCGCGCGTTGATGCCGGGTGATCTCGGTGTGACTATCCCGCGTGTACGCACGCGCGTTGGTCACTGTCACTCGGTTGACGATCAACGTGCGCATGGGTGCGCCCGTCCGCGCGCGATGAAAGAAATTCATTTCACATTAACTTGCGCGCCTAAGTGCCTGATTTCACAGGGCGTATAAGCTGGATTTATGGGGTCATAAAATCTTTTTGGTTGACGATTCCGGCCGGGTGCCGTTACAGTGTGCACTCGTTGGCGAAGTTGCGACTCGCTGACGGCCCGGTCAGGGTGACGGGCAACCCGCGCCACGGATGGCGCATCGGCGAGCGTAGGCGCTCGCAAGCGGTCACGCCAGCATGTGCGCACGTACTGGCCCCTGTCGTGGCCCCGTGATCGACGCAACCCGCGCGTGACGCGTACGGGTGACACTCGTGGAACACCATGCCGACGGTATATATATTATATACGGCCCCATGGATTAGTACTGAGCTGAACCTAGTGAGCGCCGGGCAGTGATGCAGATTTACAACCTGTAAGCCGTTGATCCTGGGAGGGATAATGCCCCTATAACGTCCACCTGCGAACAAACGCGTGTCCGGTAGTGAGTACTACCGCTGACGATGGCCCAAAAGGGCCGAAACACGCCAGAAATCAATCACTTAGCGAGGTATATTACCATGAACGCGATACTCGAAACCGTTGAACTGAACGTCATGAACAAAGCCGAAACTCTGAAGAAAATCAACAGCTTGAAAGGTCGGAGTGCCCGACTGGTGGACGACGTGCAAGAGTGCGCAGTGTCAGCCATGACACATGCCGCTGAACACGGGGATTTATCCCTTGCCACCAAGCTGGTGAACGCTGTGTCAGCGAGTCACGCAACGCAACTCAGGAAGTACCTTACTGCCTTTGGCCCGATCACGTGGAACAAAGGCAAGGGATTCAGCAAGAAAAAGCGCGGCGGGCAGTTCCGGGTCGCTGATATGCTCCTGATCGGCTGGGATACCTTCGAGCGTGAGACGGCAGCCAAGGTATACGATGCCGAAAAGGCGAAAGGCGCCTTGATCCGCTCCCTTGACCGATTTGCACAAGATGCGATCGACAACAACGATGACGACATGACCGGCCTCTTGCTGGCCATCGCCACCCTGATCTAACCACAACACAACCTTAACCCGACACACTGCCCGGTCACCTTCACGTGACCGGGTTTTTTGTGTCCGCAACCATGGGAGAGACTACCATGAAAAAATATTACGTCATGCGCAGCGAGCGCGACATGTACGGCAACCGCCACTGGTTTCGCTTGAACATGCGGACCTATGTCCTGAGTACAGCCAAACGGCTGGCGAACAAGCATAACGGGTACGTGTGCCGACTGGGTACGACTGACCCTGTGTACGTATCGGGAGGTGCCGCATAATGACATACAGACAACTATTGCACCTCGAGCATAGGCTGCTGCTGTTGTCCGCGCGGGCAATAATGCGCGACGATACCGCGGCGTTCCATATCTTTCACACTGAAGCTGAGATGTTGAGGTGCCGACAATGAGAGGACCACGCCATAAGAAACCGCAACGTCCTGAACCTGTACCACTCGGCCCGATGGGGCCTCGAGAAATTGTACAAGGGTTCTACACGTCACGGTTACCGAAGCTGTACGTACCGATCACTTACCAACGTGGACACGTCAACGGGTGGTATCATCCTGAGCGCAACCTGACAGGGTACCTGCCACCGTCACCGATGGAGGACCGATAATGTATTGGCCAATCGTAGGGTGCCTGTTCCTCGCCTTGCTGCCGGCATTGTGTAGTGTACAGGAACACGGGTCCGGTGAGCCTGACAGCGAGCCGGCAATCTTGACCATCATCATACCGATGGGGCTTGCCATGATTGTGGCGCCCCAAGTATGGTGGCTGGTCCCTTTGATATTTGGAGGTTGAGATGGACAGATTCATCGACAAGCTGGGATACGCTGTAAGTGAACTCGATTTGCAGTTTACCGACGCGAACTGTGGAGGGTGTGGTGCGATAGCCGTGATGTTGTACCGACTGGCGGAACAGCTGGGATTGAACCCGGTCATACGTAACTATGATGGCAGTCACGAGCCGTCAATTGACGAGGTACGTAACGACCTGATGACCGACCCGAACCACAGCAGGCTGTGCGACTGGAACGCGCACGGTATGTGGTTCACTCACGTATGGGTGGAGTTCAGTCTTGACGGTACGTACTATGCCATGGACGCATGTGGGGTGGTCGAAGCGCAGGACATGTACGATTATTGGGGCTCACCACGTGATGGGTACTTTACTGTCGAGGAGATGGAGTCACTAGGTAACGATCACGGTGGCTGGAATCCGACCTTTGATCGTGACCAGCTACCATACATGACTGATTTGGTTGATGAAATGTACGAAGCACTGAAACAGGAGGTGGCAGCATGAACGAATGGCCTGACGACTGGGCACACTGGTATTTCCCAGTCCCACCCGTACCGACGGCACACTGGTCACGCAGTGACTGGATTGAGTACGCCAAACCATACAACCCAGCGAGGTATGCACGTTATGAGGAACAGATACAAGGCAAGCAATCGACTTGAGTTCGCCATCATGGAGCTGGCTCCGCCACACGTGGCAACGTATGACGCACCGAATACCTGGGCAGAACTGGTACAGTGGGCGTATCATGCTAGTGACGGTGACCCGATACCCGTGTACAGTGGTGGCTGTGACAAGACAATTTACTCGTGTCCCGAGGTGAACCATGCGTTCCGAGCATGGCACGACATGCTGCACCTGTTCACACATTCAGATTTCAGTGTCCGTGGTGAGATGGTGGTCAACCGACACCATCAGCACATCCTGTATGAACGGCGCAACGAGTTCTACTTGACGCACGAGGAACTGTATGCTATGAACTGTGACGTCCTCGGACAGGTACTGTACTACGACAGGTACCATGAGTACGTCGACGATCAGGCTGCCTTTGTGTATTCCTGTGTTGAACAGGGACTACATCATGTTGTTCAAAGTGGAAGGAGGTACTAATGAGACAGGTGAAACATAAGTATCGTAGGTGGTACGGAGTGTACAAGCGTACCGCTACCGAGGACAGCAAGGTATTGTACTTAACACCGGCGATGCCATTCCCCGTGGCAGGTAAGATATGCTGCGGGTTCGGTCAACGCCATGGGATGGAGTTGCGTATGTTACGTGACGCCAGTAACATCAAAGCTAACAGGAGTAGGACACCATGAGTGAGAGACGTGCGCCTGAGTATTACGCCGAACAGGCACGGCAACTGGAGAGCGAGGCGATTGAGAACAGCGATGCAGGCAAGTGGCGAGAGGCTGCCCAGCAGTGGTGGCGGGCTTGTTGCGCATCGATTGGACACCGCCGACGTGAACGGTACGCACAGGCCGAGGCTCGCTGCCTCGACCATGCAAGAGCGCTTGACGTTACGTAACAGTTACTATATTATATATATAATATGTAACAGTAACGTAACATGTAACAGGGTTCCCCTTAAGGGAACCCAGTAACAGTAACAGGAGAAGATGACATGATTGAAGAAAAGATTGAAACAAGACTGTTGATGTGTGATGATGGTGACTACAGCATTGCAGCTGTACCTGAAAGCCGCCGGTATGGGCAAGATGATGAGTCACAGGGCTGGGGTGTATGTACTATCCGGCTGGCAAGTATATTCCATGATCTGTTTAGCCACATCGACGAGGACATGTTCGACGACCAGTCACTGGCTGAGCTGGGCAAGCTGTGTCCGCAGGAGCTGAAGCTCACTGTGTACAGAGACGAACCTGACCACGAGCACGCTGTCCAGATACGTAGCCTCGGCGAGTATCGGTCGACGGTAGAACTACTCACCCCTGACGGTGTGTATCACAGGGCTGGTCTGTTCGCGGCTGCTTACGAATGGCTGTGCAGCTACGATGTAGTCGACGGCAAGACTCACTACATCACACTGGAGGTGGTATGATGATCGGAAGTAAACTGAAAGTACATCACAGGTGCGTGGATGGCAGGATGTTACGCGACAAGCGGCACGTCATGCGTACCATCGCAGCTGTATACCGGACCCCGAACAAGGTACGTGACAACGTCGGGGATGTGTGGCTCGTCCGTCGCATTGCGAACGGCATGTTTATGACAGTGAGGTGACACAATGAAACTATTCAGACTACATCAGCCGGTAATAATCTTTTCGGTATCTACAGGCAACAACCCTGTCGTTGACTTCGAGAACAGCAAGGCTGTGCATACGTGGTTCACGAACAGCCCCGGCGCCATAAAATGCAAGCCCGTACTGGGCAGGTACAACGGAAAGTGCGAGGACTCGTTCATCGTACCTGCTACGGAATGGCAGGCTGCGTTCACAACGATTGTATCGCACAACCAGAACACGTTCATGTACCTCGACGAGTACCGCAACGCGTTCCTAGTGAACGTCGCTGCTCTCGCAGACACAGTGCACGATGACTGGGACTCGTACGACAGGAACTCCATAATCGACCTATGCGACCAGCGCAGGCCGGACGACCACTACACATACATGGGCAAGTTCGTTCCGACGGATGTGGTAGGACGCGACGAGGACTACACCTTCGACCCAGACACCGAGCAATTTTACGTAACAACACGTTAGGAGGCAAGACATGACTTACGATGACCTCTTCGTCGGTAGCATCTTCACTGTCAAGGTGAAGGGTGACCGGCAACGCTACGTCAAGATGTGCCCAGCGTACGCCTTGACCAACAAAGGGAAGGACGCAATCTTCTCACCCCGCACACCAGTACGCCTGTTGGGTAGGGTGAAGTGCAGCGTCATTGACTACTCATGAGCAGGTGGGCAGCGAAGGACATCACGGAGTGCAACAAGCTGGCACAGGCAGAACCCGAGGGCGTACGTCGGGCCTGCCTTGTCGCACTGTTGTCCGTGCAACAGAGCTGGTCACATGTACCCGTCGCACTGAGCGACGTGATACACAACGGTGGCAAGAGTCAGTACCTGTGGGGCTGGAAGCGTACAGCGTATAAGTTCCTAGACAAGGGAGCGAACCTCGACTACCTGTACTCCGGCATGATGACAGCGAGTAACGAGTTCGAGTTGCTTGACCTGTTTACCACGGTACCCGGCCTCGGCTTGGCCAAGGCTGGCTTCGTGTGTCAGCTGACACGTGGGTGGGTAGGCTGTATCGACAGCCATAACGCGAGGCGTTATGACGTGGCAGCAGCGCAGCTGCGGTACCCGAAGGGACTGACCATCAAGACACAGGCAATCAAGCTGCAAGGGTACCTCGACCTGTGTGAGAAGATCGGCGGCAGCGAGTACCTGTGGCGTGAGTGGTGTTACCTGATGGCAGGACGGTACCCGCAGAAGTATGCCCGTCCAGAGGACGTGAGTACACAGCACGTGCAGGTGATGGAGCAACGCCTATGACAGTGACCGAGGCAACCAAGCTGGCGCACAGTCACCAGCGCACGTGGGGTGGGCATTGGCATGTGTGGATGTACGAAACAAAGCTGTGGGTATCTCACGATGAGTGCCCACGTCCACACCCCGAGGCCCTGCAAATCTACACAACCAGACAGGAGGGACCATGAAGTTCCAACACCTAAGACTCCGGGCCACAGAAATGCTGGACGAGTACCGTGAGCTGACTGGCCGCATAGACCTAGCACTCAGTGAGGTACAGGCCCAGTGTCCGCACGAGAACGTAGTCAAGGAAGCGCATGACTACTTCGGACTGCATCTGTGCACATACTGCGGAGCGTGGGCAATGTATCAGGATGACGGATGGCGGCAGCTTGACATGGCAGTGAATAAGAGTGAACTGTCGAGGGAAAACCTGTTACAGTTACGCCGACATCTTAATGGACCGCACGATGGGAGGATGACATGAGCATAACCAAACCAATGCTGGCAACAGCAATGAAGGACCCGGCCGACATCAGGTACCCACTGCTGGCCAGCCCCAAGCTGGACGGGATACGGTGCCTGATACACCCGGACCACGGCCCGGTGTCACGTAAGTTCAAGCCGATACCCAACGAGTACATCAGGGAGAAGCTGAGTTACGTCAACCTACACGGACTCGACGGTGAACTGGTGACGTACACCAACGGCAAGCTCGATGACTTCAACACCATACAGTCCAAGGTCATGAGCGTAGATGGTGAGCCGACGTTCCACTTCCTCGTGTTCGATGACTTCACTGACCCGGACAAGGCGTTCGCTGTCCGGATAACGCGGGCCAGCGTCAGGTGTGACGACTGGCTGGACTACGTGCAGTGTGTCGACCATCAGGTGGTCAACGGTGAGACGTTACTCCGTGAACTGTACGCCATGTGGATGGCGCACGGTTACGAGGGTGCGATGACACGTGACCCGACCGCTCCATACAAGCAGGGACGCAGCACACTCAAGCAGGAGTGGCTGCTCAAGCTGAAGGCGTTCGCCGATGCTGAGGGTACGGTGATTGCGTTCGAGGAACAGCTGCGCAACACCAACCCAGCTGAGCTTGACGAGCTGGGTCACACCAAGCGTAGCCGTAAGGGTGAGGGACTGGTAGGCAAGGGAACACTCGGCAAGCTGATACTGGAGACAGAGTGGGGCCTGCTCAGTGTGGGTACAGGGTTCGATGACAATCTGCGTCAGGAAATCTGGGATAACCGTGACGAGTACCTCGGTGCACTGGTCACGTTCACGTACCAGCCGAGTGGTATGCAGGACAAGCCACGGTTCCCGGTGTTCAAGGGATTCAGAGACAGGAGAGACACATGAGTGAGCAAGAGGAAACATGGGACGTGCGGTACCAGTTACGTAACGGCACCAGCCAGCTACTGGAGTACACTGGAGAGCGTGACCAGATTCGTGCGCAGGTCAAGTACGTAATCGACTCCGGACTTGAGCGGTGCTACCGTAACGGGAACTACCTGTTCATCGCAGCGTCAGAGATCATAGGTGCAACAATCAAGAGGACATCACATGAGAGTAAGTAAACTGTGCCACTACTGTGGCACCACCTACAACCTGTTACCCGCCGTACTGGTGACACCACTGTACCGCATCACGAGTATTGATCCGGCACCAATGTCGCTGAAGTACTTCGGGTACACCCGCAACCCCGGTCACCTTACAGTGTCCGGCCTTCGCATTGCGCTGAAGTTCTGGCGCTTCCACCTTGGAATGGAAATTGACTATGAATCCAGATGAACTACCAGAACGGGAATGGGTGCAGCTGAGTTACGGTGACCACCATTACCGTTTCACGTTACACGGTCCCGAGACGTGCCGGTACTCACGTAAGTACGAAATCACTTTGAACGTACAGAAAGCACTGCATCAGTTCCACGTACAGCTTGCTGAGTCTGCACGTAGGGAGTCCATGCTGCGTACGCTGCTGATGCAGCTTGCAGCACTGCACCCCGACATGGCCCATGACCCTAAGTACATTAACTTTCTAACCAATGGAGGTACCGACTGATGGGAAGTACAGTCCAACGTGAGTTCTACGAGAAGGAAGTAACCGAGGTACGTAAGGTAAGTGACACTCGGATACATGTGACATTAACTGAAGAGCAGGCGCAAGCCCTGAGTTACTTGCTTGGTCACCTTAACGGTCACGGTATGTTCACACCAATCTTTGGTGATCTGTGTGGTGCCGGCTTCGAGTGTGAGGTACCAGTAGGGTGGGCGTTCCGCTACCCCAACGAGGGTGAAGAGCGCGAGGAGTTACAGTCACTGTTAGTCGGCGGGTTCTGGAAGAGGGAGGTCAACGATGAGTAAGGTAACCACATCACCACCAACATCACGCAAGTTTCACATCGAGTTGACTGAGCGAGAGGCGTACAAGCTACTCAAAATATTGGCAGAGTCCAACGGTCTGTTCGTGTTATACAGTTCGCTGCGTACACTCGACCCAAAGGAGGGCACTGACGATGAGTAGTTGCAAAGCATGCGGCGCACCGACCGCCGCCGACGAGTACGAGACCCCGCATGACGGACTGCAGGAGGAGATATGCTGCCCGTCGTGCATCCGTGCATCACGTATCAACATGCCAGAGGACTACTACGAGGGACTGTGGTTCGACTCGAAGGGTCACCCATCACACGTGGTAATCTCACCACTGGTACTGGAGCTGGAGGAAGCACATGCACAGCGAGAGGCTGAACGTACGGCAGATAGTTCAAGACAATCCAGCAGTCAGTCAGCTGGCTGATGGTGAACAGACCAAGCTGAACCACGCCGGGTGTAGTGCAGGCATTGACCGTAAGCGTAGGCTGTTCGTCAAGAAAGATGGCAACACCTACATTGCGTACTGCCACCACTGCGAAGGGCGTGGCGCATGGAGTGACGGTAAGCGCAGCCACATACGTAAGCGTGGCAACAAGGTACTGCACGAGGACGTGCGGTTACCGAGTGACCACACGGTACCGCTGTCCACCTGTCACCCACTGATGAACGTGTGGCTGGGGAAGTATGACATCACGATGGAAGAGAGACTGCAACACAACATCGGATGGAGTGAGTCCCGAGGCAGGTGCATCCTGCCGGTGTACCAGCAAGGCAAGCTGGTTGCCTACCAAGAGCGCAGGATACTGTCACATGACGAGGGTCCGAAGTACCTGANNTACCTGACCACGAGGCACAAGGCAGTGAAGCACCCGCTGTTCGAGGCAGGTATCCAGACCACCGGTGGTACCATGGTGCTGACCGAGGACATCCTGTCCGCCATCAAGGTGGGCAGGGTATGTAACACGACAGCGCTACTCGGTACGTACCTACCCGACGACCAGCTGGGTCACATCATGCGGCGCAAGCCTGACCGCATACTGATCTGGCTGGACGACGACAACCCACAGGTACGTAAGCAGCAGCGTAAGATGTACCGCAGGCTTGGCATCTTCTGCGAGACTCACCGCATACTTGGTCACGACCGTGACCCGAAGGAAATGAGCGAGGATGAGATACGGGAGAAGGTGTATGGCCAAGGTTAGTCCAGCGGTAGCAGAACAGATGCATGTGTTACGACGCATCATCGAGAACGGGTTCCGTTCGCAGGAACAGAAGCCCGAGGACAAGTCACGCAGGCTGGACGACTGGGTCCACCTGCATGACGAGTTCAGGTTCCTTGTGCACCTGATGAGACAGTAGTTGACGCGGGTAGTGATCCGTGATATACTGGTAGTGTAGGAAATGTAACTGACGAGAGGAAGATGATATGGCAAATGGTGTAATCTACGGGCGGATCAACGCCCTGAAAGAAACGTCACTCATGTTGGATGACGGGCAGTGGTACGGTGACCGTGAGTTGATCGGTCGGTGTCTCGACCAGAACATCAACGTCAAGGACTACGTGATTATCTCGTACTGGACGAAGTCACAGCAGCATGACGGACAGTGGCGTAACTATCGCAACATCGTAGCGATACGCAAGGTAGAGAACTGTGGCTACAAACAGCTGGGCGAGTACTTCAGTGCCATCGCACAGGCCACGCTGCCGGAGGAAGGACAGCACCCACGCGACGAGGTGAAGCGAGCGGCAGCTGAGATCGACGACGACGACATCCCGTTCTAAGTATGAGCGCAGACGTCAACCTGCTTTCCCTGTTCCTCCACTCACGTGACACCTTCGACCGCTTCGAGTCGGCGGTGCCTGAGCACCTGCTCGAAGACGAGACGCGGCTGTTACTGGCTGACCTGAGTACGTGGTACGGTAACCACCCGAAGGACAAGTCAGTACCTGACGACAAGGTGTTCGAGTTCTGGGAGTGGATCAAGCTGACCCGACACAGCAACGCCAAGCCTGAGAAGCTACGGCTACTCAAGCGTATGCTGGGTAGGGCCATGAAGAACAAGGGCAAGGACAAAGCCAACGAGATACTCAAGATGCTGACGCTACGTGACCATGCCGGTCGCATAGCGGAAAAGGCTGACCGGTTCTCGGCTGGCGATACATCAGTCAACCTGTTCACCGAACTGCAGGACGACATTGAGATGGCCATGAAGGACGCTGGCCTGCATGACGACCACGAGCTGGAGGTAACGACCAGCTTCGAGGACATCGTGAAGGAAGTGACCGACCTTGGTACTGGCCTGAACTGGCGCAGCCCGAACCTGAACATGGGACTGGGTCCGCTGCGTAAAGGCAACTTCATTGTCATCGCTGCCTTCGTCGACTCAGGTAAGTCAACCTGTCTGTCAAGTGAGATCACGTTCATGGCGTCACAGCTGTCAGGTGACGAGAAGGTACTGTTCTTCACCAACGAGGAGGAAGGCAAGGTCGTGAAGCTCCGGCTGTTGATGTCGGCCACCGGTCTGAACCTCTCCGAGATCAAGGCAGACGTACCAGCAGCAGTCGAGTCATACAAGCAACACATGGGCGGCGACCTGCAGCGCATCGTGGTGGTAGACAGTCCGCGTATATCCACGGGACTGATACGCCGCAAGCTGCGGCAGTACAACTGTAAGCTGATAGCCGTTGACCAGCTGTACAAGGTCAAGGGCTTCAAGCGATTCGGTGACGACAAGCTCGGCCAACTGCAGGACATCTTCGAGTACGGCCGGGGACTGGCTAAGGAACATGCGCCGGTCATTGCTATTCACCAAGCACGTGGCGACGCCAATGGTGTGCAGTACATTGAGATGCACCAGATGGCTGGGTCACAGCAAGCCATCCAAGGTGAGGCTGATGCGATCATCACCATCGGCCGTGACTTGGACGTGCCCAATGCTAGATACATTTACCTTCCGAAGAACAAGTTACCTACTCCCGGTGACGCGGCGTACCGTAACATGAAGGTAGAAGTCTGGCCTAAATTTGAGAGAGGACGATTCGACGAATGAACGGTAAGCGAGCGAAACAGATACGGCGTCATGCCTTCGAGCTGTACACCCGTGCAGCACGACAGGCAACGGAAGCTGGTAAACAGCTGACGGTGACACCACGGCAGGTGTACCAGTCACTGAAGAGGGCATACAAGCAGAATGTACGTACTCCCAATAGACCTCGAAACAAGCCTGCATAACACAGGTGAGACTGCAGTCGGTGACTTTGCTGCCGACCCGTTCCACCCTGACAACTGGATTGTATGGTCGGGGTGGTGTGTGCTGGACGACCAGCTCAAGCAGGTCGGTGATGCCAAGGTCAAGCGGTACCAGAAGGGTGAGGTTGCCATACCGGCACCGAACCTTGACAACGGTCCCTGCGTAGTCACAGGTCACAACATAGGATTCGACATCCTGCACCTGTGCAACCCCAACAACAAACACTGGAGTGACTGGGTGGCGTGGCTCAACGACCCACGTGCCTTGCTCTGGGACACACAGGCTGTCGAGTACAGGTTACTCGGACAGTCAGTAGCGTACCCCAGTCAAGACTTTGCGTGTGAACGTAGAGGCTGGCCACTCAAGCCCGGACGCCTGAAGGAATACTGGAAGGAAGGCATCAGCACCGAGGACATACCGGACGAGGAAGTCCGGCCGTACATGCAGCACGACGCCGAGACAGCGGCGCGTCTGTTCAAGCGGCAGGTGTCAGAGGTACGTTCACGTGGCATGATGCAGATCGTACGGGTGGAGAACGACGCCATCCTTGCGACGACACTCATGCGGTACAACGGGATGAAGTTCGACAAGGGCGAGGCCATGCGGGTGTATGAGGAAGAGCTGGCACCGCAGATCGAACAGCTGACCGAGGACCTGAAGGCTGCCTTCGAGCAGCTGACCGGCATACCGCAGGAGTTCATCAACCCCAACAGCAACCCGTTCCTTACGAAGGTGCTGTACGGTGGCGAGCAGAAGTTCGACATCAAAGGCTACATCCTGAACGATGACGGTGAGTACACGAGGTACAAGTCCGGCAAGAAAAAGGGTGAGCTGCGCATGCGTAACATCGAAGTCCGCGCACAGTTACCGCGTCGAGTGACGGGTGACTACGAGGGCAGCGGTGAAGAGGTGCTGCAGAAGATCAAGGCAGCGGGTGCGTGCGACGACGCGCTGGCCCCGGTCTTCGACAAAGTACTGGAGCTGCGTAACCTGAGCAAGCTGGCGAAGACGTACTTCTACGGGTACAGTAAGCTGACGTGGCCTGATGGCTGCATCCATGGCAGCCTGAACCACGCTGTCACGGTGACCAGTCGCCTGTCATCCACGGCACCCAACCTGCAGAACGCAGGTCACACGCCAGTACGTAAGTGCTTCGTGTCACGGTACGAGGGAGGCAAGCTGCTTGAGGTGGACCTGTCTCAGATCGAGGTGGTGGTGCAGGCGTTCCTGTCGCAAGACGAGAACATGATAGCCGACATCATCAACGGTGTGGACTTCCACTGTAAGCGGGCAGCATACGCTGCCGGCGTGGAGTACGAGACGGTCCTCGAAGGGTACAAGAACGAGGACGCACACTGGACCAAGGAACGGAAGGGCGCCAAGCAGTTCTCGTTCCAGCGAGCGTACGGCGCAGGGGCGCCGGCGATCAGTGAATCCACTGGGCTGGACATCGGGCTGGTGTACAAGTTGATCGAGGCCGAGGAGGCGTTGTACTCCAAGGTGAAGGAGGTCAACGAGGAGTGGATCAGGCAGGTGAACCACTCCGTCAAGGAACGTGACGGCATCATCGCTGGTGTACTCAGGTCACCTACTGGCACAGAGTACCGGTTCGCTCGTGAGCCTGACCAACGTGGCCGCATGACCATCAAGCCTACCATCGTGAAGAACTATCCGATACAGGGGATGGCAGCTGATATCATCAAGCTGATCCTCGCACGGATACGGCAGTTCTTGTTCGAGTACAACACGTGGATCGACCCGGCCGATGGCGAGCGGAGTATGAACGGAGCGCCGGTACTGGTGGTCAACACTGTGCACGACAGCGTCATCTTCGACGTGCCTGCTCAGGTGGTGCTGCCTCATCTGGCTGGTGAGCTAATCACCCTGTTCACCGAAGGTGTACTCGGCGACCTATCACGTAGGCTGGGCATCGACTTCAACGTACCCATCCGGGCTGACGCTGAGGCGGGTGACAACTGGTATGAGATGGAAGTAGTTGACGCGGCATCGTAGCCGTGGTATAATGTTAGTATAGGTTGGAAACTGACAGGAGAAAATGAATGACTGAAATTACTGGTACTATTCAGTCGGTCCGCAGGGACCGCAAGGGTGTCAAGATTGACGACGTGTGGTACTCAGCGTACGCCGCGTCGGAACTGAACGGGGCGGAGCGTGGCGACCACGTCAAGCTGACGTACTCGGCGAAGGGTGACTTCAAGAACATCCAGAAGCCGGGGGTAGAAGTACTCAGCAAGGGCGAAGGCCAGTCGTCTGGTGGTGGCGGCGGTCGGAAGAGCGGCGGTAACGGTGGCGGTGATAAACAGTTCCGCACGGTTCCCGAGCTTAACCGGATCGACGCACTCAACGCAGCCGTTGCTGTCACCGTGGCGGACACAGACACCAAGGAACGTGTCAAGCATGTGATGAAGCTGGTTCCCATCTTCGTCAACGTCATTGAGAATGGTACACCTACGCAAGCCAAGGCGAAGGCCACCGACGACGCAGCAGCAAAGGCTGCCGCGGAAGAGGCTGCTCGCAAGGCTGCGGAAGAGAAGGCCAAGCGTGAGGCGGAAGCAGCAGCTGCCGCTGAGGCCCAGAAGGAAGAGGCCGCCACTGCGCTTGACGACTTCCTCGATGACTAAGGTAGCCTTGGTTGATCTGGACGGCATGATCTACGCCTGCGGTGCCATCGCTGAGACCGTGTTCTACACGGTCGATGGCGTCCGCTTCGATTACAAGTCACAGGCCAACGAGTACTGTGACGAGCACAACGTACCACGTGAGGACATCGAGCGTGGCGTAGATGCCGAGCCAGTGTCACATGCCATCAACGCACTCAACCTGACGGTTGACGCTGCGGTACGTGAGGCGAAGTGTGACGAACAGGAACTGTACCTGTCGCCGACAGGTAACAACAGCTTCCGGTTCGACATATACCCAGACTACAAGGCCAACAGGAAGGCAGCACCTAAGCCTGTACACTACGCCGCACTGCGTACTCATGCGGTCAAGCACATGGGTGCGGTAGTAGCAGACAACGTCGAGGCTGACGACATGCTCACCATCAGGGCCAACGAGCTTGGCCTTGGCAACTGGGTCATGGTCACGAACGACAAGGACCTGCAGCAGACGCCGGGCATGCACTACGACTGGCGCAAGAAAACTCTTCACGACGTCGACCGCGAGTCTGCGATGCTGTGCCTGTATACACAGGTACTGGTCGGTGATTCCGTTGACAACATCAAGGGGTGCCCCGGCATCGGTCCAGCGAAAGCTCGGAACGCGCTGCGGGATGCGGCCGATGATGTCGAGATGTTGGAGGTGTGCAAGTGGCTGTATCTGAAAGCGTGGGACTTCGACGAGGAGGAAGCGATGAAGGAACTGAAGTTGAATATCCGGCTGGTCCGGATGTTACAGGAGAGACAGAAGTGAGCTGGTTCAGAAAGACCGCCGATCTTGATCTGCTGGAGAGCAGGTACCGTGACCTGCATGCACGAACCGACAGGTTGTATGATCGTATCGGACAGTGCGAGCGCTGCTTCCGTGATGTCAGTGAGCGCATCACCCACATTGCTACGGTGAGCGTGCCGCACGTTGACGGAGGCGGTAACGTGAAGGTGGCGGTACCAATTACCGAGGTCGTCGCGGCTGTCGTCGAGCTTCTGAATCTGGCACAGGTGCCGGAGCAGGAGAGCGAGATTGTCATGATGAACAGGAAAGATGCGTAGCGGTTACGAGTACCAAGTACGGGACGCGCTGCGTGAAGCAGCGGTCGACTTCGAGTATGAGACCGAGACCTTTGACTACGTCAGCACAGTACGTGGTGGCGTATGTCGTGAGTGTGGCTGCACGAGGGTGGGCAAGAAACGTAAGTACACGCCCGACTTCAAGGTCATACGTGTTGACTTCTCCGTGATCTACATCGAGGCGAAGGGTCGGTTCCCTAGCACTGACCGTTCCAAGATGAGAGATGTACGCAAGTCAAACCCTACGTTGGACGTGAGGCTGCTGTTTCAGAAGCGCAGCCGGAAGCAGATGGACGAGATCGCGAGGTGGTGTGAGAAGTTCGAGTTCGACTACCACTTCGGTACCATGCCACCAGAGGAATGGATACGATGAGTAAACACCTGATAGTACCTGACATACAAGCAAAGCCCGGAGTACCACTGAACCACTGCGGTTGGATCGGGCAGTACATCGCCGAGAAGAAACCTGACGTAGTCATCAACCTCGGTGACCACTGTGACGTGAACAGCCTGAGCAGCTGGGACCGAGGTAAGCTGCAGTTCGAGGGCCGCCGCTTCACTCAGGACATCGAGGCCAGCGATCTGGCCAACGAGTTACTGCTCACCCCGCTGTACGAGTCAGACCACTGGGACCACTGTGACACCCACATCCTGATGGGTAACCACGAGAACCGTATCAACCTGTTCGCGGAGAAGAATCCGGAACTGGCTGGGTTCGTGGACACGGACCAGCTGGCGTACGGTGACTTCTACGATAACGTGCACGACTTCCTCGTGCCGGTTACCATCGACGGAGTCACGTACTCGCATTACTTCTACAACCCGATGACCGGTAAGCCATGGGCCGGCATGATCCAGACGCGTATCAAGAACGTCGGGTTCAGCTTCACCATGGGTCACCAACAGGGACTGGACTACGGCAACCGTACGCTGGCCAACGGCCACAAGCACCACGGCCTCATCGCCGGCTCCTGTTACCTGCACTACGAGGACTACAAGGGTCCGCAAGCGAACGACCACTGGCGTGGTATCGTCATGAAGTACGGCGTACACAACGGTGACTACGACATCAAGGTCGTCAGCCTCAACTCACTGTGTCAGCGTTACGAGGGACTGACACTTAACGAGTTCATGAACACACCTGACATTCACATAGGAGTCTAACCATGCCGAAGTTCATTGCCTTTAATACAGTTACCACCGAGAAGCTGAACGAGGACGGGGAACTGGTCACGATTACCAGTCAGCACAGGTGGAGGCGCGACAAGCTAATCGAGCTGCTCCGCACCGAGCCGCACAGGTTCTTCGAGGTGCCGGAGTCACACGCCGAGAACGTGATACGTCGTCAGTCCACGTATCAGGAAGTCTTCGAGGACGTCATCGAAGAGGCCAACAAGCCGAAGCCGAAGCCACGGTCACGCAAGCCTGCAGCCGAGTCCGATGACTGAGGTACAACAGTTACGTGAACGGGTCACGGTGCTGGAGGCCACCCTCCGGCACCTGATCGACAACCTCGCCACCATTCAGGGCGAGACTGACAACGGACTGGTTACAGCACAGGAGGTACTCGATGACGGATCAAGTGAATAACCCGAACCACTACCAGATTGGTTGTGGCATCGAGGCTAAGGACATCATACGTGCCGCAGTCAACCAGCTTGGTGTTGGCCTGACTCCGTGGCAGGTGGTGTGTCTCGCTAACTTCCTCAAGTACCGGTTACGTGCAGGAGATAAGGATGACCTACAGCAGGACATTGACAAGAGTAATGTGTATCGTGACATGTTGCGTCACGATGCTGAGCGCAGGGTGCGCGACGACGTCACCACAAACGTCGTCCGTCCCCTCATCAGACGCGGGAGTGACGACACATGATTCCAATGGAACTGATCACCATGCTGGGTTCGACCCTTCTGGGTGGCGTGATGCAGATATGGAGCCAGCACCTGAGAGCGAAGCAACAGGCCCACTCCGCCCTGATGGCGAGAGCGGGACTGGCAGCGGACCACAGGATGTCACTCCTGACCAAACCCAACGAGAAGGTGATGTGGACCCGCAGGGTTATAGCCCTCTCCGTGGTCTTTTCGGTGATCGTACTGCCGAAGCTGGCGGTACTGGTCTTCCCGACACTACCGGTGAGTTACGGGTGGACGACAGCGCCTGTCGAGGGATTCCTATGGGGCCTGTTCGGGGGGACTCCGGAGTTACTGACATGGCACGAGGTACGTGGAATTGCAATCACGCCACTGGACACCCACTTCGCTTCGGCGGTAGCTGGTCTGTATTTTGGCGGGAGCTTGGTGCGGCACTAATGTTCTGGGTCAAGATCATCGGTGGCATCGTGCTTGGCCTGATCCTTCTTGCGGTGTGGTACGAACTACGGGAGAGAAGTAAATGGAAGTGGTAACTGGATTGTTCGTCGGCTTTATGTGTTTTACTGCCGACAGTAAAGTGGAGATCGCATGCGTGATCGACGAGGGGCCGATCTACGGCTCCGCATTGGAGTGCACACACAAGGTTGAGGAGCGCATGAAAGAGCTGTTCTTCAGCGAGCAGTACCGACTGCTGCGTGAGCGTAACGAGATTGTGGTCGAGCGTATCGGCTGCGTCCCGTGGGAAGCACCGGAACCGGTAGGACGTGATTGGAGGAAAGGCGCATGAAATACTTTATGCCTGCACTTGGTTTGCTGTTCATAACACTCAAAATCCTTGAGGTAATCAACTGGTCGTGGTGGCTGGTACTGCTGCCGATCTATGGCCCTGCTGCCATCGGTCTGGCTGTCATGATCCCCCTGATGATCTACATCATCAAGCACGGGTAGACAAGAAAGGGGGCCTCGCGGCCCCCCTCTCTTTACACGTTACCAAGGAACAGGTTAGCTTCGGCTGCACGCCGACGTACCAGTCCCTTCAGTACCTTACCGTTAGCCTTCGTCCAGCCGATCTGGCTGTCGAACGCCTGACGAACGAACTCGTCACGATCACCTGCGTTCAGGGCCTTCAGTGCCTTGGACTTCGCAAAGGCGTTACGTCCGATGTTGTACACCAGTGACGTCACCGCCTCGAACTCATTGGCAGACAGCGGTACACTCACCAGCTCGTAGACAGCGTCGCGTGCCCACTTGGTGTCCTGCTGGTACAGCTGCTCGATCTGCTCGTCACTGAGGCCTTGCGTCCAGTTCACCAACTCCCCACCCAGACGTAACTTCCCAGACTTCTGTTCCTGCTTGGTCAGCTTGTGACCATAGCCCAGCGTGTCGGTGCCGCCCTCGATAGAGGGATGCGGCATCCACAGTCCAGTGACTGCGTCACGCCCGACCTGTCGAGGATTCTCGAAGTCCTTGATGAGGCTGCCGTCGTTCAGGACGTCATCCAGTACGCGCTCGACCGGAGGCATCACGCTCAACGGAGCATGCGTTCCGATCTCCTGCTGGATGTACTTACCCGAGGCGTCAGGGATGATGACCGCGCCGATACCACCAGCCAATGCACCAGCAAAGTCACTGGTTAGGAAGCTGTGTAGGTTACGGCCTGCCGGCGTAGCCGTCAGTAACTTGACCGGCTCACCGTTAATCATACCCTGTACCCAACCACCGGCTGTCTGGCCGGTGATGCCCAGTACGGGCCACAGGTTACCAGCTGCAGCGTCACCCCGGCCTTGGGCCAGATTGTCGGCAAGGAACTTACCCGACATACCAAGTGACAGCATACCCTGTACGAACGCGGCATCAGGTTCCACATCTTGGCCACGTAACCACTGCTTCGTCATGATGACGGGTGCACCGGTAATGCCCATCAGGAGCGCCATGCTCATCAGGCCAGTAACTCCCTTCACCACCTTACCCTGCCGGATGTTATTCAAGTGTGTGTTCCTCGCAAAGTTCATCTGCTTCAGTGTCCACGACAACAGGCTGTACATCACGCGGCCATTGGGATGGCGTTGGTACGACACCGGCATGTCCTCACGGTGAGCCGGCCGGATGTCGGCCGTCTCGCTGAGTACGTGCGTACGCATGTCGTCACTGATCCTGCGGTTCTTGTAATCGTCCAGTAACCTCCGTGCTTCTGTCGGTGTGAAGTCACGCTCCAGCTTCTGGAGAAGCCGGGCCGGGTCCTTCTGAGCCATGCGAAAGTTGCGACGCAGGCTCGCGTTCACTGACGTGTTGGCCATGATCTTGTCGAGCTTGTCGAAGCCGAACGACTTGAGACCAGCACGCACCAGCTTGGCTGTGCCATGCGGGGTGCGCGAGTCACGGGCCAGCTCACGCAGGCCCACGTCGTACACGTTAGCAATCTTCGGACCGAACAGTGACGTCAGCGAGTCACGTACACCGAAGCGGTGCATGATCTGACTGAAGTCCTGTATCTGTGTCAGCGTTGACATCGGGTTGAACCCAAGTGACCCGGTGGTGAACACGTTCTTGAAGCCCTGTGTCAGCTTGCCGGGACCCTGACGACCGACACCGAACTGCAGTGACAGCAGCTCCGCCAGCTCAGTCAGGTCAGTGTCGTTGATGGCACCAGAGGCACGAGCCTGTGCCATCAGGTCACCAACGTCCTTGGCTGTGACGTTCTCACCCACCTTAATCTCACGACCCAGATTGTTCTTGAAGAACTCGTGGATCGCTTCCTCCTCGCGGTGACGATGTGCGTAAGCAATCATCTCGTTGCGAGAGTTCTCGTACAGGTCAAGGTCCTTCTCTTCGATGGCGTTGATGCGCCGGTTCTTGTCGACCCGGAGCGCACGTCCACCGATAGCTTGGTTGTAAATCTGAGACAGCTCGAACTCGTCGAGCGCACTTCCCTTCTTCAGCGTGGCCCGGTCGATGACCTGACGCAGCTTGGACCGGTCCTCGCGGCTGAGCCTACGGCGCAGCTTGCGGACGTTACGTACCACACGCGGGTGGAACGCGAATATGAACCCGTCCTCGCCGGCTGCCCGGCGCTCCCGTCCGATCTGGTCCAGCCACTTCCTGATGTGCGTCTCGTACAGCTCGGTCAGTCGCGGTATGCGGTTGGTGATCTGCCGTATCTTAACTCCGTCACCGTTCTTCATCGCAGCTTCGAGTGACCGCCGTTCCTTGCGGGACAGGCGGGAGTACTCCGGCGATTTGTAGAACTTGTCGAAGCTCAGGATGTCCTGCTCCGACCGCACCGCCGTACGCTGGGACACGCGGCGCACGCCTGTGGCGAGCCGCGGTGCTATGTTACGTATGCGGTCAATGACAGCGTTACCGAACCTCGGAGTAACGAGGTCACCCTGCTTGTTACGCGCAGCGTTGGGGTTGGAGAGCAGCAGGCCCTCGTCCATACGGTTGGCGTTCTCCTGCACGATGGCCTCGGCTTCCTTGACGGCCGGCTTCTCGCGCGCCCGATTCATCTCCAGCCGGGCCAGCTCTTCGTTCTGGCGCTCGGTGATCCTTGCGACAGCATACTCGTCGATGGTCGGACGGTGGAAGCTGTGGTCCACACGCAGCGGACTCTTCGGGATCACCAGCGGTGACCGGGACGGGTCCAGCTGTCCCATCTCACCCGGAGTGATGATGCCTTCCTCGGCCTCCTCAATGGCAGCGAAGCCACGCTCGATCTCGGCCTCGCGCTGCTTGTCCAGAGCCTCGTACGGCGTGTTGCGCCGTGCTCGGGCCAAGTCCCTACGCTGCTGAATCTCGTCAGCCTTCCGCTTCTGGAAGTCTGCGTGCTCGGCGTCCTTACGGTACGCCTCGATCAGGTCAGCCCTGCGGGCGTCGGTCTTTGCCTTGATCTCATCGGCAGTCTTGATGCCGAAGGCGTCATCCAAGGTACGGGCCTCAACCCGCGTAATGTCACGTAACCGGTTACTGGCAGCCAGTATCTCCTCGGCCTCTGGCCTCGTGATGACCACGTCAATCTCGGCACCGGTATTGATGATGTCGTCAGCGGTGACGTCAGCGTCAGCCGCATGCTTGCGGTTCAGGTACTTGAGTACCTTACCGCCTCCGGCGAATAGTGCCGGACCCAGCGTACCACCGGCTGCGCCGGAGATGAGGGCAGCGTAGCCCAGCTCCTCGGCGTTCAGCTGCCCGGTAGCACTCAGCTGGCGGATAGTGTTATCAGCCGCACCGAACGCACCAATGCCAAGGGCACCCTCAGTCACGGCCTTGCCCAGTTGGGCGCGGCCTGCTGCGGAACCCATGACCTTCTCACCCTGTGCAGCCATCTTGCCCAGCTTGGCCTGTTGGGCCACTGGTAACGGTACAGTGATGAGGTCAGTTACAAGACGCGTGACTTCACCGGTGGTCACCCACGGGTCATCCTCAAGCGTACCGTCTTCGACGAGGTCAGGGAAGTCCTGAGCCAGTCGTGACTGACGGCGAGCTGCTTGCTCGTCACGGATTTCTTGCTCTGTGCGGCCGGGGGTCACCTTATGGATGGTCTGCGTGACCATCTCAGCTTCCTCCATCTCTTCAGGAGTCAGCGGTACGTCCTCTGGGACGTCAGGGTGACGTAAGGTCTGACGCGTGATTACCTCACGCTCTTCGGGGCGGGCACCGGCCTTCTGCTCGATAAGCTGCACTGCCTCTTCGACGAGGCCGGGTGTCTTGGCTAGTCCGAACAGGACACGACGCGCCCGGCTAGGCTCCCCAACTTCAGGAGCCGTCACGGCCGGGGTCTCTGCCGTTTCCGACAGGAACGCATCAGGGTCAAAGCCTCCGCCCTCAGCCAAAAAGGCGTCCGGGTCGAAATCGTTTGCCATGTTCTACAATCCTAGTTTCTGTTTGATCTGTGCTGCACGCGGATCGTTGGGATTCGCGTTGGCCCAGTCGAGGGCCTGCTGCTCACGTGCACTGAATGTACGTTCAGGTGGTGTGGCACCTGTGCCGGGTGACTCTGGCTCGACGGACAGGCGACGGTCGAACACCGCCTGTGCCTTGGTCGCATCGAACGAGTTGATGGTCAGGTCATCCTGTATTTCCAGCGCGCCCTCTTTTACCAAGTCATCCATGAGTGACTTTGGTGATCGGGAGTATGGTACGTTCAGGCGGTTGGCTCGCGCCTCTTCCGCCTTCAGCTGGTCACTAACCACCGTTACGAGTCCGCCCCACTCATCCTCACCGAAGGGGTTCCACGGGTTTATCGACCAGTCGTACCCAAGCAGGTGCATCTGAGCCGAGTTGTTCTCCGTGTCCTGCTCGGTAGACTTGGGCGCATCCTTGAACGGCTTGATCTTGTTCAGTTCGTTTGCGTTCTGCAGCTTGATGGTCTCCAGCATACCCCGCGCGTCTTCCTGCATGGCAGCATGGTCACCGGTACTGATACCCAACTTGGTCAGCGTATCGGACGAGTCGTCAGCTGCCAGCATGGACAGCTTACCGGTACGACCGAGGGCGTTGAAGCCAGCCCGGAAGTTCTCGATCTCTTCCTGCTGAGCTGCGGCTGCTACCTTGGCAGCTGCCTTGTCACGTTCGCCAGCCTGCTGGCTGAACTGGAAGGCCAAGTCACTGCGGCCGGCCTGCTGTGCGAGCCGGGCCGCCTCACGCGCGTAGTCACCGCTTGACGGGTCACCCTCGAT
>JABAOG010002476.1_pt1 | contig 22616 bp, 21 predicted proteins | sample 7062131 | NCBI WGS metagenome assembly JABAOG01 (sample SAMN14538629, study PRJNA623070) | marine sediment metagenome | biome: marine biome [ENVO:00000428]; feature: marine pelagic biome [ENVO:01000023]; material: deep marine sediment [ENVO:00002113] | place: India: Arabian Sea | collected...
CAACTCGGGGAGCGAAGCCAACGATCTTGCCTGGCGGATCGCCCGCACGGTCACCGGCAACGACGGTTTCGTCGTGACCCATCACGCGTACCACGGCGCCACCTACCTCACCATGGCGACCTCCCCCGAAGAGCTCGGCATCGATCATCTGGAGCCGTGGGTGGCAACGGTGCCGGCCCCCTACGGCGACCACGACCCCGGCGTGTCGGCAGCGGTGGAACGGCTCGGAGCCGCAGGGGCAGCGGCCCTGGCGTACGACACCGTGTTCTCCAGCGACGGGATCTACGAACCGCCCGACGGTTACCTCGCCGAAGCCGTCCGCCAGGTCCGCGACGCCGGCGGACTGTTCATCGCCGACGAGGTACAGGCCGGTTTCGGCCGCGTCGGACGGCGGCTGTGGGGGTTTGCCGGTCACGGCGTCGTACCCGACATCGTCACCCTCGGGAAACCGATGGGCAACGGACACCCGGTTGCCGCAGTCGTGACGACGGCGGAGATCGCCGATCGCTTCACCGAGCGGGGCTACTACTTCAGCACGTTTGGCGGGAACCCTGTGTCGACGGCGGCGGCAGCGGCGGTGCTCGATGTGTTGCGCGACGAAGCGTTGCCGGACCGGGCGGAGCGGGTCGGCGCCTACCTTCGGACCGGGCTGCGTACGCTGGCCGCACGGCACCCGGCCGTCAGCGACGTGCGGGGACCCGGCATGTTCATCGGCGTCGAGATCAGGTCCGCCGACGGACCCGACCCAGATGCGGCCCGCGCGATCGCCGACGAGATGAGGCGACGGAGGGTGTTGATCGGGCTCACGGGCATCCACCGCAACGTGTTGAAGATCCGGCCGCCTCTCGCCTTCGAAGAGCACCACGCCGACCTGCTCCTCGAGACGCTGGACAACGTACTCGGTGACCACTGACCGACCAGGCGTCGAAACGGCCCTACCGACGGAACGTCACCACGACCGGGTAGTGGTCGGAGGTGTCGTCGGCGATCACCGACGCATCGAACACCTCCATGTCCGGCGTATGGACGATCCAGTCGACCCGCCACCGAGGCACGCCGTCGTTGGTCCAGTAGCCGGAGGTCCAGGCGGCCTCCGGCGTGAGTGCCGCCAGACCGTCCACGAAGCCGGCGGCGAGCAAGTACTCGATCTGCTCCCAGCCGGGCTGAGCGTTGAGGTCGCCCGTGAGCACCGACGCGGTGCGGCCATCCCACGCCCGGAGCACCACCCCCAGCTGCTCGCGATGGAGTTGGGCCAGATCACGTTCGCGTTCCTCGTCGGGAATCGACGGATCGTCGACCTGCTGGAGGTGGGTGTTGATGATCCACAGCGGGTCGTCGACATCCACCAGTGCGATCTGGTAGCTCCTCTGGAAGGGAATCCGACCGAGCGGCAGCAGACCGGATTGGAGGTCCTGTAGCGGGTACCGGCTCAGAATCGCGTTGCCCCACGCCGGATCGGCGGCCGGGACGAAGAAGACGTGCGGCATGTCGAGGCGTTCCGAGAGCCACAGCGTCACATCGGTACCACCGTTCAGGAACCATCCACGGGATACCTCCTGAAGGCCGACCACGTCGGCGTCCGACTGCTCGATGACCTCGGCGATGGACTCAGGGTTCTGGATGCCCTCGCCGTCGAATGCCGAGTGAATGTTGTAGGACATGACCGTGATCGTCGGTCCGGGGTCGACGATGCCCTCCCCGACCGCCTGCATCGCCGGCAGCGCAAGAGGGAGCAGGACGAAAGCCGACGTCATCCAGGTTGCCCCGGTGACCGGGGGGACTGCGAGCCTGCGAGGCTGCGCGACGACCACCACGGCGGCAACCACCACCACCATGCCGGCGATGGCCAGCACGAGGCGGTTGGTCAAGCCGAACAGGTCACGATCGTTTGCGATGAAGTAGAGCAGTGCCAGCACGACCATCAGCAGATTGCCGAACGCCAGCGCGAACGAGGTTCGCCAGTTCTCCTCCGCCCATTCCTCCGGCGTGAGGGCCGCCGCCAGGAGCGCCCCACCGCCGACGATGGCGACCACCGTGAGGGCGGCGAAGGGGACGCCGTGCAGGTCGAACCCGAAGAATCCCAGCCCGGCGATGGCCGCCGCCCCGAGCAGGTCGAGCAGTCGGGGGGTGTGACCCGAAACCACGATCCAGAGGGTGAACGCATTGGCCGCGGTGATCAGTGCCAGGGCGAGGGTGGGCGACCACCCGGTACCGGAGGCGACCCACCCCTGGTTCTGGAGGATGAACCACTCGAACAGCAGCAACGGCCCGACGACGACCAGCGACCGGGCCGACCTGCGGTCGAACCAGAACGGCAGATCCGAACGGATGGCCAGCGGTACGAGGAGAACCAGAAGCGCGCCCGCCAGGACGCAAACGGTGACCAGCGCCCACGCCTCGTCGTACCAGCTCAGATCGAGCGTCCTCGTTGCTCCCTTCAGGGCCGTGTCGGCGGCCATACCGAGCAGGAACCCGGGAGCGAGGGCCTCGCGTGCCAGACCGGTCAACATCGGAAGCGACCAGAGGAAGAACCCGACGCCGATCATCGACACCCATAGGTCGGCCGCCGCGTCCATCTGCACCTGCTCGACCACTCTCGACGCAATCAACCCGCCGACGGCGACCATCGACATCGCCCGGGGACCGAGCATCCGGGCAAGAGGCGCAAGCAGGAACGCGGCGACGAACGGACCCAAGGCGTAGGGGATCAGGTCGAACGCACCGAGCGAGCGGACGTCCCGCAGGTACCACCCGACCAGCGGGATGAACACACGAACGAGTTGAAAGCCCAGCATGACGACCAGCGCCACGAGCATGGTGGAGGCATACGGATGAGAGCGATCTTCCCGTGCGTGCATGAACTCTTCTCGGGTTCACGCTACCAAGGCGGCTTGCTCCACACGGCGAAACCGCCACTCTGCCTGAGATGACTAGTCCCAGCGGCAGAAGGCAGGATGTGTCTCTACCACTCTGCGTGGTTGCGGATCATCCGGGTAGGAGATGGTTGCATGAGCAGGACGCCAATTGAGCGATGCGACTTCTGCGGCAAGGCGGCCGTTGCCTATCAGCATGGCTCGCGCGTGTGCGGGGCATGCGGTGTGGCGCGGACGCTCGACTCCGGACCGCGCCGTCTTCACTCCCGACGCGCCACCGTCATCGGCCTTCTGTCGTCCGGCCTGCTCATCAAGATCATGGTTGGATAGATCGCCGTTGCCGCCGTCGGAGGATGGGCGGCGTCGACATCTCGCGGATCCGACGCGATGCCACCCGCTTCGTCCGTCCCCGGCACCGTTCCGGGCCGGCAGACGAGCGACCCGGCGGCGATGGAGGAACCGGCGGAGCCGACCGTCGACGAGATCCTCGACACTGCGAGAGAACAGGCCGAGCACGCACAGGAACTTGCCGAAGCATCCAAGGCCTGGGCGGACTGCGTTTCGAGGTGGGCGAAGATGCATTCCGGAAAGAGATTCGATCCGCATCAGATCTGCGGAGAACGACCGGACCCATCCGACTTCGGCATCGGGAAGCCCCCGGCTGCGGAGGACCCGACCCGCGCAGAACGACGTGCCGGGGCGAGCGAACCGAAAGGATGCTCCGACAAGGAGGAGAAGTCGTCGGTGCCCGGAGCAGGCAGCGACGGTCGCGGTTCGCCGAACAAGCTCGACGAAGGGGGCTAGACCTTCTTCGGGACGGCTCCGGTCAAGCTCATGATGGCCCGCATGCACTTGTGTCCGAAGTCGGCCGTCGGGTCGAACATGAGAGGGCAGCCACCGTCGATGACGGTCACTCCTTGTTTCCTCCCGAACTCCGTCGCCTCATCCGAGACGGATCCCGGCCCGAAGGACCGGTGCATCCAGACACGAGTGACCCCGGAGGCAACCGCATCGCGCATGACCGCCGGGGCGTGCTCGGCGCTGGTTCCGATGACGACGGCGTCGACTCCACCGGGGATCGAGCCGAGGTCGTGGAAGCAAGGGTTTCCATCGATCTCATCGGCGTTGGGATTGACGGCGAACACTTCGTAGCCCCGCTCCCTTAGACGCTGGAGGACGATGTTGCTGCCGTGGCCCTGCGGGTTACGGGAGACGCCGGCTACGGCGATTCGCTTCTGCGCCAGGAAGTCGGCGGCAGCTTCCTTGATGGTCATCATGATGAGCACTCCTCAACGTGCCTGCGGTTCACTTCCCGATCCTCTCGAATGTCGACTGCAGCGAATAGAGGCGAACGACACAAACGGGCGCGACGTCCACGCAGGTCTCTCCGTGGAACCCGTCCCGGTCTGGCTACCATCGGTCGCAGCCGGTCCGAGAGGGAACACATGAGCGATGCCATCAAGATCTTGCTCGACGAGTCGGAGATGCCGACCCAGTGGTACAACATCGTGCCCGACCTACCCCAACCGCCTCCCCCGCCTCTGCACCCCGGCACCAAGCAGCCCGTGGGACCCGAGGATCTGGCCCCGCTGTTTCCGATGGCGCTCATCATGCAGGAGGTCAGCGGTGACTCCTACATCGACATCCCCGGTGAGGTGCTCGATGTCTATCGCATCTGGCGTCCCACCCCCCTCTACCGGGCGCGGCACCTCGAGAAGGCCCTCGATACCCCGGCCCGCATCTACTACAAGTACGAGGGCGTGAGCCCGGCCGGCTCACACAAACCCAACACCGCCGTCCCCCAGGCGTTCTACAACGCGCAAGAGGGCGTTCGGAAGCTCACCACGGAGACCGGCGCCGGTCAATGGGGAAGCGCCCTCGCCTTCGCTTGTGCGCTGTTCGGTCTCGAGTGCGAGGTCTGGCAAGTCGCCGCCTCCTTTGATCAGAAGCCGTACCGGAAGTCGATGATGGAGACCTGGGGCGCCACCGTTCACTCGAGTCCCTCCGACCTGACGGAATCCGGGCGGGCGATCCTCGCCCAGGATCCCAACAGTCCCGGGTCGCTCGGTATCGCCATCTCTGAGGCAGTCGAAGTCGCCGCGCAGGATCCCACCATCCGCTATGCGCTGGGCAGTGTGCTGAACCACGTTCTGCTCCATCAGACGATCATCGGTGAGGAAGCGGTCCGACAGTTCGCAAAGATCGGCGAAACCCCCGACGTGATCGTCGCCTGCACAGGTGGCGGGTCGAACTTCGCCGGCCTGACCTTCCCGTTCCTGCGCGAGAAGCTGAAGGGGAACATCAGCCCGACGATCCGCGCCCTCGAACCGGCGGCGTGCCCCTCCTTCACGAAGGGCGTGTACGCCTACGACTTCGGTGACACGGCAGGCATGACGCCGTTGATGAAGATGCACACGCTGGGGCACGACTTCGTGCCCGATCCGATCCACGCCGGCGGCCTGCGCTACCACGGCATGTCGCCGCTGCTCTCACACATCTACGAACTCGGACTCATCGAGGCCGAAGCCATCGGCCAGGTGGAGTGCTTCGAGAGCGCCGTTCGGTTCGCCCGCTCTGAAGGAGTCATCCCGGCTCCGGAACCGACCCACGCCATCGCCGCCGCCATCCGCGAAGCGGAAGCAGCCCGCGAATCGGGCGAGGAGAAGGTGATCCTCACCGCCGTTTGCGGCCACGGGCACTTCGACCTCGCCTCGTACGACAAGTTCCTGGCCGGCGAGATCAGCGACTTCGAGTACCCCGCGGAGAAGGTGGCCGCAGCTCTGGAGCGACTCCCGGTGGTCTGAAGTTCCCACAACGCGACGCGTAGGTGCACCGCCCCTGCTTGACTGTGCGCGTTCGCGAACGGGGAAGACTCATGACGGCAGCCGGTCACACGTTCCACATTCCGGTCATGGGAACGGGGTTCACCATCGACACGCCACTCAAGGTCGCCCGCTACGGGATCTCGTCGGTGGTTCAGATCGTCGACGACGTCCTCATCGAGCAAATGCGCAAGTACCACACTGAGTTGGCCGGTGAACCCTACGAGGAGATCACCGAGGACGCCCAGGACGCCCGGGCCCGCCGCATCACCGCCTACCTGGACCTGATCCACCGGCGGGTGAAGGACCAGATCGGCGCCATGCGCTCGATGCTGTTCGAAGCCGGCAGTGACCTGACCAAGTACTTCGAGCTCCTCCCGTCCGGATCGTTGCGCGCCGTCTATGAACGGATGAAGGCGAGTCGCGACGAGGCCGAACGAGGGAAACTCCAGGACCTGCTGCGCAGGTACGTGTCGGCGGGCTCCATCGACGTGAATCTGATGACGAAGGTCGATCGGGACGCCTACCAGAACGGGATGAAGCAGGCTCCAGAACTCAGCGACGCACTCTCAGGGTTGCGGGGCTTCGCCAGGAGCAAACTCCGGTCGGCGGTCGTGTTCTCGGCCGGGTTGAACCCCCGCCTCTACAACTACCTGACCGAGTTCGACGACTTCTACCCGGATGAGCGGGGCGAACTCAGGAAGAAGATCATCCTCAAGGTGAGCGACTTCCGCTCGGCGCTGATTCAGGGCAAATACCTGGCCAAACGCGGTTTGTGGGTGTCGGAGTTTCGTATCGAGTCCGGCCTCAACTGCGGCGGCCACACGTTTCCCACGGCAGGAACGCTGCTCGGCCCGATTCTGGAGGAGTTCCGTCACAAGCGACGTGAACTGGTGGAGACACTGCATGAGATCCGCAATCGCGGCCTGCAGGCCCGGGACCGGGCGGTTGCCCCGGAGCCACCTTCCCTGCGGGTGACCGTCCAGGGCGGCATCGGCACGGCCGTCGAACACCGGCAACTGATCGAGCGTTTTGGGGTCGATTCGACCGGTTGGGGGACGCCGTTCCTGCTCGTTCCCGAGGTCACCAACGTCGACGACGTGCATCTCCGCCGGCTGCGGGAGGCGACGGGTGACGACGTGTATCTCAGCAACTCATCGCCGTTCGGCATCCCGTTTTGGAGCCTGAGAACCTCAGACAGCGAAACGCACCGCGATGGGAAGATCGCCGCCGGCCGGCCCGGCAGTCCGTGTCCGAAGGGATATCTGGCGCTCTCCAACACCGAGTTCACGGACGAACCGATCTGCGTCGCCTCCCGGCAGTACCAGGTGCAGAAGCTCGCGCACCTCGAACAAGAGGACTACACGCAGGAGCAGCGCGAGGTCGTCCGGCGGGACGTGCTCGCCAAGGCATGTCTCTGCCGGGATCTGGCCGGTGGCGCCGAGCAGCGGCACGGCATCGCCAACCGGTCCCACACATCGGTCTGTACCGGCCCGAACATCGTCAACTTCTCCCAGGAGGCGACGTTGTGGCAGATGGTCGACCATATCTACGGACGTGGGGAGTTGATCTCCCGACCGAACCGTCCACATGTGTTCGTCCGAGAGGCAGAGCTCTACCTCGAGTACGCCCGTGAGCAACTGGCGAGATTCGAACTCGGGCTGTCGCCACACAAGCCGGAGTACTTCGACGAGTTCCGATCGAATCTGCTGGACGGCCTCGACTTCTACGCCGAACTCGCCGTTGAGCTGGAGCTCGGGGCGGAGTTCACGAAGGCCCTCTCCGCGCTCCGCGAGGATGCACGGAGCGTGGTCGTCCCGGAGCCCAGCCACGTCTGATCCCCTTCGTGCGTGAGATCCGCTCGCTCAGCGGGCGGTACTCACGCAAGAACCGGTTGGAGGGCGATTGAGGCCAGCGCGGCGGCGAGGAGCAGCGTCCCGGCGCCGTACGGCCACTCACGCCGCCGAACATGCAGACCCGTCGCCGCCACCATGACCAGACCGAGACCGGCGGCGGCGACCGGGGTCAACCACTCGACGGCCTGGATCATCGTGGGAAACATCAGGCCGACGCCGCCCAGGACTTCGAGCCACCCGGCTGCCAGGTAGAGCACAGGCGATACATCGGCGATCCACCCGATCCGTTGTCTTCCCTGGTCGTGGGAGACGACGAGCTTCATCCCGCCTGTGGCCAGGAAGAAGAGACCGAGCACGAAGGCGAGAAAGAGAATCCCGGCCGGCACGAACCGTCAGCCGCTCACGGCGTCGACCAACGGCGCCAGCGCATCGAGCGCCTCGATCACCTGACCGGGTGATCCCTGGGGAAGGCCGATAACGGCGCGGGCTGCGCCGGATTCGGCCAGCGCCTCGAGGGCGCCGGCATCCGCAGGAGCCTGAAACAGGCTGAGCTCGATCGAGTCGGGATGGCGTCCTGCCTCCTCCGCCATCCGGCGCAACGCTGCAATGCGGTCGCGGAACGAGTGCCGTCCGGCGATGGGCATCCAGCCGTCGCAGAACTCGATGATATGCCGCATCGTCTTCGGCCCGGCGTCCGCACCGAGGATGATCGGAGGATGCGGCTTCTGCACCGGCTTCGGCCACGCCCAACTGGGTTCGAAGTCCACGTACGAGCCGTGGAATTCGGCCTCCTCCTTCGTCCACAACTCCTTCATCGCCAGGATGTTCTCGCGCAGCACGGCTCGCCGCTCGGTGTAGCGCAGACCGTGGTTCGCCATCTCTTCCTTGTTCCAGCCGTAGCCGACACCAAACAGCACCCTCCCACCGGAGATCATGTCGAGTGAGGCGATCTCCTTCGCCAGCCAGAGGGGATCACGCTGCGCGACCAGGGAGATGCCGGTGGCCAGTTTCAACCGTGTCGTCACCGCGGCGGCGGCCGTGAGAGCCACGATCTGATCGTGGGTCCGCCAGTAGTGGGCCGGCAGCGGCGGCGCACCCTCCCGTCCGCCCCACGGCGTCTTCCTGCTCACGGGGATGTGGCTGTGCTCGGCGAACCAGAGCGACTCGAAACCCCGCTCTTCCACTGCTGGTCCCAGCTCAATGGGCTGCAGGGTCGTGTCGGTCGGGAAGATCATCACTCCGAGTTGCATCACGCTCCAGTTGCCGGGGATCCGGCAGGATAGAGGTGTGCCGGATGGTCCGCCGAGTCCGGCCATGAGCGCGTGGCGGTCAGGGTGGAAAAGCTCCGGCACGGCCCCGGGCTAGAAGTCCGTCCCGCAGAGCTCGTTGAGGGCATCCCACAGACCCTCCCGATCGGCGTGTGCTTCGACGGTTCCCTTCAACCGGTGCGTCGGTCGGGGTCTCCGGTCGTGCCAGAACAACCCGGTGCCCTCGCCTGCCTCCTCGGAGGCGGCCAGCCAGACCATGGTGTCGGCGCCCTGCTCGGGAGTCCGTAGGAAAGGTCCCGTGATCTTCCGGAAGAGCGGCAACGACTTCTCCACCCCAGGGGTGTCGGCCCATCCGGGATGCATGGCATGCACCGAGATGCCCCGATCGGCCAGCCTCTCGGCCCACAACTCGGTGAGAACCACCTGCCCGCGTTTGGCCCGGGCGTAGGCGATCGATCCCCGATACTCGCCCCTGGTGCTCTGGAGGTCCCGCACCCGTACACGCTGGGTGTACATCCCGCCCGACGACACATTGATGATGCGGGCCGGCGCGGATTGCTCCAGTCGCGGTATGAGGAGGTTGGTGAGCAGGAAGTGGCTGAGCAAGTTGGTGGCGAGTGTCAGTTCGATCCCCTCCGAGCTCTCACCTCGTTCGGTGAACAAGGCCCCGGCGTTGTTGATGAGAACGTGAATCTCGTCTTCTCCTGCCAGGATCTGGTCGGCCAGCAGGCGGACGGACTGCATCTCGGACAGATCGCCGGCATAGGCAACGGTTTCGCCGGGAAGGCCGGCGAGAACCTCCTGCACCGCCGACAGCTTCTCCGTCGACCGCCCGACCAGGGCGACCCTGGCACCCAAGGAGGCGAGCCGTTCTGCGGCAGCCTTCCCCAACCCGGAGGTCGCCCCCGTGACGACGACGGCGCGACCGGTCATATCGGGGAGATCCTCCTCCCAACCTCGACTCCTCACTGAGTACCCGAGGTTCGTGAAGCTCCCGACCACCGACGCTTCGAGGATGGAGTCGATGCTCACGCTTCGAACCAGGACACGACCGGATCAGCCTCCGAGTGGGAAACCCCTCCTGCGACCTCGCGCGTGATCACCAGTCCCTGCAGACCGTGTGGGTCGAGATGGAAGGGGACCACATCGAGATGGTTCCCGAGCACGCCCGCCGAGATGATCTTCCCGTCGACCACGGCCCACAACTGATAGGTGAGATCGTCGGGGAGATCCTGCAATGTGCTCTCGTACACGTAGCCGGTGCCATCGGGAAGCACGACGATCAGCATCGCACCGGCGGCATCCTCGCCCGTCAGGTTCGCCACCGTTGCACCGGGGACGTCGAGTGCGGCGGTCGCCGCCCGTACCAGGGGATCGGTGTCGAGGGCTGCGGTCAGTGTGGCGATCTGTTCGGTCTGGGCCGAGACTTGCGCATCGAGGTCGCCGATCCGGTTCGCCTGTGCAATGAATCCGATCGCCAGGATGACGGCCACGGCCGCCGCGATCGAGGAAACCCAGGTCGCGGACCAGGTACGGGATGCGGAGCGACGCGGCATAGGAACAACAGTGGCAGGGATCGGCGCTTCAGCCGTGCGGGCGGCAATCGCCTCCCACACAGAGCCGGACGGCTTCGCCGGGCTGCCGGAGAGGACGGCGACGACTTCGAGGTGCTCATCGACCTCCGCCCGACACGAGGCGCAATCGACCAAATGCGCTTCGACGCGCGCCCGTTCATCCGGGTCGACGGCATCGAGCGCGTAGGCGCCGAGCAGTTCTTCTATCTCATGGAGGTCGTTGATCATCATGCTGGTTCCACACCGGTGGAGCTCAGGGCGACCTTGAGGCGCTTCAGACCGGAGCGGATCCGGCTCTTGACGGTCCCTTCGGGCTCACCGAGCACTTCGGCGACTTCTCGATACGTGTGGCCCCCGAAGTAGGCGAGTTCGATCGCCTTCCGCTCACCATCTGTGAGGGAGGCCAGCGCTTCTTTCACTTCTCCGGCGAGGGTGATCTGGAGCACTTCGTCCTCGACGTTGGAAGCCGCTACCTCAGGAGCCATTCGGGCTTCGTTTTCCTCCCTTGTACGGCGCGCGGACTCCGATCGGATGAGATCTACGCTCCGGCCGTGCGTATGCGCCAGCAGAAACGAACGGAGCGAACCTCGAGTTGCGTCGAACTTCTTCGGATCGTTCCACAGGCGAAGGAACACTTCTTGCGTGATCTCCTCCGCCAGCGTCTCATCACGGAGGATGCGGCGGGCCAGTCCGTGCACCGGTCCCGAGTGGCGCGCATAGACCTCGGCCAGGGCCGCGTCGGACCCCTCCTGCAGTCGTGCGACGAGGGCGGCGTCTTCCATCGCGGAGAGGTCAGAAGCACCCAACGCAAACCTCACATGTCGTCCACCGCGGCGACGCGGCCGGCGGGAGTCCCATACCAAATCTCATCCAAGTCCAGGTGTTGCGCCGTAGAAGTGCCGAGAGTAGCCCGAAGGACGGGCATCAGCGAGAAGGAGTTTCACCAATGCGCACTCTTGGACGCATCACCATCGTGGCGCTGCTGATCATGGCCCTTCCGGCCGGCGCAGCCCTTGCACAGAGCACCGACGGCACCGTCACGGTGCTGCACGGAATCCCCGGCGACGCCGGCTTCCCCGTCGACATCTACGTGAACGGCGACTACAGCGCACCGTTCATCCCGGGCCTCACCTTCGGCGAGTTCGCCGGACCGGTCACCCTGGCCGCCGCCGACTACTCGATCGAGATCTACGCCGCCGGCGCCGATCCCGCTGCCACCGATCCGGCACTCGGACCACTGGCCGTCACGCTGCCGGCCGGTGCCAACGCCACCATCGAAGCACATCTCAGTGAGGCCGGCGACGCCACCGCCACGGTGTTCGTCAACGACATCTCCGAGATCGCCGCAGGCGACACTCGCCTGACGGTCCGCCACACCGCGGCGGCGCCCACCGTCGACGTCCTCGCCGACGACGCCGTCCTGTTCGCCGGACTGGCAAATCCGAACGAGGCGTCCGGTGATGTACCCGCCGGAACCTACAACGCCAAGGTCGTTCCGACCGGCGCCACCGAACCGATCGTCTTCGAAGCCGATCTCGACCTGGCCGAGGGCACCTCGACCATCGTCTACGCCATCGGTTCGCTCGACGATGACAGCTTCACCGTCGCCGTCCAGACGATCTCCGGCCTGGGCGCGGCGCCAACCGGCGTACCCACCGGCACCGCCGGCCTCGCCGCAGACGGATTCCCGATGGCTCTCGCCATTGCGGGCGCCGTTGCAGCAATGGGCCTCGCCGGCTCCGGCATCGCCCTCGCCCGCCGCTCGTCGTAACACTCCCTCCTCCCCTACCAACCCGCCCGGGGAAGTCGCTCGGCGACTTCCCCGGGCCCCTTTCTACACTCTTGAACATGCCCCTCCGCACCCTGCGCATCATCTTCGCCGTGAGTCTTGTCGTGCTCATCGGCGTGACCGTTGCGCTCACCACAGGGGGCGCGTCCGATCCGGGCCCCACCGAGGCACTCGAGGCAGCCCTGGCCGGCCCGGTTCCGGAGACCACCAGCACGCAGGCAGAAGCCTCAACGACCACCGACACGGACACCCCGGACGACACCGAGACCCCGCCGGCCCCCCCGACTGTTCCGGTGCGATCGGGAGTCCTCTCAGAAAACGCGCCCGTCGAGGGCACCGTGCCGGTCGGTCTCACCATTCCATCGATCGATGTCGAGGCACCGGTCATCGCTACCGGCGTCGACGCACGTACGGGGCAAATGGAAGTCCCCAACAACGTCAGCGACGTAGCCTGGTACGAGTTCGGACCGCGCCCAGGGGAAGTGGGTTCGGCGGTCCTTGCCGCTCACGTCGACCTGGCCGGTCAAGGGCCGGGCGTCTTCTTCGATCTTCGGGACGTCGAACCCGGCGATGTCGTCGTCGTTTCATTCAGCGATGGATCGTCAACGCCGTTTCGGGTCGAAGCGCGCACCGTCTACAAGAAGGACGAGCTTCCGGTCGACGTCATCTTCTCCCGGCAGGGTCCGCCGGTGCTGACGCTCGTGACCTGCGGCGGTGGCTTCAGTGAATCATCGCGGAGCTACGACAGCAATGTGGTCGTGTACGCCGTGCCGCTCGAAGCCGAGACCGGCGACGTGGCCGAGTGACCGACCGGGCGGTTCAGCCGGTCCCGGACCTGGCGGCGTCGTAGGCGGCGATGGTCGCCGACCTCGCCTCTGCGTGGTCGATGATCGGATGCGGATAGGACTCTCCAAGAACCACGCCGTGCCCGGCGAGTTCGAGACCTCCCGCCTCCCACGGTGCGTGGATGAGATCGGAGGGGAGGCCGGCGAGTTCCGGAACGTACCGGCGTACGTAGTCTCCTTCCGGGTCGAACTTCCGGCTCTGCGTGACCGGATTGAACACCCGGAAGTACGGCGCGGCATCGGTTCCGGTACCGGCGACCCACTGCCAGTTCCCTGCGTTCTGAGCGGGATCGGCGTCGAGGAGGAGCCGGGCGAAGTGACGTTCCCCCCACCGCCAATCGATCAGCAGGTCCTTCACCAGGAAAGACGCCGTCACCATTCGCACTCGATTGTGCATCCAACCCGTCTCCCGTAGCTGGCGCATGCCCGCATCGACGAACGGGTATCCGGTTCGGCCCTCCTGCCAGGCCTCGAACTCGTCGGGATCGTTTCGCCACACGATGCCGTCGTACTCTCTCCGCAGATTGGCGGTGGTCATCTCGGGGAAGGCGGCCAGCAGATGAGCGTAGAAGTCCCGCCAGGCGAGTTGCCGGACGAACGAGTCGGCGCCGTCGAGGTGCCGGATGATGGTCCTGGGGCTGATCGTCCCGAACTTGAGATCAACCGACAGCATCGACGTGCCGGCCACCGCCGGCACGTTGCGGCCGGCGTCGTACGAGTCCGCATCGAAAGCCCGGAGACGCTCCAGCGCGGCGGCCTCACCGGGCGGCATCGGCGGGCCACCTTCGAGGTGCGGGACGCCGTCGCCGGAATCATCCGTCACTTCCACCGGCGCCGGCTCGGGCCACGCGTCCCAGTCCTTGGCCGCCCACGATCGCCAGAACGGAGTGAAGACCCGGTAAGGATCACCATCACCGGTCAGCACCGTCCCGGGAGGATGGACCAGTGCACCGTAGTAGGTCACGACGTCGGAGCCGAGGCCCGCTCGCACGGCCGTGTCCCGGCGTCGCGAGAACGGAGAAACGTCCTCGTTCCAGTAGACCGACTCGTGACCGGACGCCTCCGAAGGTACGACCACCGCCGGATCGCCGGCAACGACCTTCAGGCGTCCGCCCAGCTCGCTCAACTCGTGGTCGAGAGCGCCCAGGTTGGCGGCGAGTTGCGATCTCCTCGGCGCGGCGGTGCCATCCCACAAACGCGGGTCGATCACGAACAAGGCCGTCACCAACTCGTGATCCGAGGTGGCGGCCGCCCAGGCCGGATTGTCGGCGAGGCGCAGATCCTTGCGGAACCACATCAGACCCGAACTCATTGCCTTCTCCTGTCGGCCACGAACGTGCAGCCTACCCACTGGGCAGCGACACCTCCGGCGGCTAGATTGCCGCTTTGTGTGCCGGGGACAACACCACCCATAGGAGACGCAGTGCACGCGCCGGAACCAGCTTCCCCGGAAGCTCCTCACATCGCCGTTGAGCTCACCAGGCCATGAGCGCCACCCTGACCCGCCCACCCGCCTGGGTCGCCGACGCCATCTTCTATCAGATATTCCCCGATCGGTTCGCCCGCTCGGAACGCGTGCAGAAGCCGTCCAACCTGGAAGAGTGGGACGACCCTCCCACGGTGTTCGGGTACAAGGGAGGCGACCTCCTCGGAATCGTCGAGCACCTCGACTACATCCAGGACCTCGGCGTCAATGCCCTGTACTTGAACCCGATCTTCGCTTCGGCCGCCAACCACCGATACCACACGTGGGACTACTTCCAGATCGACCCGATGCTCGGCGGAGAGGAGGCATTCGACGAGTTGCTCGCCGCCTGCCACGAACGGGACCTCAGGGTGGTGCTCGACGGTGTGTTCAATCACTGCGGGCGGGGTTTCCTACAGTTCAACGATCTCCTCGAGAACGGGCCCAGCTCGGCGTGGGTCGACTGGTTCATCATCAAGAGCTGGCCCCTGCACGCCTACGACGGACACCAGCCCGGGTACCACGCCTGGTGGGGCAACGCGGCACTCCCCAAGTTCAATACCGACAACCCGCAGGTCGCCGAGTACCTGATGCGGATCGGCGAGTACTGGGCCGGCAGGGGCATCGATGGATGGCGCCTCGACGTCCCCAATGAGATCACCACCGTGGGATTCTGGGAGGAGTTCCGGCAGCGCGTGCGCGCCGTCAACCCGGACCTCTACCTCGTCGGCGAGATCTGGGAGGACGCTACGGACTGGATCGTGCGCGGCGACCGATTCGACGGGACGATGAACTATCACTTCGGCGGCCGCACGCTGGCCTTCACCGCCGGCCACCGGGTCAATGCCAGACTCGCCGCCGGTCTCCCCTTTCCGGTCGCTCCTCCACTCGATGCCGCCGGATACGGCGAGGCGATCGACGATCTGCTCTTCCGGTACCCGCGTCACGCCCACCTCGCCAATCTCAACCTGCTCGGCTCTCACGACACCGCCCGCGTCCTGAGCGTGGTGGGCGACGACGTCGAATCGGTGATCCTCGCCACGTTGCTCAACTTCACCTTCCCGGGAGCTCCCTCCGTCTACTACGGCGACGAGATCGGGCTCACCGGCGGCAAGGACCCGTCGTGTCGAGCGTCGTTCCCCTGGACCCGCTCCGACACGTGGAACGACCGTCTCCTGCGCGCCCACAAGTCGCTGATCGCGCTGCGTTCCGAGCATCCGGCGCTACGGCACGGCACCTACCGGCGGCTCCCGGCCGACAGCGGATCGTCGATGTATGCCTTCCTCGCGGAGCACGACCAGGAGCGCCTGCTCGTCGCCGTGAATGCGGCAGATACCGCAGCGGCCATGACGGTGGCCGAGACGGATATCGGTCGAGACTTCACGACGCTCTGGGGAGCGGGCGGCATCCGGGTCGCCGAAGGGTCGGCCCACATCGCACTGTCCCCGCGCAGCGGCGCGGTGTGGAGCGTCCGGCCCTAAGCCGATCGCAACGCTTCGGTCGGCGACAGCCGGGCGGCGCGGACGGCCGGATAGAGACCTGCGACCGCTCCGATGAGCAGTGCTGCTGCAACTCCGCCCCCGATGGCGACCGGTGGGATGAGCGCAGACCAGCCGCGCACGGCTGCGTAGGCGGTGGTCACGCCGATGCCGAGCAGCACACCGCCGACGCCGCCGATGCCGGACAGCAACAGCGCCTCGCCCAGGAACTGTGCGGCCACGTGCCGCTTCGTTGCTCCCAGGGCGCGCCGCAGTCCGATCTCGGCACGACGTTCCAGCACCGAGATCACCATGACGTTGGCGATCCCCACCCCTCCGACGAGCAACGCCACGGCGCCCAGACCCAGGAACAGCGCCGTCAACGCATCGTCTGCCGCTTCCTTGGCTTCCAGCGCATCCGTCGGGCGGGACACCTCGACCTCCTCGGGGTTTTCCGGATTGGCGGTGGCGGCCATCACCCCCATCACTGCATCCACCTGATCCGGATCCACCCGCACCAGAATGCGCGTCGGAACCCCATCGTCGTCGAGGTAGTCCTCGGCCGCCTGCATCCCCACCATGGCGGCCCGATCGAGATCCGGCGCGAGTTCGAACTGCTCGAGGATGCCGATCACGGTGAACCACTGGTCGCCGAGCCACACCTGCTGGATGCCGGTGACCTCCCTGACTCCTAGCCGGTCAGCCGCCACCGAACCCAACACCACCGTCGGGTAGGCGCCGGACGCGGCATCGAGCCACCTGCCGTCTGCGACGCGCCCGGCGAGCGTGTCGAGCAGTGTGAGGTCGACTGCCTGTACGGAGATGCCACCCGTCTGGCCTTCCGGGATGTAGTCGGTCCTGTACACGCCGGCGTCGACGGCGCTGACGATGCTGGTCGTTTCCACCGGACCTATGCGCGAGATCATCCCCGCCGCCTCCTCGGGTAGCTCCCCGCTGCCGATGCCGATGCCGGTGCCGGCCTCGACGGTCAGGAGGTTCGTACCGAGCCGGTCGAGTTGGGCCAAAAGCTCCGACTTCGACGATTCCGACAGCCCGAGCACGCCGACCATCGCCGCGATACCGATCATGATCCCGAGCGCCGAGAGGGCGGTACGGAGTTTGCGGGTCCGTAACCCGACGGTGGCCGTCCTTCCGAGATCCTGCGGATGGAGGGCGCTCGGCCGAAGAGCCTCCGCCATCACGCCACCTCGCCCCGTGCCGTGTCGTACTCGATCATGCCGTCTCGAAGTCCGACCGAGCGGGGGAAGTGCCCGGCGATCTCCGTGTTGTGAGTGATGACGACGATCGTCGTGCCGCCTTCATTGAGCTCTTCGATCAGTTCGACGATCGCATCACTCGTCTTCGAGTCGAGGTTCCCCGTCGGTTCGTCGGCGAGCACGATCGACGGGTTCCCGATCAGAGCCCGTGCCGTCGCCACCCGCTGCCGTTCTCCTCCAGAGAGCTTGGTGGCAACATGATCGAGCCGGTGCCCCATCCCGACCCGGCGCAGAGCGACCTCGGCGAGTTCACGGCGATCTCTGAGCGGGGCTCCGGTGTACAGCAGTCCGTCGGCGACGTTGTCGAGAGCCGTGTAGCCGCTCAACAGGTGGAACTGCTGGAAGACGAAGCCGATCCGATGGGCCCGCAGGGCGGACAGATCCCTGTCCGGCAGTGTGGACACGCGGTGCCCGGCCACCGTGACGTCTCCGGACGTCGGCCGGTCCAGTGTTCCCATGATGTGGAGCAGGGTCGATTTGCCCGAACCCGACGGACCAACGACGGCGACCAGTTCACCCGTATCGACCTCGAAGCTCACGCCGCGCAGGGCGCGCACGACCGGCGTCGTCGGATACTCCTTCGTGACCTCGTGCAGCGAGAGAACGGTCACGGCAGGACGACGCGGTCCCCGGCCGACACGCCGGTGGTCACGATCTCGACGAAACCTTCGGCGAAGAATCCTGGGTCGACCGCGACCAGTCGTATGTCACCGGTGGCGGTCGCCACCTCGACCGCGTACCCGCCTTCGCTGAGTGCCACGAGGGCAGAGACGGGCACGGCCAGCACGTTCTCAACGGAGTCGGAGATCACCTCGACATCGACCGGGGCTTCATCGAGACCTTCCGCCACGGCGGGATCGACGAAGTCGACGATCACTTCGAACACCGCCTGATTGCCCTGGTCGACGGTGGCGGTGGTCGCCACGGATGCAACCACGCCCCCGGTCTCCGAGAAGTCGGGCATGACGATGATCACCTCGTCCCCGACCGATACGATTCCCTGGTTTCTGGCCGGCAGATTGAGTCGAACCACCTTCTCCGACGAGGTGACCGCCAGGACGGGACCGCCGGCGTTGACTCTCGTTCCCACCGTCGAAAGCTGCTCGCTGACCCGAACCGGTCCTTCGAGGAAGACGATCTCGCCGAGATCGACTACGCCGTCCTCTTCCATGCCGGTGGCCGACTGCCACTCGAGGACGGCGAGCCTCGTTTCCTCGCTGAAGATCCCATCGATCGAGCCCGGGTCGTAGCCGAGTGCGCCGAGCGCCGCTTCGAGTTGCTCGACGTCGTCGCCGGTCATGGGATCTCCGGTGATCAGAGTGGCGACTGGAGATCCCCCTCCGGTCGTGTCGCCGACGGCGGCGGAGGTGCGTACCTGCACCGGGCCGGGGACGAAGACGACCTCACCGAGATCTACCGAGCCGTCTGCTTCGGCGCCGATGTCCTCCTGCCAGGCCTCGACCATGTCTGCCGTGCCGGCTGTGAACTCCCGATCGACGGTGACGGTGTTCGTCCGGGTCGTAGCCGAGGGCTACGAGCGCCGCCTCGAGTTGTTCGACGTCGTCGCCCTGGATGTTGGTGGGGAGATCTCGCATCGTTCGGAACGCCGGAACGTCTCCGTACAGCACGACCACCGGTTCCCCGTTGACCCGGTAGAGAACGTCACCCTGCTCGAGAACCATGCCGGGCTCTGCCATGTGCGTGATCGTGCCGGCGAGACGTCCGCCGGCGGAGATGGTGTCGAGACCAACGGCCAGGTCGCGATATGCAGGTGCCGCACCGTGGAGAAGCACGACCGGCGCCCCATCGATGCGGAAGAGGACGTCTCCCTGGCCGACCTGAGTACCGACACCGGCGGCGGCGGTGACGGTGCCGCCGAACTGAGTCGAGATGGGATCGCCGTCCACGGCGCCCAACGTTCCGTCGAAGGTCTCCGTTTGAACGAGATCGGCGATCACCGCCTCCCCGTAGTCGATCTCCGCCGCCTCAGGGGTCGGATCGGGATCACCATCGTTCGTCAGGAGTATCCCCACGACGATGGCGGCGGTCACCAGCACCAAAGCTGCCACCCACCACAGAACCGGCCTCCGCCGTTGCACTACCTCGGGTCTATCCGAATCTCTGTCTCCGTCTGCCGGCACATCCTGCTCCGTCGTGTTCGCCGTTGGGCTCATCTTGCTTCCTCAACTCGGTTCGGACAATCGGAACCGTCCGGACCAGGCAAGTATTGCCGGGAATCGTGAAGAGAAGATGCGAATGTGCTGAGAGGCGAATGAGAAACGCCCGACCTACGGCCCGACTGTGATCGTCACCGGGTGGTGGAGGTCAGGCCCCCCGGGTCCGAAATCGTGCAGACGAACGCGTCAACGCCCGTGAATCCCGCAGGAGAGGTGTAGAGGAAGAATCCCTCTCCGATGCGAACGAGGGTGCCCACGGTCGACGAGGTGTCCACGCTCACCACGCTGCGCCGGTCGCCCTCGGGATCCGAGTCGTTGAGCAGGACGTCGATGTCGGTGGTGATGCCGCCGTCCGCCTGGACCTCATCCGGAGCCGCCAGTGGAGGGTCGTTGACGGGTTCCACGTGATGCCGACCTCGGCTGTGGACGTGCGGCCGAAGGGAGCACCCACGCGATACGCGAACGCATCGGCGCCGTAGTAGTCGGGTGCAGGGAGGTAGGTACACGAGGTCTGATCACACCTGACGGCCGCCGCCTCCGTTCAGCGGGCGGAGCCTGGATCCTTCATCGACGAGTGGCAGGGGCCGGCGCTTCCGGTTGACGGACCCCGAACCGCTGCTCCTGTGGCGCGAAGATCTCCTCGAGTGCCACCTGAATCATGAACATGCTGTCGCTTCGCACCGGCCCGAACAGGCCGGGACAGTCGACGGGGGTCTCCGCCGGGAGGTCGATTTCGACCGCCCCACAGTTTTCACACACCCGCCGTACGATGCCTCCACCCACGATCGACGGTTCTCCCATCACATGGATGCCGTTTCGACAGCTCGATCTACGCCGCATGAGTTGCCTCCCTCACAACCCAGTTGACGATCTCCCAATCGCCGTTCGGGTTCTGATGCCGCCCGCCCGGCGGCTTCTCTATCTGACAGAATACTCACCCTGGGTGGTTTGTCCAGCGCAATCTGTGAGGCACTGAGGCCGGAGCGGGCTGCGGGCGGCCTCTCACTTAGGGTGGTGAGCGCCTAGGTGGAGGGCTTGTCGCCGTCCAGAACCGAGTCGGCGAGGATCATGGCCAGGTCGCGCACCTTCACTTCGACGCCGAGTTCCTTCACTCCGTCGTCGATCATCACGTAGCAGTACGGGCACCCGACGGCGACCTCGTCGGCCCCGGTAGCGATCGCCTGCTGCGCCCGCTCGACGTTGACCTTCTTGCCGGTCTGCTCCTCCATCCAGAAGCGAGCACCTCCGGCGCCGCAACACATCGCATTGGTGCCGTTCCGCTCCATCTCGACGAGCGACCCTCCGCCGGCCGACACCACTTCACGGGGAGCGACGTACACGTCGTTGTGGCGCCCCAGGTAGCAGGGATCGTGGAACGTGATGGACGGCTTGTCGGCTCCGTCGCCTGCCCGGCCGATGCGGCCCCCGGCCACGAGTTCCATCAGCATCTGACTGTGATGGACGACGTCGTAGTTGCCGCCGAGCTGCGGGTATTCGTTGGCGAGAGAGTTGAAGCAATGGGGACACTGCGTGATGACCTTCTCGACCCCCAGGTCGTTCAGGGTCTCGATGTTCGAGAGAGCGAGCTGCTGGAAGAGGTACTCGTTGCCCGACCGGCGGGCCGGATCACCCGTGCACGACTCCTTGGGACCGAGAACTGCGAAGTCGATGCCTGCGGCATGGAGCAGTCTGGCGGTCGCCTTCGTCACTTCGATGTTGCGATCGTCGAACGACCCGGCGCAGCCCACCCAGTAGAGATACTCGGCAGAGTCCACTCCGTCTTCCCCGAGCACCTTGACGTCGAACTCGAGGCTCTTCGCCCAATCCATGCGGTTCTGCTGGCTCAGGCCCCAGGGATTCCCCTGGTTCTCGAGGGCGACGAACGCCTTGCCCAGTTCGGAGGGGAAGTCGGCCTCCATCAGCGCCTTGTACCGCCGCATGTCGAGGATCTTGTCGAGAATCTCGATGTTCACCGGACAGATCTCATCGCACGCCCGGCACGTGGTACAGGACCACAACTCCTCCGAGGTGACCCGCCCGAAGAGATCGTCGGCGTCGATGGTGATACCGCCGTCGAGCGAAACCGGGGTCGAGATCGTCGTAGGCGCCGTCGACGCCGCCACCTCACCGACCTTCAGCACCATCTCCCTGGGATCGAGCGGCTTCCCGGTGGTGTTGGCAGGGCACACGCTCGTGCACCGTCCACAGATCGTGCACGCATCGGTGTCGAAGATCTGCTTCCAGGTCAGATCCCCCACGGCCGAAGCCCCGATCGTCTCGATGTCGGTGGCCTCCATCAAGTTCGGGAGGGGTTTCATGGCCCCCTTGGGACGTTCCCTGGGAGCGAGAAACATGTTCGCCGGAGAGGTGAGCATGTGCCGCAGCTTCGTCACCGGCAGCACCACCAGGAACCAGACGAATGTCCCGACGTGTGCGACCCAGAACGCCAGGTGCCACGTCGACGCCGCCGAGGTGAACATGGCGCTCAACGGGTACCCGACGAACGACCACACCTCGAAGTCGGGGCGGCCGTCGACGGCAATTCGGGCCGCTTCGGTGAACACCCCGGTCAGCCCGATCAGGCCGAGCAAAATCAGGATCCACGCATCTTCGGCCTTCGTCTTCGACCGCAGCCGCCACGGGGGCCGGCCGTAGCGACGCGCCGCCGCCCATGCGACACCGGCGACGAGCGCAACAGCCGCGGCATCCAGCACGGCCGAGTAGCCCTTGTAGAAGTTGCCTTCGAGGAACTTCAGGCTCTCGGGTAGGAGATGATCGATCTCCAGCGTCACGGTGCCGATGAAGAGGATGACGAAGCCGTAGTAGATCAGCGCGTGCATCAGCCCGGCCGCCCGGTCCCGTAGCAGGGTCGACATCGCCAGGCCGGACATCATGTTGCCGAGGCGGCGACGCCACATGCCCCCTCGCGCTTCCTCGGCACCTCGCGCCCAGTTCCGGGAACGCTCGGCGAAGAGGTAGAGCGTCAACGAGAGGAAGGCGCCGACACCCACGTAGAAGGCGGCCTGCACCGCGCCCGGGACGTTGCCGAAGATCTCCCGGCCGACCTCCGGCACGTGATGCCCGGGCAGTGTTCCCATCCACCACAGGAGCAGTGTGGCGGGGAACGCGGCGAACGCCAGAACGAGCAGGATGCGAGTCGTGCGGCGGCGGGGCTCCATCTTCAACCTTTCG
>JABAOG010000859.1_pt1 | contig 22609 bp, 20 predicted proteins | sample 7062131 | NCBI WGS metagenome assembly JABAOG01 (sample SAMN14538629, study PRJNA623070) | marine sediment metagenome | biome: marine biome [ENVO:00000428]; feature: marine pelagic biome [ENVO:01000023]; material: deep marine sediment [ENVO:00002113] | place: India: Arabian Sea | collected...
AGCGCCGCCTTGCCACAGCCGTAGGCGAAGAGGCCCAGCAGCAGCGGGAGCATCGCCGGGTCGATGTGGCCGGCGAGGATGCCGCCCGGGCGGAAGTCGAGGGTGCCGGCCTTCGCGTAGGTCCAGGCGATCGCCAAGAGCAGGAAGCCCACCGAGGTCCCCATCAGGATGCCCAGGTACACCCGACCCGATTGGCGAGCCTCGGCGTTCTGGTGGTGGGTCACCAGCGGATAGGTGCAGAGGGTGAGCACCTCGTAGAAGAGGAAGAGGGTGACCAGGTTGGCGGCGAAGGCGATGCCGAGGGCGGCGAAGATCGAGAGGGCGAAGCAGACGTAGAACCGCGTCTGGTTCGTCTCGTGGTGGCCCCGCATGTAGCCGACGGCGTAGGCGCTGGTGACCGGCCAGAGCCCGGCGGCGACGAGCGCGTAGAGCATGCCGAGCGGCTCGATCCGGAAGGCCAGCGGCACCCCGGGCAGGAGGGCGTCGACCACGACCCACTCCGGCTGCTCACCCGCCATCACGGGGCCGACCAGGGTCAGGACGAGCCCGATGGTCACCAGACTGGCCAGCCCGGTCATCGACTCGCGCAGGTTCGGCTTCTTGCCGGTCAGGGCGACCAACACCGCGCCGACGACCGGCGCGAGCAGACTCAGCCCGATGGTGAGCGCGGGACTCATCCGTGCCCTCCCACCGGGATCGGCTGGGGCGTGACCGGGGCGTCGAAGAGCTGGCCGGCCGCGTCGGCGCACAGCTCCACCACCTGGTCGGGGAAGAGGCCGAAGTAGACCGTCGCGCCGAGCAGGACGAACGCCGGGACCATGGCCATCCGGTCGAAGGTCGTCTTCTCGTCGATCGGCGGCGCCGTGAAGTACATCACCTCGACGATGCGCCAGACGTAGATCACGGCGACGAGGCTGCTCAGGAGGACGAGACCGGCCACGACGTAGTGCTCGGAGGCGAAGGCCGCCTGCAGGAGGGCCCACTTGCTGACGAAGCCGGCGGTCCCCGGCACGCCGATCAGACCGACGCCACCGAGGACGAAGGCGAAGGCGGCGATGGGCATCCGGCGGCCGAGGCCGTTGAGCCGGTGGATGCGGTTGCTGCCGATGCCGGCCACGATCGCCGCGACCACCGCGAAGAGCCCCGCCTTGGTCAGCGCGTGGGCGCCCAGGTGGAGCAGCCCCGCCTGGACGCCGGCTTCGGTGCCGAAGGAGAGGGCGAGGGTGAGGTAGCCGACCTGACCGACCGAGGAGTAGGCGAGCATCCGCTTGAGGGTCGGCTGGTAGATCGCCGCGATCGACCCGACGAACATGCCGGCGATGGAGAGCGGCATGAGCACGTGAGTGCCGAAATGGAGGGCGCCGAAGACGTGGGCCGCTCCGAAGAAGACGACCGTCGTCCGCACCATCTGGAAGTAGATGACCTTCGTCGCCGTCCCGGCGAGGAAGGCGGACACCGCCGCCGGGGCCTCGGCGTACGCGCCCGGGAGCCACTGGTGGAGGGGGAAGACCGCGAGCTTCAGGCCGAGGCCGACGATCATGAAGGCGAAGGCCACCAGGAGCGTGAGGTTGTGGCTGTCGTGGGCGGCGTTCTCGAGCGCCTGCACCCGTGCGGCGATGTCCTGCACGTTCAGCGTGCCGGTGACCTGGTAGAGCAGGCCGATGGCAATCAGCACGAAGGTGCCGCCGATGGTTCCGAGGATCAGGTAGTTGAAGGCGGCCGAGAAGGCGCGCCGCCGGCTGCCCATCGCGACGAGCGAGTAGGTCGAGAGCGAGCTGATCTCGAGAAAGACGAAGACGTTGAAGGCGTCGCCGGTGATCGCCATGCCCAGTAGACCGGCGAGGCAGAGCAGGTAGGCCGCGTAGTAGAGGTGCTGCTGGCCGTCGGTGACCTCGCCGCGGGTCTCCCGGGTGCCGAGCAGGAGGCCGAGGGCGGCGATGCTGCTGACCACGGCGACCACGAAGGCGCTGGCCTGGCTGACCACGTACTCGATGCCGATCGGCGGCGGCCAACCTCCGAGGTGATAGGAGAGCGGCTCGGTCTGCCCGCGGGCGCTCATGACCAGACCCCAGCCGATGACGGCGGTGGTGAGCGCCGAGAGCAGGGCGAGCGCCCGCGCCACCTGCCGCTGGCGCACGAGGGCGAGCAGCGGCGCCGTCAAGAGCGGGACCACCACGAGGAGCACCGGGAAGTGGACGGCGAGGCCGCTCATGGGGTGAGCGACTCCTCCTCCGCGCGGTCCTTCTCGAAGACGATGTCGTCCTCGACGGTCCCGTAGCTCTCCTTGATGCGGACCACGAGCGCGAGGCCCACGGCCATCGTCGCGATGCCGACCACGATGGCGGTGAGCATCAGCACGTGGGGCACCGGGTTCGAGTAGGCGATGTCCAGGTTCGGGACGGCGTCGTGTCCCTGCCCCCGCATCTCGTAGACCGGGGCGGTGCCGCCGCGGACCTTGCCCATCGAGACGTAGAACATGATCACCGAGACCTGGAAGATGGCCAGGCCCATCAGCTTCTTCACGTAGTTCCGGCGCGCGATGACGATGTGCAGGCCCGCCATCATCAGCGCGATGATCACCCAGTAGTGCCAGTGGGTGGCGAGCGTCATGGGCCCTCCTCGGAGCGTTCGGGGGGTAGCTCGGGAACGGCAGTCAGCCGGGGCGCGGGGAAGAGCGCCTTCTTCTTCGGCAGCCGGGGCCGGGGCCGGGCGGTGAAGACGAAGTAGATGACCAGCATCACCGCGCTGACGGTGATGCCCACGCCGAGCTCGACGAGGAAGATGCCCCAGTGCTGCCCGTGCGACGGGTGCTCGGGGGTGAACGCGGAGTAGTCGAGGAAAGTCCCGCCGGCGACGAGCGCGGCGACACCGACGCCGCCGTAGAGGAGGAGGCCGAGGGCCATGCCCGCCTCGAGCAGGCGCTCGGGGGCGATCCGCTGAACGGCCCGTGGGCCCCACACGAGGCCATAGAGGACGAAGCCGGCGGCGAAGATCACGCCGGCCTGGAAGCCGCCGCCGGGGCCGAAGTCGCCGTGGAACTGCACGTAGAGGGCGAAGAGCAGGATGAAGGGGAGCATGACCTTCGCCACGGCGCGGACGATGGGCATCTCCCGCACGTAGGGGGCGCGGGAGCGGAAGGGGATCGGCTTGGCCCGCGCGCCCATGACCGCGCTCTTGCTGCGGAGCAGGAGGGTCACGCCGATGCCCGCGGTGAAGATCACGGCGAGCTCGCCGAAGGTGTCGTAGCCGCGGTAGCTGGCCAGGACGCTGGTGACGACGTTCGGCAGGCCGATCTCGTCCCAGGAATTCTGCAGGTAGTGGTGGCCGACGCCGTGGTGGATCGGGGCGTTCGGATCGCCGAAGGCCGGCATGTCGAAGGAGCCGAAGAAGAGCGCCAAGCCGGTCAGCGAGACCACCCCGATGGCCAGCCAGCTGCGCTCGCTCTCGCGCTCGGTGTCGTCGGTGAGCGCCAGCGTGGCCAGGAAGAGGACCGTCGAGATGCCGGCGCCGACCGCGGCCTCGGTGAAGGCCACGTCGACGGCGGTCATCAGCGTGAAGAGGCCCGCCGAGAGGAAGCTGAAGATGCCGGTGAGCATCGCCGCGCCGAAGAGGTTGCGCAGCCGCCCGACGACGATGCCGACGACGAGCAGGAAGACGAAGAGGACGGCTTCGAGGGGGACCTCGCTCACGAGGATGCCTCCCCGTCGTCTTCCGACTCCGACTCCGACTCCGACTCCGAGGCCTCGATCAGATGGCCGAAGGACGGCATCTTCGCCGCCTTGGGAATGGTGGTCTCGGCTTCCTCCACGCTCTCGGCGCTCTCGTCGGGCCGTACGGTCCAGTCGCGCACCCGCGGGTTCTCCAGGCGGATGCCACGAGCGTAGGCGGCCTTCACCAGCGCATGGGTCGACACGACGCTCGAGAACCAGATGAAGGCGACCACCGTCAGCAGCTTCACGATCACCAGGGGCTCGGCGAAGAAGCACAAGCCCACCAGCACGCCGGCGGCGCCGGCGCTGTCGGTCATGCCCGCGGCGTGGCAGCGGGAGTAGAAGTCCGGCAGCCGGATCAGGCCGGTGCCACCGACGAGGACGAAGAAGACGCCACCGGTCAGGACGATGGTGCCCACGATCGCGAGGGCCAGCGTCATGGCTGCTCCAGCGAAGGTCGCTCGGGCACATCGTCGTCTTCCACGTCGGCGAGGGTGTCCGTCGCGGCCAGCGAGCCGTACTTGGAGAAGCGCAGCACGGCCAGGGTGCCGATGAAGTTGATCAGGGCGTAGACGATCGCCAGGTCGAGCCACTCCGGCCGGCCGTCGAGGAAGCCGGCGACCGCGATGAGGAGCACGGTCTTCGTGCCGAAGGAGTTCAGCGCGAGGATGCGGTCGTAGGTGGACGGGCCGAGGATCGAGCGCAGCAGCGCCAGGCTCATCGAGACCACGATGCCGATGGTCGCGGCGAAGAAGACTTGGGTGGTCCAGGGGAGGTCCACTCTCAGCCCTCGCCCTCGTCGCCGCTCGGGAGCTCGTCCGTCGGCTCGTCGTATGGGTCGTCCTCGTTCACGCGCTTCTCGAGCCAGTGGATCATCCGCGAGCTCGTGCCGCTCGAGTCCTGGTCGGCCATCGTGTCGTCGAGGCAGTGGACCAAGATGACCCCGTCGCGCAGGTCGAGGGAGATCGTGCCCGGCGTGATGGTGATCGTGTTCGCGAGGATCACGTTGCCGAGGGTCGTCCGCTGGTCGGCGGGGACCCGGATCAGGTGCGGCCGGATCGGTAGCGAGGGGCTCAGGATGGTCTTGGCCACCTGCAGGTTCGCCTTCACGACCTCCCAGGCCAGCCAGGGCAGGAAGACCAGCAGGCGCAGGTTGATCTCGAAGGGGACGGTCTCCTCGTCGAGGATCCGCAGCCGATGCGCGATCAGGACGGTCAGCAGCACCGCGACCACTCCAAAACCGATGATCAGCGGCTCGAAATGCCACGACCAGACGATCCAGACGGCGGCCAAGAGTACCGCGGTGACCAGAGTGCGCGTCATGAGCGGCCGGACCATAGCACGCGAGCGGCTGGGGCCACCGCTCGCGAATCGAAAGGAAATGTTTGCGGAATTTGGCGCTCTCTCGGGGGGCTGGAGCGTTGGCCGCGAGTGCTCTTGACGGCCGGCCCACATGGTGGGAGGAGTCGCACGATGACCGACATCGCGCAGACTCTGCGATCCCTCGCTTCCAACCTCTCCTGGTGCTGGAGCCGTGACGGCGCCAGCCTCTTCCGGGCGCTCGACCCGGAGCGCTGGGAGGAGCTGGGTCATGACCCCCATGCGCTGCTCACGGCGCTGGACGACGAGGCGATCGCCGCGGGCGTCGCGCGGAGCGGTCTCGAAGACCGGATCGCCGAGCTGGCGAACGCGCAATACGCCGAGATCGCGAGCGACGAGTCGGCGCTCAGGGTCGGTGCGCTTCGGGCGCGACCGGTGGCCTACTTCTCCATGGAGTTCGGCCTTCACGAGTCGCTCGCGATCTACTCCGGCGGCCTCGGCGTGCTCGCCGGGGACCACCTGAAGAGCGCCTCCGACCTCGGGCTGCCGCTGGTGGCCCTCGGCTTCTTCTACCGCGAGGGCTACTTTCAGCAGCGCATCGACGGCGAGGGCTGGCAGCAGGAGGCCTACCCGCGGGTGGAGCCGGAGGCGAAGGGGCTGCGGCCGGCGCTCGATGAGACCGGGCAGCCGGTGAAGGTCTCGGTGGAGACCGAGAAGGGCTCGATCCACGCCGCGGTGTGGGAGCTGAACGTCGGCCGCGTGCGCCTCTTCCTCCTGGACAGCGACGTCGAGGAGAACGACGAGGCCGACCGGGCGCTCACCGCGCGGCTCTACGGCGGCGACAGCCGGCAGCGCATCCGCCAGGAGCTGCTCCTGGGCGTCGGCGGCGTGCGGGCGCTGAAGGCGCTCGGCATCCAGCCCGGCGTCATGCACCTGAACGAAGGCCACTGCGCCTTCGCCGGCCTCGAGGCCATCGCCCGGAAGATCGAGGACGAGGGTGCCAGCTTCGACGAGGCCCTGGACGAGGTCGCCAGCCAGACCGTCTTCACCACCCACACGCCGGTCCCGGCGGGGCACGACCGCTTTCCGCGGGAGCTCGCCCTCGAGCACCTGCGGCCCCTCGGCAAGCGGCTCTGGCTCGACGACGAGGCGCTGATGGCCCTCGGCTCGGAGGCCGTGGCCGTCGAAGGGAAGGGCGCCGTCGACTTCGAGGGCGAGCCCTCCTTCTGCATGACCGTGCTCGCGTTGCGGATGGCCCAGCGGGTCAACGGCGTCTCCTTCCTCCACGGGCGGGTCAGCCGGCAGATGTGGCAGCAGCTCTACCCCGAGACCCCGCTGCACCGGGTCCCGATCGGCCACATCACCAACGGCGTCCACGTGCCCAGCTGGATGGCGCCGCGGTCGCGCCGCTTCCTCGACGACGTCCTCGGGAGCGATTGGGAGGCGAGGCAGGCGGACCCGGAGACCTGGGCCCCGATCGCCGAGGCCAGCGACGAGGCGCTCTGGGACCTGCGCACCGGCCTCAAGGAGGGGTTGCTCCGCTTCGTTCGCGCCCGCGCCGCCGGCGAGGCGAAGGAGCGCGGAGAGTCCGCCGAGGTCGTCAGCGCCCTCGAGCAGGCCCTCGACCCGCAGCACCTGGTGGTCGGCTTCGCCCGCCGCTTCGCCACCTACAAGCGCGCGACCCTCCTCTTCCAGGACCTCGACGTGCTGGACCAGATCGTCAACGACCCCGACAAGCCCATGCGCTTCGTTTTCGCCGGCAAGGCGCACCCGCGGGACGAGGGGGGCAAGAAGCTCATCCAGCGCATCCACGGCATCGCCCGCGACCCGCGCTTCCTCGGCAAGGTGATCCTCCTCGGCGGCTACGACATCGCGGTCGGCCGAGCGCTGACCTCGGGCGTCGACGTGTGGCTCAACAACCCGCGGCGGCCGCTCGAGGCCTCCGGCACCAGCGGGCAGAAGGTCGTCCTCAACGCCGGCCTGANNTCGTTCCTCGAGGACTACGACCTCGACATGGGGTTCCGCCTGACCACCGGCTGCGACGTGTGGCTCAACGTGCCGCGCCCGCCGCTCGAGGCCAGCGGGACCACCGGCATGAAGTCGGTCCTCAACGGCGGGCTGAACGTGTCGGTGCTCGACGGCTGGTGGGCCGAGGGCTACGACGGCACCAACGGCTTCGCCATCGGCGACGGCGAGGTGCATCGGGACCACTCGCTGCAGGACGCCAAGGACGGCGAAGCCCTGCTCGACGTGCTCCGCGGCGAGGTCGCCCCGCTCTACTACGAGCGACGGGGCGGGCTCCCGACCGGCTGGATCGAGCGGGTTCGGCGCTCGATGGTGACTCTCGGCTGGCGCTTCAACTCCGATCGCATGGTCCTGGACTATGCCCGCTCGGCCTATCTGCCGGCGGCCGGCGTCCAGCTCGCGGAGGTCCGCTGAGCGGCGCGGGTCCCGAAAAAGGGGCCCGCCTCCGCTTGACAGCCCCCGTCACCCCGGCTATCTCGCCGCCTCTCACTTTCCCCCTTCCTGGGAAGGGGTTTCGTCTCGAAAGCGAACTAGAATCATGGCCAACCACGCCAGCTCCAAGAAGCGCATCCGCCAGACCGCGAAGCGCACCATCCGCAACAAGAAGATCCGCACCACCATGCGGACCTACGTGAAGGCCGTCCGCGAGGCCATCGCCGAGGGCGACAAGGAAGCCGCCGAGAAGGCGCTGAAGACCGCTTCCCGCCGCATCGACATGGCGGTCTCGAAGGGCATCTACCACCGCAAGACCGGCTCCCGGTACATCTCGCGCCTGGCCACCCAGGTCGCGGCGATGGGCTGAGCCCAGCGGTCGACCCGACCCGCCAGCACGGCGGAGATCCGAGCGCGGACCCGAGAGGGCCCGCGCTCGTTGCGTTCCGTCGGGCGTCTCTCAGCGAGCCTTCGCCGCGGCTCCCGCTTCGGCGAAGGCCTCGGCCACCAGCCGGTAGCTCCGCAGCCGCGCGGCGGGGTCGTGCATCACGGTGCTGATCATCAGCTCGTCGGCGCCCGTCCGCTCGGCGATCGCCTCGAGCCGAGCCCGGACCGTCGGCGGGTCGCCGACGATCTGCAGGTCGAGGATGGGCTTCACGAAGCGCTTCTCGCGATCGCTCAGCGGGTGCGCCGCGGCTTCCTCGGGGCTGGGAATGGGTCCCGGGTTGCCGGTGCGCAGCCGAACGAAGACCAGGCCGGTGGCCGAGGCCAGCCGCTCGGCTTCCTCGGTGGTGTCGGCGCAGAAGACGGAGACCGCGAGCATCACCCGCGGCTCGGGGAAGTGCGCCGAGGGCACGAAGGCCTGTCGGTAGCGCCGCAGGGCCGGCTCGGCCGGGGTGGGACTGAAGTGGTGGGCGAAGGCGTAGCCGGCGCCGACCCGCCCGGCGAGCTCCGCGCTGCCGCCGCTCGAGCCCAACAGCCAGATCGGCGGCAGGGGCACGCCGGCGGGGACGACATCGATCGCCGCGTAGGGGTGGTCGGCTGGGAAGCCACCGCTGGCGAAGGCCATCACCTCGCGAAGCTGCCGGGGGTACTTCTCCGGGTCCGCGGAGCGGAGGGCGTGGGCGGTGACCGGCGTGGTGCCCGCGGCGCGCCCGATGCCGAGGTCGATGCGGCCGGGATGGAGCGCCTCCAGCGTCAGATAGCGCTCCGCCACCGCCAGGGGCGCGTGGTTGGGGAGCATCACGCCGCCCGACCCCACGCGGATCCGCTCGGTCTGGCTGGCGACGTGCTCGATGAGCACCTCCGGCGCGGCGCTGGCGATGCTGGGGAGTCCGTGGTGCTCGGCGAGCCAGAAGCGGTGGTAGCCGAGCGCCTCGGCGTGGCGGGCCAGCTCGCCGACGCGCCCGAGGGCCTGCCGCGCGGAGCTGCCGGTCGCGATGGGCGCGAGGTCGAGGACGGAGAGCTTCACACCCGTTGCGTCGGTCGATCGGGCGGAGCGTGACGGCTGCTAGGCGTCGCTGCAGCAGCGGAAGCCGATCGCCGCGCTCGGGGCGGTGGGCCCTTCCTCGCCGGTGCAGGTCAGGCTGGCAGACGAGTCCTCGTACGAGCCGCCGCGAGTCTGGCCGTCGCTCACCCACTCTTCGAGGTTCCCCGAGAGATCGAAGATTCCGTCGGGACTGGTGCAGCTGGGGTGCGACCCGGTCGGTGCCGCGGCTCCGACGCCGCGGTCGATGCCGTTGCATGTCGTCGCCGAATAGGTCGACTCGTCGTAGGGGTAGAGGAACCCGGCGGAGCCGCCGCAGCTCGTGCCCCACTCGGCCGCGGTGCACAGTCGTTTGCCCGCCGCCTCACACGCGGCGGCGGCGTCCGCGAGGGAGATGTCTGCCCAAGGCATCACTCCCGCCTGCGAGTGCGCCATCGAATCGGCGCTCCCCGGGCTCGAAGTGGTCGCGTCGCTCCGCGACGCCTCGTAGCTATCCACGCAGAACACCCGGTCGGTCCTCACCACCAGCGTCATCTCCTCCGGACACGTCGGCTCGCCGGCGTCCGCTTCGCCCATCCCCGCGTCGGGGGAGGCCATCGAGGAGTCCACGCTCGCGTCCTCGGGGGGCTCGACGAATCCATCGCTCGCCGACGCATCCACGCCTGCGTCCGTGGGGTCCGTTCCGCCATCGTCGCCGCACCCGATCAGCGCCGCGCAGGCGAGCGCGAGCCACCAATCGGCATTCCGTCGCAATCCAGCCATGGCGCGAGCATAGCGTCTGCCGCGGCCGTCGCGAGGCTCGGGGTGCCTTGCGCGGGCCTCCTCAGGCGGCGCGGCAGAGGTCGAGGACCAGCCGCTGGAGCACCACGTCGTCGGGCTCCTTGCTGCCCTTGAGGAGCAGGTCGGTCTCGGCCAGCGCGGCGAAGGCCCGCTCGAGGTCGCCGAGCTTGAAGCGGCGGGCGGCCTCGGTGAGCGCGCGGGCCTTGAAGGGTGGGGCGCCGGCGACCTTCGTCGCGGCCTTGCCGTCCATCCCCTGGGCCAGAGCGCCGCGCATGCGGGCGACCACGCGGAGCTGCCGGGAGACCAGCGCGAGGATGCGCAGGGGTGGCTCCCGGCCGGCGAGGAGCGAGGCGGCGGCGGCCGTCGCCTTGCGGGTGTCGCGGAGGCTGATCGCGTCCACGAGCTGCCAGATGGTGTCCACCCGTACCCGGCTGACGGTCGCCTCGACGGCGGCCAGATCGATGCGCTGGCCGGGGCCCACGTAGAGCGAGAGGCGCTCCAGGGCGTCGCCCATCGCCGAGAGGTCCTCGCCGATGGCGTCCACCAGCGCGTGGGCGGCGTCCGCGGGCAGCTGGTGCCCCTTCTCCTTGGCCTCACGCACCGCCAGCTGGCGCACGGCGCCGATCTTCAGCGGCTTGGCGTCGAAGCGGCAGCCTTCCTTCTTGGCGGCGCGGGAGAGCTTGGAGTTTCCGTCGAGCTTCTTGGCGACGAGCACCACGCANNTAGGCGGCGAGGGCCTCCTGCGAGTCCTTGCGCATCTTGTGGACGCGCCGGACGAGCACGAAGCGGCGGTCGGCCATCATGGGCATGGTCCGCGAGGCGTTCACCACGGTCTGCCCGTCGGCCTGGTCGCCCTGGAAGAGGTCCTCGTTGAAGCCGGCCACCCCCTGGTCGCCGACCGTGGCCGCCTTGGCGGCGGCGACCGCGCGCTCGATCAGCAGCGCCTCCGACCCGACGAGGAGCAGCACCGGGCGGACCTTTCCGCTCTCGAGCTCCCGAAGCGCATCCTGGATGTCCGCCACGGGAGAGGGGGTACCACCGGCCCGCCCGACCGCCAAGCGCCGGCGTCCTCCGAGTCCGACTCCGAGTCCGACGCCGACTCCGAGAACCGAGAACCGAGAACCGAGTCCGAGCTCCGACATCCGGTCCCAAACGCGAAACACCCGCCGGGGCATGGCCGCGGCGGGTGTCGCTCATCGGGTCTCGCGACCGACGGTCAGAAGGTGACCTCGCCGGTGTGGCGCACGCGCTCACCGATCGTCTCGAAGCGGGCGCGGCCGACCTCGCGGCGGCGCACGGTGATCACGATCTCGTAGCGGTTGTTCGGCTTGAACTGCGGCCGCTCGAGGCGGAGCCGCTGCACGAAGGTCTTCTCGTCCCGATCGCTCACGAAGACGCTCAGGGGCGGCCCGATGAAGCGGCGGGCGCCGCCTTCCATGTCGTAGAAGAGGGCCTGGAACTCCATGTCGCCGACGGGGCGGTTGAAGCTGACGACCATCTCGGCCTTCCACTTCCGCTCCGGGATCGGCTGGTCGGTGGTCTCGCGCAGCCGGCGGGCCCGGTGGCTGCGGGCGAAGCGGATCAGCCCGCGCTCGCTCACCCGGCGGGGGAGCCGGTTCTGAGTGATGTAGACCCGAGCCCGGAGGCGCTGTGCCTCGGCGGTCGGCGTCGTGATCGCATAACCGCTCGCGCCGACGATCAACGTCAGCGCCGCTCCCATCAGGAGCCAGGGTCCCAATCGCGCGCTTCGGAACCTCTTCAACATCTCAACATCCTCTCTGTCTCATCCACACCTGGCCCCGTTCAGGGACCTCGTGCGGCCGCGAACTTACCAGATCGTGACCACACTCTCCATCCGGGGCCCTTGGACGCCCCGACCCCACCGGCATTCAAAATGCCGTCAGGATCGCCAGAAACTTGGGCCGCGAGCCCTTCCCACGTTAGTCCCGGGGTGGTGCCAAAGGGCCGGATCGACGGAGCAATTGCGCTCCCTCTCGATTCGTTCCGGGCGAAGGGCACCGGGAGGCACGATGAACGCGGGGTCCAGCTTGAACGGTCTCGTAGCCCGAGCGCGCCGGGCGGCGCAGCGGCGTGGGCAACGACCGAGCACGGCACATCTTCTCTTGGTCATGCTGCAGTCGGGCGGGGCCGCCAGCGAGCTGCTCAGCGGGCAGGGCGTTCGGGAGACCGACCTGCTCAATGCGCTGCGGGTGGTGGACGCCGAGTCGGCCTCGACGCTCGATCGCACCCTCGAACGCTCCCAGCAGATCGCCCGCGAGCTCGGCGCCGAGCCCAGCCCGCTCCACCTGCTGCTCGCGATCACCCGTGATTCGCGCACCGCGGGCCACCGCAGCCTCCAGAAGATGGGCGCCGGTCCCGCGCGGGTCCACGCCCGCCTCCTCGAAGGCATCACCGGCACCAGCAGCGACGAGGTGACCAAGCCCCGGCCGGTGCAGGCGAGCCGCGACTGGCGTACGCCGCCCCGCCGCAAGCGCCCCAAGCCCGCTCGCTCGGCGCCGCCCCGCAACAAGCGCAAGGGCTCGCCTCGGCCGGCCGCGCGCGCCAGCGAGGCCCCTGCGCCCTCCGCGGAGCCGCCCCAGGAGGCGAAGAAGCCGGTCGCCGCCGAGACGCCGACCCAGAGCGCTCCGAGCGACGGCATTCCGCGGTTGCACCTCGACCCCCGCCGCTTCCCGCTGCTGGCCNNCGATCGTCGAGGGCCTCGCCCAGCGCATCGCCGACGGCGAGGGCGCCGCCGGCCTCGAGGACAAGATCCTGGTCGAGGTCTCCGCCGGCGGCCTGGTCACCGGCACTGGCGTTCGCGGCGCGCTGGCCGAGCGGATCAAGCGGCTCCGCGACGAGGTGCAGCGCTCCGAGGGGCGCGTCGTGCTCTTCATCGACGAGATCCACGGCATCGTCGGCGACGGTGGTGGTCCGGACGACCTCGCCCACGAGCTGAAGGCCGCCCTCGCCCGCGGCGAGCTGCCCTGCGTCGGCGCCACCACCGAGCGCGAGTATCGGCTGCGCTTCGAGAAGGACCCCGCCCTCGCGCGTCGCTTCTCACCGGTGCGGGTCGGTGAGCCCAGCGAGGAGGCCTGCCGGGCCATCCTCGCCGGCATCGCACCCCGCTACGAGAAGCACCACGGCATCCCGATCCAGGAGGACGCCCTCGGCGCGGCCATCCAGCTCACGGCCCGCTTCCTCAGCGAGGGCCACCTGCCCGACAAGGCGATCAGCGCCCTCGACCTGGCCGCCGCCCGGACCAAGCGCCGGGGCGGCCGCGCCGTCGACGCCAAGGCCATCGCCGCCGTCGTCGGCGAGCAGGCGGGCCTCGCCCCCGAGCGCCTGCTCCAGAAGGACGGCGAGCGGCTCATGCGCCTGGAGAGCCTGCTCGCCGAGCGCGTCGTCGGTCACGAGTCGATCCGCCGCCGCGTGGCCGACGCCCTCCGCAAGGGCGCCGCCGGGCTCAAGGGGCGACGGCCGCTGGGCACCTTCCTCTTCCTCGGACCGACGGGCGTCGGCAAGACCCTCCTCGCCGAGGCGATCGCCGAGACCTTCTTCCCCGGCAGCCCGATGACCCGTGTCGACATGTCCGAGCTGGGCGAGCGTCACGCCGTCAGCCGGATCCTCGGCGCCCCGCCCGGCTACGTCGGCTACGACGAGGGCGGTCAGCTCACCGAGAGCGTCCGCCGTCGGCCGTATCAGCTCGTGCTCCTCGACGAGGTCGAGAAGGCGCATCCGGACGTGCTCAACGCGCTCCTGCAGCTCCTCGACGAGGGCCGGCTCACCGACGGCAAGGGCCGCACGGTCGACTTCACCAACGCCATCGTCGTGATGACCTCGAACCTCGGGGCGCACGGACCGGCGCCGAGGAAGAGCATCGGCTTCGGCGGCGATCGCGAGGCACGCACGGACGACGGCGCCGCGCGCGTCCTCGCCGCGGCCCGCGCCCAGATGCCGCCCGAGCTCTGGAACCGCATCGACGAGCCGTTGGTCTTCAGCCCCCTCGCTCGCGAGGAGGTGGCCGAGGTCGCCCGGCGGATGCTCGCCGGCCTGGCCGAGCGCCTGCTCGAGCGTGGGGTGCGCATCGGTTGGGAGCGGAGCGCGATCGACGCGCTGCTCGACGCCGGTGGCTTCGACCCCGAGCTCGGGGCGCGCCCGATGCGGCGGGTGGTCGGCCGGNNCGGCCGGCTGGTCGAGGCCCCTCTCGCGGGGGTGATCCTGGAGGGGCGACTGGCCGATGCGCCGGCCCTGCGCCTGGTGGGCGAAGGCACCGAGGTTCGGATCGTGCCGGATTCCGACCATGAGAGCGGTTGCGAAGCCGCGGAGTGAATGGCAACAAGGCCCCCTCGGATATCTGACGTGGAGGCGGCGGGCACCAGCAGCGCCCACCCGGTAGCTCGGGGGGCCGATGACGCAGCGCGGGTGGGAACGCTCCCCCGTGAGGTGAGCCGCTACGTCCTCTTCGATCACATCGGTCGCGGCGGGATGGCGGACATCTTCCTCGCCCGCATGCGCAACTCCCTCGGCGGCGCGCGCCTCTGCGTCATCAAGGAGATCCTCCCCCGACTCAGCCGCGACGAGCGCTTCGCGGAGATGCTCACCCGGGAGGCGAAGCTCGCCGCGCAGCTCAGCCACGCGAACGTGGTCCAGGTCTTCGACCTCGGCCGCGACGAGGGCGCGGAGGACCGGCTCTTCATCGCCATGGAGTACGTGGAGGGCTTCGACCTCAACCAGCTCCTGCGTCAGCTCTCCAAGCACAAGGTCGGCCTGCCGGCGGACTTCGCCCTCTTCATCATCCGCGAGTCGCTCAAGGGGCTCGATTACGCCCACCGCGCTCGGGACGATGAAGGGCGAAAGCTCGGCCTGGTCCACCGCGACGTCTCCCCGTCGAACGTGCTGATCTCCTTCGAGGGCGAGGTGAAGCTCTGCGACTTCGGCATCGCCCGCGCCTTCCAGATGGACGACCTCGACGGGGGCGCCGTCGCCAGCGCCCGGGTGGCCGGCAAGAGCGCCTACATGTCCCCGGAGCACGCCCGGGGTGAAGACCTGGACGCGCGGGCGGACGTCTTCGCGGCCGGCATCCTCCTCTGGGAGCTCTGCGCCGGCCGCCGGCTCTACAAGGGCACCGAAGAGCAGATGCTGGCCATGGCGCGCGCCGGCGAGGTGCCGCCGCTGCCCGATCGGGGCCTGCCGGACCAGCCGGCGTTGCAGCAGGTGCTCGACCGGGCGCTGACGCCGAGCCGCGAGGATCGCTTCGAGAGCGCCAAGGCGATGCTCGACGCCCTCGAGGAGTACGCCATGGCCAACCGGCTGATGGCCTCGCCGCTGCGCTTCGCGAGCTTCCTGACCGATCGCTTCGCCGAGGAGATCGTCGCGATGCGGCGAGCGAACGAGAAGTCCGCCGAATCCCTCGACGAGGGCGCCGACTTCGCGAGCTTCGGGCCTTCGTCCGCGCCGCCGCCGCCCGCCGGCGGCGTGGCGGAATTCGCGGTCCCCAAGGCCCCGTCGCTGCCGAAGGACCTGGTGGCCCCCGACTCGGCCGAGACCGACGAGCTCGCCGAGAGCGCCGCGGCGGCGAGCCCGGCGAAGGAGTCCACCGAGCGCGCCGCCGACTCGACCGAGGGGCGTTCGTCCGAGCGCCCCAAGAAGACCTCGACCATCCCGCCGCCCCCCGAGCCCTTCTCCAAGGGCTGGTACGTGCTCTTGGCGGTCGGCTGCGTCGCCGTCTTCGCGCTGGCCTACTTCCTCTTGCGCTGAAGCGCCGCCGCGCAGCGCTCGATGACCGGCACCAGGGCATCGTAGGCCCGCCGCGCGTCGTTGCCGCGCCCGAGCGCCTTTCGGTGCCGCTTCACGGTCGTCCGGTCTCCGCGCATCACCGGTCCGGTGAGCGCCCGCGGCACGCCGATGGTCCGCACGTTGTGGCCGACGGACTCGAGGAGCGCGCCGAGCGCCTGCTCGGAGGCCTTCTTCGAGAGCCCGAGCTCCCGCAGCACGCCCACGCCGACGAAGGCGAGGGCCGCGGCGCCGTTGGCGACGAGCGCGGCGGCGGCGTGATAGGCGGCGCCGTGGACGCCAGCGGGACCGCGGCCGATCACCGTCGCACCGCACGCCTCGGCGACTCGGGTGGCGGCGCGGCGCGCGCGCGCGGACCCGGCGATCGCGAAGCGCGTCCCGGCGAGCGGCGGCGGCCGCTTCGGATCGGCGAAGCTGACCAGCGGGTGCATCGCGCCGAAGGCCACGCCCCCCGCCCGTTGCGGCAAGCCGCCGAAGGCTTCGACGCCCAGCGCGCCGGCGCAGTGGAGGATCACCGGCGCCGGCCCATCGGCCATCCGGGCGAGCAGGTTGCGCGCGACCCCCTCGATGCGCGCGTCGGGGACCGCCAACACCACGACGTCGGCGGGGACCGTGGGCGGCAGTCGACGGGCCGCCGAGACCGTCACCGCCATCGTCGGGTCGCTGGTCCGCGCGAGAGCGGCGGCCAGTCCACGCCCCACGCGGCCGCGCCCCAGGATCCAGACTCGGAGCATCTGGGGCGCCTCAGGGCTCATCGCCCTCGTAGAGCTTCCGCGCGCGGGCGTACTCGGCGACCACGGCGGGCACGCGCCCGGCGACGCTCTCGCCGCTCCCCAGCCGCCGGCGCATCTCGGTCGAGCTCAGCTCGGGCATGGTCAGCGGGGGCTCCTCGAGGCCGTAGGCGTCCAGCATCGCTTCGTCCGCCGGGTAGCCGCGGCGGCCGACGAGCAGCGGCGGCGCCAGGGCCGCGACGGCGTCCCAGCGGTGCCAGCGGGGCGTCGACGGGAGGATGTCGGTCCCGATCACCAGCCGGAGCGTGGCGCCCGCGTTCGCCTCCTGCAGCGCCTCGAGCACGTGGAGCGTTCGGCTCTCCTGAATCACCCGCTCGATGCGGCTGACCTCCACGCCTTCGAGGGGCGCCATCGCCAACTCGCACATCTTCACGCGGTCCTCATAGGGCGCCGAGCGCTTTTCGAACGCATGGCGCCACGTCGGCACCACGATCACCCGGTCGACGCCAGCGCTCACGCGCGCCCAGCAGGCGACGAGCACGTGCGCGACGTGGGGCGGGTCGAAGGAACCGCCGTAGACCGCGATGGTGGCCGTCATCCCGTGACCGTCATCTTCGCGCTGCGGCCCTGGAGCACCTCCCGCCACACCGGCTTGCCGCTCGGCTCGAAGGTGAGGGCGACGATGCGCCCCTCGTCGTCGAGCTCGAGCATCCCCACGCGTCCTTCGCGCAGCGGTCCGGGGGTGAAGAAGTAGCGCGGGCCGAACTGCTTCAGCAGCGCCTCCTTCGACTGGCCGTAGACGATCACCGCGGCGTTCGCGATGTCCTCCTCGTCGAGCACCTTCTTGTCGTGGACGACGATCACGATCCGGTCGCCGACCATCTCCACCGCCCGCGACGGCGCGGGCGGCAGGGTCTTCAGTCGGGCCATCCGCCTGATCTGTGCGTCGGCGTCGAGGAAATCCTCGATCTCGTCCGGCGAGCCCTCGACGGCCACCTTCACCGCGCGGCTCAGGAAGTCGCGCCCGTCGCCCAGGGCGAGGTCGTGGGCCCACTTCTTGGTCATCGCGACGAGGGTCGCGTCCTCGCCCAGATAGATGGCCTGGTCCACTTCGGCGTCACCGAGGAGGAACTCGGCGGCCTCCCGCAGCGCGGGTTTCGCGTCTTCGGCGGGCCCGATGAGCCCGATGCGCATCTGGGACTCCATCGATTACATGCGGTCCGCGCCCGCTCGCCGGCGCGCTTCGAAGTACGCATCGGAGATCGCGAAGCGCAGCAGATCCCACGCTTCCGGCACCTTGCGCATGGCTCCGACTCGGTCGATCGGTGAGGCGTCGGGGGCGGGCTTCAGGTCGGCGAGCGCCAGTAGCGCACGAGTGGCCGCGGGCACGGAGCCGGTGGCGAGGAGGGCGGCTCGGTCACCGAGCTCGGCGGCGGCGAGCCCGAGGCTGCTCGCGTCGAAGCTGGACGACGCGACCACCTCGATGGCCACCGGCCCGAGGCTGTCGCGGAGCTTGCGCGGGATCGCCTTGCCGACCCGCCGGGCCCAGTCTTCGAGCTCCTTGCGGTCGAGGTCCGCGCGCTCGTACATCGGGTCGTAGGTCTTCGCGAGACCCGCGAAGCAGAGGGCCAGCTGCCCGGGGTGGGTTCGCATCGCCACCGAGAGCTGGGCGATGGCGACCTTCGTGGCGCGGGCGAAGAGGAAAGCCCGCTCGTGGGCGTCGGTGCTGGTGGAGAGCGCCCGGCCGACGACCAGCGTGAGCGGGTTCCCGCTGACCGGCACGCAGATCCGCGGCGCCACGTCGGTGATCAGGACCGTCACGTCGCCGTAGCCGAACCACTGGGCCACCCGAAGCGCCTCGGTCCGCAGCGGATGGTCGCGACCGACCTTGTCCGTCTTCCACGCGCGAGCGTCGAAGGGCAGCACCTTGTCGAAGATCTCGCTGCCGATGCGGAAGAGCTCGAAGGTGGCCGCGCGGAGCATGCGGGGCGCGAGCTGCTCGTGGAGCGTGGGATCGGCGGCCGCCGCGCCGACGCCAGGAGCGGCGCCGCTGCCGTCGAGGCGGGCGAGGATCACCTCGTCCTGGAGGCCCACGGCCGCGGCCGCCGAAGCGACCGCGCGCCCGGCGTCCTTCTCGCCCCGCCACTCGTGCATCTCCGCGAGCCCCTCCCAGGCGAAGGGATCCGTCAGGTTCTGCTCCAAGCTCCGGTGGAAGTCGCCGATCGCCCGGTTCAGGTGCATCGACTGGGCGGCGGTGGCGTTCTGCCGCTGATAGAGCTCGGCCATCGCGCGGAGCACCAGCAGGTCGGTCGGGGCCTGCTTTCGCGCCCGGTCGAGGACCTGCTCGGCGGTGCGTAGATCGCCGGCCTGCTCGTGCATCCGAGCCAGTCGGAGCACGTGCTTCTGCTTCTCGTCCGGATCGATCTCGGCGCGATGGAGCGCGTCGACGACCTTCGCGGCCTTGTCGTAGGCGCCCTCCGCTTCGTAGACCTGGGCCAGCCGGTCCAGCGCCTCGAGGTCCTCGGGCACGAGCTTGAGGCAGCGCCGATAGGCCGCCTCGGCCCGGCGCCCGTCGGGCATGTGCCGCTGGTAGATGTCGCCGAGGGTGAAGAAGACCCAGCGTAGGTCGTCGCGGTCCTGCCGCAGCCGGGCGAAGCGAATCAACGCCTCGGCGGCGCCGCGCCAGTCCTCGTCGGCGAGGCTGAGCTCCGCGAGGCGCCGGAGCGCGTCGACGTCTTGGGGGTCCAGCTCGAGCGCGGCCCGGAGCGCGTCGCGCGCGCCGGCGCGGTCGCCCATCGTGGCCTTGAGCGCCGCCTGCGTTCGGCGCAGCGAGCGCATCACCGTCGCGTCGCCGCCGGCGGCGAGCCGGCGGTCGGCCAGGTCGGCCAGGTCGGTGGTGTCGCCGTCCGCCTCGAGCATGTCGCGCAGGCGCTCGAAGAGGTCGCGGTAGGTGACGTCGATGCGCGAGGCCTCGAGGTAGGCGGTCTTGGCTTCGGCGCGCTTCTCGGCCGCCTCGTAGCCGCGACCGGCCTGGTAGAGCAGGGGCATCTTCAGCCCCGGGACCTTCGCCTGGTCGGCCGCGCGCCGGAAGGCGTCCGCGGCGGCGGCGTGGTTCTCCGCCAACCGGTGCTGCGCCGCGGCCGCCGCCGGCAGGAGCGGATGGTCCGCCAGTCGCGCGGCGACCGCTTCGAGGCGCGCCCCGCGCTCCGCCGGACCCTCGACGGAGGCGATGTCCGCCAGACCGGCCAAGAGCACGGCCGCGCGCTCGTCGTCGGCGACCGAGTCCGCCTCCGCGAGCCAGGCTCGGCCGCGGATGGCGGCGTCCGGGTGGGCGATGGCGACCCGCCGGGCGACCCACACGCGGTCGGCGGTGGGCTCCGTCGCCTCCAGCAAGCGCTCGCCTTGCTCGGCCCAGAGGGTGTCCGCGGCGTCGCCGGGAGCCTCCGGCTCGGCCAGCCGCAGGTGGGCCGCGAGCCGAGCCGGCGCGAGCCGGTCCATCGGGTCGGGCAGGTGGGCGACCAGGCTCTCCCAGATGCCCCGCAGCTCCGAGTCACGCGCGCCGTCCATGTAGAAGCGCTCGAGCGAACGCAGCGAGGGCAGGTGTCCCGGCTTGTGACCGATGATCGTCTGCAGAGTCAGGGCCGCGTTCTGCGGGTCCCCGCCGCCGTGCAGGTCGACCCGGGCCAGCTCCTCGAGGGCCACCAGCTCGCGGGGCGTCCCCTCGGCGGCACGGACGGCGGCGAAGCGGCGCTCGGTGATCGAGGCGAGGTCCCCAGCCGCGAGCTGCGCGCGGTCGAGCGCCTGGGCCGCCAAGGGATCGTGGCCGTCCTTCAGGAGCTTCTCGTACACCGCTGCGGCTCGCTTGGGATCCTCGCCGCGCTCGTAGCCGAGGCCGGCGCGCAGGAGCGTGCTCCGGGCCAGGCTCGGTTGTTGGTCGGCGCGCTCTTCCAATCGCGCGGCCTGCGCGGCGGCCCCCTCGCCGGAGCCGAGCGCGAGCTCTTCGGCGACCGGGTCGGGGTAGAGCTCCGACGAGCGCTCCCACGCCTCGCTCGCGCCTTCACCGCCGAGGAGCGCGCGTCGAGCCCAGGCCCAGGCGCGGGCCTCGTCGGCCGGTAGCGTCTGTCCCAGGGTCTCGAAGAGCGCCGTGCGGTACTCGCCGTCGAGGCCGGCGCCGAGGTCGCCGTCGAGGATCCACGCGGCCGGGCCGTGGCCGGGGAGGGCGTCGAGGGCTCGTTGCGCCGCCCCGAGCGCCTCCGCCGCGGCGTTCGCCTCGGCGTAGTAGCGGGCGGCCACCGTCGACGCGTGCGCCGAGCGAGCGTCCACCGCGCTGGCCGCCTCCTCGAGCCACGCCTCGGCAGCGGTGGTCGGGTCCTCGTCGCCCACCAGCCGCGCCAACGGTCGAACGGCGCCCGGGTGACCGGGCATGGCCTCCCGCGCTTGGCTCAACGCAGCCCGCGCGTCGTGGCGCTCGGCGAGCGCCAGCAGCGCACCGAGGCGACGCTCCGGTGCGAGCCGCTGGGCCTCCCGTTGGAGCCCGGCCACGACCGAGNNCCGAGTCGGCGTCGCCCGCTTCGGCGGCGGTGTCCAGCGCGAGCAGGTCGGCCATGATCGGCTGCGCCCCCTCGTTCGCGGCGGCGACGAGCTCTTCCCGTTCCTTGGCGAGATCCTCGCGGGCCGTGGCCAGCTTCGCCGCGGCTTCGATGGCGCCGCGGCCGGTGTTGCCCGCGCTCTCGATCGCCGCGGCCAGCCGCGAGGGGTCGCCGGCCCTTCGGGCCAGCACTTCGCGGACCGCCTGCACGGCGTCGAGATCGGGATCGGCCAGGGCGGCTTCGCGGAGCGACTCGTCGGCGTCGTCCAGCTCGCCGGCCGCCGCCTGCAGCTCGGCGAGGTCGAGCAGGGCCAGCGCCCGGACGGTCCCGCCGCTGGCACCGGAGAGCGCGTAGAGCGCGGAGCGCCGCGTCTCCGCGTCGCCCGCGCGCTGCGCGGCCATCGCCTGCAGCCGCAGGCTGGTCGGTCGCTGGGCCGCTTCGAGCGTGGCCACGCTGACCCCGGGATCGTCGCCGTGAGCGAGCCAGACCCGCGAGGCGGCGCGCCGCAGGCACTCCGCGAGCGCAGGGTTCGCCGCCACCGACTCGGCCGCCGCTCGCAGCGCGTCCCGGCGTCGCGACGCCGTCGGCGAGGTGCGCGCCAGCCCGATCAGCGGCTCGAGCCGCCGGGCGCGCGCCACCGCCGTGCCGTACGCCTGGGCGGCCGCGTCGAGCTCGCCGGAGCGCTCGAGGAGCCGGCCCGCGAGCAGCCGGACGGCGATCTCCAGGTCGGCGTCGTCCTCCATCCCGGCGGTGACGAGCTGGGCCGCGGCATCCACGGGGTCGTCGTGCCGGAGCGCTTCGCCACCCAGGAGGCTGGTCACGATCGACGGTCCGCCCGCCTCTCGCGCTTGCCGGGCGGCGTCCGCGGCTCCTTGCCGATCGCTGAGCTGCGAGAGGCGGACCTCCGCCAGGAGTGCCAGGCAAGCCTCGCGGTCGGCCGTGGAGAGCGGCAGCGCCGCCTCTTGCTCGAGCAGGCTCGCCACCTCGTTCCAGTCGCCGCGGGAGACGGCGTCTCGCCGCCACCAGCGGAGGATGGCCAGGTCCTTCGGGTCGGCCTCGCGGGCCTGCTCCATCGCCGTGCGCGCGTCTTCGATGTCGCCGAGGGCCTCGGCGATCTCCGCGGCGGCGACCAGGAGCCGCGCCTTCGGCGTGCCCTCGGCGTTCTCCGCGAGCTTCTCGAGGAGCTTGCGCCGCATGCGCTGCGTGTCGGTGTCGTGACCGATGAACGCGTAGCGCTCCTTGCGGGGCTTGCGGTGACCCACCGTCCGCTTGGCGGTCGCGGCGCCCTGATCCGGTCTGGCGGGAGCCTCGCTGTCGCTGGGCGGGGCGATGTCCAGGAGCTGGCTCGGCGCGCCGCCGGTCGCGGGCCCCTGGTCGAGGGTGAGCTCGACGGGGATTCCTTCGCCGATGTCCAGCGACGTCTCGTCCTCGCCGATCTCGATGGCCGGCGCGCCGACCTCGAGCTCCGGCTCGTCGCCGATCTCGATCGCGGGCTCCGAGATCTCGACGGCCGGCGCCTCGACGACCTGCGGGGTGCCGAAGTCGAGGTCGAGCTCGTCGGGGACCGGGGTGGCTCGGTCCTCCTCGGGGACGGGCGTCGGCCGGTCGGCCTCGTCGTCCGGAGCCGGTGCCGGCGCCTTCGGCAGGTCGAGGCTCGGCTCGTCGAGCTCGAGCAGCGGCGACGACGGGCGCTCCTCGGTGGGCTCCGCCGGCTTCTCCCGGGTCGAGACCCGCTCGAGGGTG
>JABAOG010008870.1_pt1 | contig 22604 bp, 18 predicted proteins | sample 7062131 | NCBI WGS metagenome assembly JABAOG01 (sample SAMN14538629, study PRJNA623070) | marine sediment metagenome | biome: marine biome [ENVO:00000428]; feature: marine pelagic biome [ENVO:01000023]; material: deep marine sediment [ENVO:00002113] | place: India: Arabian Sea | collected...
GATGACGACGCCTCGAGCGTCGCGGCTCTGCCCTTCTCCCTGGACTGGTTCGGCGCCACGGCGACTCACTACTCGGTCGCGTCCAACGGCTTCGCCCAGCTGTGGCCGGATGCCACCGGTACCCCATCCACCGAGTGGTCCAACGCGAGCCTGCCCGACACCGGCACCCCGAATGGCGTGGTCGCCCCCTTCTGGGACGACCTCCGCCCCAACACCGGGTCGGACATCTACGCCCTGACCTCGGGCACCGCGGGCTCGCAGCGCTTCGTCCTGGAGTGGCGCAACTACAGCACCTACTCGGGGTCCAACGATCTGACCTTCCAGGCGCACTTCCTCGAGGCCACCGGCGAGGTGGAGTTCCACTACTGCGCCATGAACGACGGTGGGGACGCTCGGCACACCGGGTCGAGCGCGACCATCGGTGCGGAGAGCTTCGACGGCACCGCCGCCATCGCCATCTCGTACGACACGGCGGACGCGGTGATGAGCGGCAGCGGGTTCTCGTTCGACCCCTGAACGACTGATTCGCCACACGTACGAGGCCCCCGTCGCGATTTCGCGGCGGGGGCTTCGTCTTTGGGGCTCGGGGATCGAGGTCGAAGCTCGGGGGCTGTCCCCTTTCATCGCGGCGGTATTCCGAGCGGTGCGAGGTCTCTCCCGCCGAGGTCGGCACGATGGAGCCTCGTTTGTTCTTCGTCGTTCCACCTGGGGCGCAGGAATGATCTCGTGCTATTGATCGGTGGTGTTTGCGCGGAGAGCCCCCGGCGCGACCGGGTTGGCGGTCGCGGTCCTTCTCCTCTGCCCGGTCATCGCACGCGGCCAGGGCGCCGCGCTGACGGCGCCCCCCGGATCGGAGGCGCACGCCGCTCCGCCTCGAGCCCAGACGGCTCCACCACCTCCGCCGCCCCCGACCGCGGGCGACTCGCAGGCGGGCGTCTCCTTCGGTGCGATCGATCGGGCCACGGTCCGGGTGTTCGCGGTCAGCGATGTGGCGCAGCTGACCGTCCGCGGCCGCTACCACCCGCGAGTCCTCGGTATCCCCGAAGCCGGACACGGCACCGGCGTCGTCGTCGATCCCCGCGGGGTCATCGTCACCGCGAAGCACGTGGTGGAGGGCGCGCGCCACGTGGCGGTCCGATTGCCGGGCGACGGACCGGTGATGCCGGCGACCGTCGTGCACATGGACCCCGCCCTCGACTTCGCCATCCTGCTCGTCAAAGCCGCTGGCCCGTTGACGGACATCGCGCTTCCCGAGAACGCGCCGCCCCTTCGGGTCCGGCAGACCGTGGACGCCATCGGCTACCCCTTCGACGCGGATCGCCGGCAGCCGCAGTCGGCGCGCGGGATCATCAGCGGCGTGCTCGACGATGGGCATCTGCAGCTCGACATGGCGCTCAACCCGGGCAACTCCGGCGGGCCGCTCCTCGACGAGCAGGAGACGCTGATCGGCATCGTGGTGGCGCGCGCCGATCCGACGGCCGGCGCCCAAGGGATCGGCATCGCGGTCCCCATCGCGCCGGTGCGCGTGGCGTTCGATCGCGTGCTGCGGGGTGGCCAGCTCTCCCGCGCCTTCCGTACGCTGCGAGCGAACCTGCAGCAGGCGACCCGCTCGGCGGAGGTCGTCGACGCCATCGTCCGCCTCGGCGGCGTCGACTTGCTGCAGGAGGCGGCCGACTTCGTCGACAGCCCGGCGGCGAGCCAGCGCATCGACCGGCTGCGCATCCTGGCCGAGCGGACGCAGAACGCCGACCTGCTCGCGCTGCTCGCGGCTTACTTCTGGGACGCGGCGCAGGTGATGGTCGAGCGGGCCGGCGGCTACGCGAACCCCTCCCAGATGCCCCCCGGCCCCGTGAAGCAGCTGGCCGACGACCTCTGGCAGCGCTCCATCGGCGTGGCTGGTCGGGCGCGGCAGGCGGATCCCACGGTCGTCCAGCGCTCTCCCTTCATCGGCTACCTCACCGGCAGCTCCCAGCCCCAACCCGGGTGGCAAGGGCGGGCTGGCAACACCGCGCAGCCGGTGCCCGGCGCCACCCCGCAGCGGCCGGCGGACCCCGGGGACCGCATGGCCTGGACCCCGTGGCTCCACCTCGGCGCCGCGTACTCCTTCAACCCCAGCGCGGGAGAGACCGGCTTCGGTATCCGCGCGACCGTCCTGCTGCCCTTCGGCTCCGGGGGCCGGGAGACCGGCTTCAAGTTCCGCGTCGTCGGTGGCGGCACGGTCGACGTCGGCACGATGGCGGGCGAGGCCTCCTACTTCGCCGGCAGCGACCTCGGCTTCGCCATTCGAGGCAGCGGCGAGAAGGCGGGTTTCGCGGCGTTCCTCCTCTGGACGCAGGGCATCTACCGCGGCCCCCAGGATTGCGATGGCTGGTGGGGCTCCGAGTGCCGCATCGACTCGGAGTGGACGCCGGTGGGCGTGCACTTCGGCGCCAGCGTGAAGATTCGTCACTTCCACATCGGCTTCAGCGTCCGCTGGATCGTGCTGACGCCCGAGCGAGTGACCACCCTCGCGCTCCCCGAGCTCTCCTGGCGATTCTGAACGCAACTGGCGTCGCACCGGGCTGATAAGGTCGGCACGCCATGGCCAGCGAGAAGACCGAGGAGCCCACCCCCAAGCGGCTACGCGAGGCGCGCCGCAAGGGGCAGGTGCCCAAGAGCCGGGAGCTCGGGACGGCGGCGGTGGTGCTGGCGACCGGCGGGGCGCTGGTGGCGACGGGGGAGGGCGCGCTCGCCGAGCTGCGGGCGCTCTTCGCGCTGACCTTCGGGGCCATCGAGGCCGGGACCGCGCCGATCGAGGTGCTCGGCGCCAGCGTGGCCATCGGCGCGGGGTTGATCGTGCCCATCCTGCTGGCGGCCATGGTCGCCGGCACGATGGCGACCTTCCTGCAGGTCGGGCCACTGCTGACGATGGAGCCGATCAAGCCGCAGCTGAAGCGGCTCGACGTGATCCAGGGCGTCAAGAACCTCTTCACGCGCCGGCAGCTGATGGAGCTGCTCAAGACGCTGCTGAAGATGGCCATCGTCGGCTTCGTGCTCTGGCAAGTGCTCCGCGACGGGGTCCGGGGGATCGTGGGGCTCGCCGGGCGCGACGCCTTCGCCACCCTCGAGGGGACCGGCGCGCTGGTCACCACGCTCCTCTTCCGGGTCGGCGGCGCGGTGCTCGCGGTGGCGATCCTCGATGTCTTCTACCAGCGCTGGCAGCACCGCCGGGACCAGCGGATGACCAAGGACGAGGTGAAGCGTGAGTACAAGGACGCCGAAGGGGACCCGCACGCCAAGCAGGAGCGGGAGCGGGTGCATCGCGAGATCGTCGAGCACGACGCGGTCGAGCAGGTGCGTGACGCGGACGTGCTGGTCGTGAACCCGACGCACCTGGCGGTGGCGCTTCGCTACGACGAGGACCAGGCCGACGCGCCGACGGTCCTCGCCAAGGGGCAGGAGCACCTGGCGCAGCGGATGATCCGCGCGGCGAAGGAGTCGGGGGTGCCGATCATGCGCGACGTGCCGCTGGCCCGCGCGCTCTACGAGCTCGAGCGCGGCGACGAGATCCCCGAGGCCCTCTACGAGGCGGTGGCCGCCGTGCTGCGCGCGGCCTGGGAGGAGCAGGGCGGCCGACCGGAGCGTGAGGGATGAGCGTGCGGATCGGAGCGGCGTTGCGCCGCGAGCTGCCGGCGCTCGACGAGCTGCGCACGGGCGATCCGGCCCTGCCGGAGTCGGCGGGCGAGGAGCTCGCGCTGCGCGTCCCTCTGCCCCCGCGCGCGCCGGCGCCGTCACTGCCGGACCCGCCCGCGCGCCCTTCGCCGCGCGCGATGGGCTCGCTGCTCTCCGCCACCATGCGCCTGACCGAGCCCGGCGCCCTGGACGCGCTCGGCGAGGCCGCCGGTCCGGTGCGGGACATGCTCGACTCCCTCGAGGAGCTGCTCGCGCTCGGCCGTTCGGTGGAGCACGCTCGGAAGCTCGGGGTGCGCGCGTGAGCCTCCTCGGCGTACCGGACGACGCCCTCGAGGCGGCGCGCTGGATCGCCTGGCAGGCGGCGGGCGCCGGGCGCCTCGACCTCGCTCAGCGCGTGCTCGATGGGCTGGCGGTGCTCGACCCGCGCAGCGCGCCCACCGCCATCCTCCGGGCGGAGGTCGCGCTCCGCCGCGGCGACGCGCCCAAGGCCCACGAGGCAGCGGGGCGGGCGTTGCAGATCGCGCCCCGTGACCCGGCGGCGCTGCTGGCCTACGGTCGGGCGCTGCTCGCCCTCGGCGAGGTCGCGGACGCCCGGCGCTGGCTCGGGTCGGCCGCGGCCGCTGGATCGCCGCTGGCTCGCGCCCTGGTCGCATGAGCTCTCCCGAACACAGCCCCGAGCCGCCCATCACCGAGCCCTTCGTCGAGGTCGCCATCCCGGTGCCGCTCAGGCGGCTCTTCACCTATCGGGTGCCCGAGGGGCTGGTGCTCCACCACGGCGACCGGGTGGCCGTACCCTTCCACCGCCGAAAGCTCGCTGGCTTCGTCATCCGCGGACGCGCCGAGCCGCCCGAGGGCGTGAAGCGAATCATGAAGGTCGCCGGCAAGCTGGAGGCGGAGCCGGTGTTTCCCACCGAGCTGGTGACCTTCCTCGAGCGCGCGGCGAGCTACTACATGGCCCCGCTCGGCGAGGTGCTCCGGGCCGCCGCGCCGGCGATGCCCAAGGGCGCGATGAAGCGGCTGCGCGAGGGCGGCTTCCTCGAGGCGGGCGAGGAGCTCGCGGGCAAGAGCGTGGGGCGCCGCAAGGAGCTCTTCGCTTCTCGGACCGACGTCGAGCCGGAGAAGCGCCTCGGTGAGCGGCAGCAGCGGGTGCTCGAGGCGCTCGACGGGGAGACGCCGCTCACGAAGCTGCGCGCCGTCGAGCCCTCGGCGCGTTCGGTGCTCCGCTCGCTCGCCAAGCGGGGCCTGGTCACGCTGGACGAGCGGGAGATCGAGGACGAGCTCTTCGCCGAGCCGGTCGAGCCGGACGAGCCCCCGGAGCCGACGCCGCCGCAGCAGCTGGCGATCGACCAGCTGGTGGGCGCGCTCGACGGCGGCGGCGCCTTCCTGCTCCACGGGGTGACCGGCTCGGGCAAGACGGAGGTCTATCTTCGGCTCATCGCCGAAGCGAAGGCGCGCGGGAAGGGTGCGCTGGTGCTCGTGCCGGAGATCGCGCTCACGCCGCAGCTGGTCTCCCGCTTCCGGGCGCGCTTCGGCGACGACCTGGCGGTGCTGCACAGCGCGCTGAAGGACCGCGAGCGGGACATCGCCTGGCGACGGCTCCGGCGCGGCGAGGTGAGCCTGGCGGTGGGTGCGCGCTCGGCGCTCTTCGCGCCGGTGCCGAACCTGGGGGTGGTCATCGTCGACGAGGAGCACGACGGCTCCTTCAAGCAGGAGGACGGCTTCCGCTACCACGCGCGGGACATGGCGCTGCTGCGCGCACACCGCACGGGCGCGGTCGCGGTGCTCGGAAGCGCGACGCCCTCCCTCGAGTCCTTCGAGAACGCGCGGCGTGGTCGGCTGACGCTGCTCACGCTCCCCGAGCGGGCGACCAAGCGGCAGCTACCCCCGGTGGAGATCGTCGACCTGCGCCGGCAGCCGCGCAGCCCCTCCGGTGAGCCGCTGCTCAGCGGCACGCTCCACCGGGCCATCGAGAGCTGCGTCGACGAGGGCAACCAGGCCATCCTCTTCCTCAACCGCCGCGGCTTCGCGCCCTCGGTGCGCTGCACCGCCTGCGGCAAGCAGGTCGAGTGCCCCGCCTGCAGCGTGGCGCTCACCGAGCACCGGCGGACGCGCCTCTTGCGCTGTCACTACTGCGACTTCCAGCGGGCGGTGCCGAATCGCTGCGAGACCTGCTCGGCGCCGGCGCTCGAGCCCATGGGCCTGGGCACCGAGCAGCTCGAGGACCGGCTCGCGGAGATCTTCGCGCCGGCTCGGGTGGCGCGCCTCGACCGGGACGTGGCCAGCGGGCGAACGGTGGAGGCGATCCTCGATCGGCTCCGGCGCCGCGAGGTCGACATCCTGGTGGGCACGCAGATGGTCACCAAGGGGCACGACCTGCCGGGCGTCACGCTGGTGGGGGTGATCCTCGCCGACCACTCGCTCGGCTTCCCCGACTTCCGCGCCGCCGAGCGCACCTTCCAGCTCCTCACCCAGGTCGCCGGCCGCGCCGGCCGCGGCGACCGCGAGGGCAAGGTCTTCTTCCAGACCTTCAACCCCGACGCCGTGGCGATCCAGGCCGCGGCCAAGCACGACTACGAGGCCTTCTTCCAGGCCGAGTCCGCGGCGCGGCGCGAGCACCTCTACCCGCCCCACGGCCATCTGATCACCGTCCGCGTCGACGACCCGGACGAGCAGCGGGCGCAGGAGTCGATCGGCCGGCTGGCCACCATCGCTCGCCGCTATACCGCCGACCGGGTCGAGGTGCTCGGGCCGAGCCCGGCGCCGATCGGCAAGCTCCGCACCCGCTATCGCTTCCGCTTCATGCTCCGCTCCGCGGACCGGCCGGCGCTGCGCAAGGTCGGCGCCGCCGTCGCCCACGCCATCGACGAGGGCGTCGCCAATCCCAGCCGCGCCTCCGTCGACGTGGACCCGGTGTCCATGCTCTAACCCGTCGAGTCGGAATCGGCGTCGGAGTCGGAGTCACCACGGAGCGTCTCGAGGGCGTCCAGGAGGGTCGCGTCGAGCATGACGTGCCGGGTGAGCTCTTCCTCCGCCTCGCTTCGCTCGATGATCCGGCGCACCTCGGCGTTCAGATTCACCAGCACGAGCCGCACGCCCTCGTCCTCGAGCTCCTCGGCGAGCGTCGCGAGCGCATCGGTGCCGGTGGCGTCGAGGAGGTTGATCCCCCGCCCGTCGAGGACCAGCGTCCCCGGCTTCGGCTCCTCGGCCCGGACCTTCTCGCGCAGCGTGCGCTGCAGCCAGTCGGCGTTGGCGAAGGTGACCGGCGCGTCGACCCGCAGCAGGAGCACGTCCGCCGGCGCGTCGGCCTCGTCGTAGACGTCCTCGTCGCGGTAGTCGCCGGAAGGCATCCGGCCGAGCTTCGCCACGTGCGGTCGACTCTGTCGGTAGAGCAGGTGGGCCATGGAGGCACCGACCCCCAGCAGCAGCCCCTCCTGGATACCGACGGCGAGGGTCGTGACCAGCGTCAGCACCGCGAGCCACCCTTCCGAGCGTTTCACGCCGAAGAGCTTCCGCGGCTCGCGCAGATCGATCATCGTCACCGCCGAGGCGATGATGATCGCGGCGAGGGCCGCCATCGGGACGTAGGCGAAGACCTCGGAGAGGAAGACCAGGGAGACGGCGACGACCCCCGCGGCGAAGAGGTTGGCCAAGGGGGAGCGAGCGCCGGCGTCGGCGTTGACCGCGGTGCGCGAGAGGCTCGCCGAGACGGGGATGGCGCCGAAGAAGCTGCCGACCAGGTTTGCGCTACCGAGGGCCGCGAGCTCGCGATTCGGCCGGACGTCGTCCCCCTTCTCCGCGAGGTTCCGAGCCAGCGTCACCGTGACCATCAGCTGCAGCAGGGCGAGGGTGACCGCCGGGCCGATCAGGGCCCGAGCGGTGCTCAGGTCGACCGCGGGCCAGTGGGGGCTCGGCAGACCGGACTCGAAGGTGCCGACCACCGGCACCGCCCCCTTCAGCGGCTCCCAGAAGGCGACGGCGAGGGTCGAGAGCGCCACCACCAGGAGCGCGCGGGGCACCTTCGGCGCGTAGAGCTTGGCGAGCGCCAGGAAGACGATTCCCAGGCCTCCGATGGCCGCCGCGAGGACGTTGGTCGAGGAGAGGTTGGTGAGCAGCGACCAGAGCGTCGTCGCTGGATGGCCGCGCTCGACGTCGATGCCGAGGAGCGCGTCGAACTGACTGAGCGCGATCAGGAGCGGCGCGGCGATCATGAAGCCGCTCGTCACCGGGCGGGAGAGCCACTCCGCCACGAAGCCGAGACGGAGGAGCCCGAAGGCGAGGTGGAGCAGCCCGACGATGGCGCTCAGGGCGAGCGCCGCGACGACGGCCACTTCCGGATCCGTGAGCCCCAGCCGCTCGATGGCGGTCCCCACGACCAGCATGTCCAGCGCGACGATGCCCACCGCGAGCCGCTTCGCGCCGCCGACCAGCGGGTAGACCAGCAGCGGGACCAGCGAGGCGTAGAGCCCGTAGATCGGCGGCACACCGGCGATCAGCGCGTAGGCCATCGCTTGGGGGACCAGCATCACCCCGACGGCGAGGCCGGCGAGCAGGTCGCCACGGAGCGCCTTGCCGTCGTAGGCGCCGACCCAGCTGTAGGTGCGGGCGATCCGTCGCTTGAGCTTCATCGAAAGGGCCAAACCAGCGGGATGAGGAACACCCCGATGGCGATGCATAGCAGGCTCAGCGCCCCACCGAGACGGGCGAAGTCACCATAGCGATAGCGGCCCGGACCGTAGACCAGGGTGTTGGTCTGGTAGCCGATGGGTGTCAGGAAGCTCAGCGACGCGCCGAACATCACCGCGACGACCAGCGGCCGCGGTGACACCTCGAGGGCCGAGGCGGTCTCGAAGGCCAGCGGCGTGAGGAAGGCGGCGGCGGCGACGTTGGTCATCAGGTTGGTCATCACCATGGTCAGGACCAGCAACCCGCCCAGGACGGCGTGGCCGCCGAAGCCCTGCAGCTCGCTGACCGTGTGCTCGGCGAGCCAGAGCGCGGCCCCGCTGGTCTCCATCGCCTGACCGAGGGGGATGACCCCGGCCAGGAGGACGATGATCTTCCAGTTGATGGCTCGGTACGCCTCCTCGCTGGTCACGGCGCCGATGATCACCATGCCGGCGGCGGCGGTCAGCGCGGTGATGGCGATGGGCGCCAGCCCGGCGGCGGCGGTGCCGATGGCGGCGGCCAGCAAGAGAGCCGTCAGCCACGCGCGCTCCGTACGCGGTTCCGGGACCGGATGCTTCGACACCACCACCAGCTGTCGATCGCGGGCGAGCTGTCGCTCGCGCCCCTGCGCGATGAGCAGGAGGACCGTGTCTCCGGCGCGGACCTTCCGGTCGAGCAGCCGCTCGTGGCGGAGCTCGCCGGCGTGGCGCACGGCGAGCACCTTCGCCCCGAAGCGCTCGTCCAGCGCCGCTTCCGCCAGCCGTCGCCCGACGAAATCGGCCTCCGGCGCCACGACCACCTCGCAAACGACGAGGGTCTGGCCCTCGAGCAAGTCGTCGGTCACCGGCTGGCGTGGGGCGATGGTCAGCGCCTCGCTCGCGAGGAGCGTCTGGATCGCCTCGCCGCCGCCCCGCACGCGGAGGATGTCCCCCGGTTGCCACCGGATCTCGTCCTCGTGGAGCGCCTGGCCATTGCGCCGGATCTCCAGGATGTCCAAGTCCAGCGAGTCGATCAGCGCGTCCCGTTCGCTCTGGTCGCGGTGGTCCGTGCCGACCTCGATCTCGCTGACGAAGTCGCCCATCTCGTAGCCCCGGGCCAAGTCGGTCCCCTTCCGCCGCTCGGGGAGCATGCGCGGACCCAGCAGCGCTAGATAGACGAAGCCGACGGCGAAGAAGACCAGGCCCGCGGGCGCCATCTCGAACATGGAGAAGGCATCGCTCCCGTGGCGCTCGGCGATGGAGCTGACCAGCAGATTCGTGGACGTGCCGACCAGCGTGCAGACGCCACCGAAGATCGAGATGAAGGACAGGGGCATCAGCAGCCGGGAGGGGCTGGTCCCCAGGTCCGGCGCCATCGCGATCACCACCGGAACGAAGATGGCGATCACGGCGGTGTTGTTCACGAAGGCCGAGCTCACCCCCACCGTTCCCATCAGGGTCAGGACGGCGAGGACGCGCGAGCGCGCCGCCAGCTTCCGGATCTGATCCGCCAAGCGGTCGAGGACTCCGGTGCGGCGCAGCCCCTCGCTGAGCACGAGCATGCTCGCGATGGCGATGGTGGCGGGGTTGGAGAACCCCGAGAGCGCCGCCTCCGGCTCCAGGATCCCACTGAAGACCAGGCACGCGAGGATCAGCACGGCGGTCACGTCGTAGGTGACCCACTCGGTCACGAAGAGCAGCGTCGCAGCCGCGAGAGTGCCCAGCACGATGAGCGCGTCGGTGGTCATTCCCATCCGGTAGTCGCCTTTCGGCGGGTGGAACATTACGAGCGGTCGCGACGAGGGCGCCCACATCTGTATACTCCGCGGCCGTGAGTGAGCGGGTCGTGGTCGTGGTGCCGGGCGCGGAGGGAGGCTGGATCGTCCGGGCCTTCGCCCGGGAGTCCATCGATGCGATCCGCGCCGAGGCCGCCGACGGACCGATCGCCGGCGGAGCCCTGGTGATCGACCGCGAGGTCCCCTCCCTCGACGACTGGCTCGAGCGCTTTGGCGGCGACGCCATCCTCATCGGTTGGGATCCGCCCTCCGACGAGGAGCGGGCCGAGCTCGACATCGTCGCCTTCTACCCGCGACCGGTGAACCTCGCCGGGCTCTTGCGCCGGGTCCAGACGCTCCTGGAGGGGGCGGCGCTGCCGGCGACGCCGCGCAGCTCGTCGTCGCCGCCGGCGACCGCCCCGGCGAGCGATGAGCCCGCGGAGGAGCCGGCCGCCGACGCGACGCTCCACGACTCGAGCCCCCCGACCGCCGACGTCGGTCCCGCGACCGCGGGCGAGGAGGAGCTGCCCTCGGTGCCTCCGGCCGCCCCGCGCGACCGGACGCCCGACGAGCCGCTCCACGAGGAGGGCGAGCTGCCGCCTCGGGAGCCCACCGTGCGGTTGACCGAGGACGACGAGGCCGAGGCGCGCGCCCAGGCGGACGAGGGCGATCGGGCCCGCGGCGAGTCGAGCCTGCCCCCGCTCGATCGGGTCGAGGATGTCGAGGAGGACGGGGAGCCGAGCATCGAGCGGGTCCATCTCTCGCCCCGGCTGGCGAAGCTCCTCGGTGAGGCGGACCGGCGGCTCTTCGGTGACGAGCCGCCGCTCGAGCTCAGCTTTCCCGCGGGGGAGGAGCCGCCCGATGAGCTCGTGCCGGACGAGCTGCTCGCCGAGAGCAGCACGTCGCTCGAGCCACGGGAGGCCGACCCGCTGGAAGCCTTCACCTTCGTCGGCACGCCCGATCTGCTCGACACCGCGTCGGGGAGCGTGTCGGGGGCTCGGTCCGACTCGGATTCCATCGAGCTCACGCCTCACACCGTGGTGGAGCGAGCGTCTCGGCCGCCGAGCGCTCGGCCGAGCGAGCGCCCGGGCACCACGCGCTCCTCCGAGCCGCCGAGCACCACCGGCTCGGTGGACATCACGCGCGCCGGGACGGTCCCGGCGGGCGGCGCGCTCCGGATGGTCTTCGATCTGGTGCAGCGCCGCCGCCCCTGCCGAGTGCGCTTCGACGTCGCTGGCGGCCCGGAGGTCGAGCTGCACCTCGAGGGCGAGACGGTGCTCGGCGTGCGCGGTCCGCGGGCGCAGCGGGCGCTGGCCCAGCTCGTCCGGGCGGGGCGCCTGGCCGATTCGACCCGCGCCGCGGCCGACCGCGATCGGGAGGCGGTGGCCGCGGAGGCCCTCGACGCGGCGGTGACCGAGGGGCGGATCACGGCCTACGAACGGGACCGGCACCTGCGCCTCGCCGCTCACGCGCTCATCGGCGATGCGCTCTTGGCCTCGGAGGCCCGCTACGCCGTGGACTCTGCGGAGTCCGGCTCGCGGGAGTCCTCGCCGGTGAGCGGCACCTTGACCACGGTCGCGGTGGAAGAGGCCCGGCAGCGGCTGGATCCGGCGATGGTCCTGGAGTGGCTCGGTGTGGACCGGAGCCATTCGCTCGCTCTCGAGCGCTCCTTCGCCTCCCGGGCGCGGGACCTGGGGCTCGAGCCCGAGGTGGCCGCGCTCTTCCTCCGTGCCGGCGGCCGGCCCCTCGGCGCCCTGCTCGACGCCCCGCCACTGGCCGGCGTGGCCGGCGCGCTCTTCGCGGTCGCCTGCGCCGATCTGGTGAAGCTCGAGGCGCCCGAGGAAGCCCGGGACGAGGAACCGAGCGGGGAAGCGCTCGAGGAGGCCATCGAGCGGGCCCGCACGGTCGCGCTCGAAGGGAGCTATCACGCGATCCTGGGCGTCGCGCCGAGCGCCAGCGCTCGGGAGCTCGAGGCCGCGCGCACCGAATGCCTGGCCGCGGTCCGCGGCGATCTGGAGCGCCTCGGCCTCGGCGGCCTGGAGCCCTCACGCTCGCTGGCCATCGAGGCCATCGAGGAGGCCTACGAGGTGCTCACCCACCCCCGCTGGCGTGAGCTCTATGCGCCCGGTCCCGCCTCGGCCTAGAATTCGTGCAACCGCTCCGGGCCACCGGCGTCTTCAGGGGTGGAGGTAACGAACATGACTCGAATCCACGTCAGCCTGGCCGCCCGCGACATCGACGCGAGCCGCCGATTCTACGAGACCCTCTTCGGCACCGCGCCGGTGAAGAGCAAGCCGGGGTACGTGAAGTTCTCCGTCGCGGACCCGTCGGTGAACCTCTCGCTCGTCCAGAGCGATCGGCCCGCCGAGCCCGGCCCGGTGCGCCACTACGGCATCGAGGTCGGCTCGACCGAGGAGGTCGTCGCGGCGCACGGGCGCATCCGCGCGGCCGGCTTCTCGACGATGAACGAGGAAGGCACGACCTGCTGCTTCGCCGTGCAGGACAAGGTCTGGGCGGTCGATCCCGACGGGAACCGCTGGGAGGTCTTCGTGGTCCTGGAGGACGCCGAGAGCTTCGGGGTCGGACCGGCCCTCGAGGGGCTCTCGAAGGACGAGGCGAAGGCCGAGGTCGTCGCCACCGATGGCCCCTGCTGTGGCTGAAGCCGCGACCGATCGCGCGACCGCGTTGCTCGATCCGGTTCGGGCGTACGTCGCTCGCCGCGTCCCGGCGGACGCGGTGGACGACGTCGTCCAGGATCTCTTCCTGCGCATCGCCCGCTCGGACGCCGAGCCGTCCGACCTTCGTGCCTGGGTCTTCGCGGTCGCCCGCAGCGCCATCGCCGACCACTTTCGCTCGAGCGCTCGGCGCTCGGCGCGGGAGCGGCCGGAAGAGGCGGGCCGTGCGATCGAGCCCGAGCCGGCCGAGGAGCCGGCGCGCGCCCGCGAGGTCCTCGCGGCGTGGCTCGCCGCGGAGGTGCGACAGCTGCCCGAGCCCTACGCCGAGACCCTCGCCCTGACCGAGCTCGAGGGGCTGAGCCATGGCGAGGTCGCCGAGCGCCTGGGCGTGGCCAAGGGCACCATCAAGGCCCGCGTCTCCCGCGGCCGAGCGCTGCTCCGCGGACGGCTGAACGAGTGCTGTGCCGTCGCCGTCGACGCCCGCAACCGGGTGGTCGATCTCACGCCCCGCGCCTGCGGCTGCTGAGGGCGCGCCTACCCTCGGGGGGAGCCTTCCGCTATGAGGGCCTGGCCGCCGGTCGGGACGATCTCGTGCCCCGGCGGGCGCCGCTCCGGGCGGATCCGCCGCGATGCTCTTCCACAGCCTCGACTATTTCTACTTCCTGGCGCTCGCCGTGGGCGGGTTCTGGGTGCTGTGGCGCCACCGGTGGCTGCGGCTCGCGCTGCTCCTCGCGGCGAGCTGCCTCTTCTACATGGCGTGGCGGCCGGAGTACATCGTGCTCATCGGCGGCTCGACGGTGCTCGACTTCTTCGTCGGCCACCAGATCCACACCACCGAGAACGAGCGGAAGCGGAAGGGCTGGCTCACGCTCAGCCTGCTCGGGAACCTCGGGCTGCTCTTCACCTTCAAGTACTACAACTTCTTCGCGACCGAGCTGAGCGAAGGGCTGCAGAGCTGGGGGCTCGACGTCTCGTTGCCCTTCCTCGAGGCGGCGCTGCCCGTCGGCATCAGCTTCTACACCTTCCAGACGCTCAGCTACACGATCGACATCTATCGGCGGCGACTCGAGCCGACGAGCTCCTTCGTCGAGTTCGCCTGCTTCGTCACCTACTTCCCGCAGCTGGTCGCCGGGCCCATCGTTCGCGCGACCGAGCTGCTGCCGCAGCTGCAGCGCGAGCCCCGGCTGAATCCGGAGGGCACGAGCAAGGGCCTCTTCCTGATCGCCACCGGCCTCATCAAGAAGGTCGCCATCGCCGATCTCCTGGCGACCAGCCTGGTCGACCGGGTCTTCGAGCAGCCGGAGCTCTTCACCGCCACCGAGGTGGTGGTCGCCCTCTACGCCTTCACGATGCAGATCTACTGCGACTTCTCGGGCTACACCGACGTCGCGCGCGGCTCGGCCATGCTCTTCGGCCTCGAGCTTCCGGAGAACTTCGACCGGCCCTACCAGTCCACCAGCCCGGCGGAGTTCTGGCGGCGCTGGCACATCACGCTGTCGACGTGGCTGCGCGACTACCTGTACTACCCTCTAGGGGGCTCGCACGTAGGCCCTGCCCGCGCCTATTGGAACCTCTGGCTCACGATGTTCCTCATCGGCATCTGGCACGGCGCATCGTGGACCTTCGTGTTCTACGCCATCCTCCAATCGATGGCGATGGTGATCCATCGCTTCTTCTACCGGCGGTCGGGCCGGACCCGCGACACGGTCGATGTCTGGCAATTGCGCGCGTTCAAGGTGTTTTGGGCGCTTCAGTTCGTGGTGTTCTCGCGAATCCTCTTCCGCGCGACGAGCCTTCAAAACGCCATGGAGGTCACGACGAGGCTCGGATCGGGGACGTTTTCGGTCGCACAGATCTCGCTTGGCGTCTGGGCGATGTTGATCTTGACCTTCGCCGCCCACTACACGCCAAAGCGCTGGTTCGAGTCGATCGAGCTGCAATTCAAGTCCATGCCCGCGCCTGCCCAGGGGGTCACGTTGGCGGCGGTTGGCTTCGCCCTGAGCATCGTCGCAACGAGCCAGGTCGTTCCCTACATCTACTTCCAGTTCTAATGCTGAAACGAATCTACAACCAGCTCACGCCTTTGCAGCACCTGACCACGGTGACGGTGTTCATGTTGGCCGCGTGCGCGCTCACCTACGTGATTCCACCGATGGAGGGGCTGCGTCCTTGGATTCCGGGCGAGGAGGGGCTCCCGGTCGTGCGCCTCTTCAAGCTATGGGGGGAGATCCCGGCATTCGCCGGCCACGGAGGGTCGTATCGCGCATCGACTAGCACGGAAGCCGGAGCCGAGCGCCTGGCCGAAACGGTGGGCGAGACCGTGGCGGCAAACCTCGGTGCGAGGCCGGTGACCCCAAGCAAGCCAGAGGACGGCTTGAAGATCGACCCGACGGAGTACGGCGGCATTTCGGTCTACATCGAAGATCCGACGGGACGCGGCATGCGGGGGTTTTACGAGGCGCTCGAAAACACGGCTCGGGCCGACAAAGGCGCGATCACGCGAGTGGGCCACTATGGCGACTCGAGCATCGCAACCGATCTGATCACCTCGACCGTCCGAGAAAATCTTCAGGCGCGCTTCGGCGACGGCGGCCATGGGTTCGTTTTGGCTGCCAAGGGCTACATCCCCTACAAGCACCGCGGCGTTCGACAATCTTCCAATCCCGAGGCCTGGGATGTTCGCGAGGTCGTGCGCCGACAGGACCGCTACGGGCGCTACGGCTATGGGGGCGTGCAATCGCGAGCACTGCCAGGCGCGTGGGCGCGGGTTGGCACCGCCAAACGGGGTGATATCGGCGTCGAGGCGTCCCGGTTCGTGATCTACTACGAGACGCAACCGCGCGGCGGGAAGTTCTCCGTCCGGCTCGACAAGGAGGAGCGGGAGATCGTATCGACCAAAGCCGACGTGCTCGGCGACGGGGTCTATTCGATCGAAGCGCCCGACGGGCCTCATCAGATCGAGCTTCGTTACGCAAGGGGCGGTGCGGTCAACCTCTACGGCGTCGCGGTCGAACGAGATGGCCCCGGCGTCGTGTACGACTCGCTCGGTTTGGTCGGTGCGCGCGCCAATCGCCTGCTCAACTACGACGAAGCACACATCAAGAACCAACTCGAACAGCGCGGCGTGAACCTGATCGTCCTCGGCTTCGGCGGAAACGAAGCAAGCGACGATCGCCCCNNCCCGGCGGAGTTCTGGCGGCGCTGGCACATGACCCTGTCCCGCTGGCTGCGCGACTACCTCTACATCCCCCTCGGGGGCAGCCGGGTCGGCCCCGTCCGCGCCTACGTGAACCTCTTCATCACGATGTTCCTCGTCGGCATCTGGCACGGCTGGTGGGCGAACTTCGAGGTCTTCTTCTGGTACGCGCTGCTGCAGGCGGGGGCGATGACCCTCCACCGCTTCGCCTTCAAGCGCTCCGGCCGTCGGCGGGACCAGGTGGACCCGTGGCACCTGCGCGCGGCCAAGGTCTTCGCGAACCTGCAGTTCGTCGTCTTCTCCCGGATCCTCTTCCGCGCCACCAGCATGGAGAATGCGGAGGCGGTCACCGATCGCCTCTTCAGCCATACGGTCTCCACCGCTCAGGTGAACCTGACGGTGTGGCTCCTGCTGGTCGCGACCTTCATCGCGCACTATCTGCCCCGGCGAGTCTTCCTCACCTTCGAGCAGACCTTCGTGCGTCTCCCTTCGGTGATGCAGGGCGTGGTCCTCGCCATCGTGGCGATGCTGCTGAGCCTGGTCGCCACCGCCGAGGCCGTCCCCTTCATCTACTTCCAGTTCTGACATGAGCCGCGAAACGAACACCGAGCCGACCGAAGCGACGACCCTCGAGGCGTTGCGCTCGCTCGGCGTGATCGCGGTCGTGCTCGCGGCGGCGGGACTGCTCACCTACCTGGTGCCGCCCTTCGCCGACATGCGGCCCTGGGTGCCCGGCGAGCCGGCGCCCCTCGCGAGCCTCTTCACACCGGCCGAGGAGCTCTTCGCCTTCGCCGGCACCGGCAACGTCGGTGAGGCCACGAGCGCCGACGCCGAGGAGGAGCTCGGCTCGGCAGTCGCGGCCAACCTCGGCGCTTCGGAGGAAGAGACGGAGCCCACCGGCCCCCGCGTGCAGGTGGCTCCGTCCGAGTACGAAGGCATCGAGGTCCGCATCGAGGACCCGAGCGGTCGCGGCATGACCCCCTTCTACGAGGCGCTGCGCCGCACGGCCCTCGAGGAGGAGGGGGCGCTCACCCGCATCACCCACTACGGCGACTCGACCATCGCCACCGACCTGGTGACCTCCACCGTGCGCCGCCGGATGCAGCGTCGCTTCGGTGACGGCGGCCACGGCTTCATCCTGATCGCCAAGGGCTACCTTCCCTATCGGCACCGCGACATCGTCCACCACAGCAGCGACGAATGGTCGCTTCGGGAGATCACCCGGAACCACGACCCGGCGGGGCTCTACGGCCTCGGGGGCATCCAGTTCCGCGGCACTCCGGGCGCGCGAGCGAGCTTCTCCACGCCGGAGGACACGCCGGTGGGGACGAAGGTCTCCCGCTTCGAGATCTGGTATCAGCAGCACCGCCGAGGCGGGGACATCCACTACTGGGTGGACGACGGGTCACGTCAGATCATCCACACCCGCGAGGAGGTCACCGGCGACGCGGTGCACCGCATCGATCTGCCGGACGGGCCCCACCTGCTGAAGGTGCGCTTCGGCGGCCATGGGCAGCCGCGCCTCTACGGCGTGGTCCTCGAGCGGGAAGGGCCGGGGGTCGTCTACGACTCCATCGGTCTGGTGGGTGCGCGCGCGGCCCGACTGCTGAACTTCGACCCGGAGCACATCGCCGGCCAGCTCGAGCGTCGCGATACGGACCTCTTGATCCTCGGCTTCGGCGGCAACGAGGCCGGCGACAACATCCAGCGGGAGCGCTACGAGGAGGACTTTCGCCGGGTGATTCGCCGGATGCGCGGGGGTCGCGAGGACCTGGGCTGCCTGATCTTCGCGCCCCTCGACCAGGCGGAGCGGGACGGCCGCGGGCGGATCCGCACCATGCGCACCATGCACGACATCGTGGCCGCCCAGCGCTCCGCGGCGGAGGCCCTCGGTTGCGCCTTCTTCGACACCTGGTCCGCCATGGGTGGCGAAGGAGCGATGGCCGCCTGGTACGGGGCGCGACCCCGGCTCGCGATGAGCGACTTCCGCCACGCCACGCCCGCCGGCTACGAGGTCATCGGCAACCTCTTCTACAAAGCCCTGCTCGCGGGTTTCGGCGACTACCTCGAGGAACGCGCCGCCGGCGCCGATCGATGAGCCGAGCGCTGCCGGCGCTCCTGCTCCTGCTCGCCGCGCCGTTGGCGATCCGTTGGGCCAGCCGGCGCCACCGGGAGCTGCTGGAGGGGGAGGGCAGCCGGCTCGCGCTGCTCGGGGCCATGACCTTCGCCCTCGCCGCCGCGCTCGAGATCGGCTTCGGACGAGCGCTGAAGGCGCTGCTGGAGTCGAGCGCGGTGCCCGGCGAGGTGGCGACCGCGGCGCTGGTGGGGCTCGCGGTGGCCCTCGCCCACGAGCCACTGCGCTACGCCACCCATCGCCACTTCCTGCCCGACGAGCCGGCTTCGCGCCGCCGGGCCTCGGGGCTGCTCTATGGCCTCGGCTACGGCGGCGCGATGGCCGGGCTGGCGGCCTTCGTCCTGCTCGTCGGCGTCGCCCTCGAGCTGCTCGGCGGTGAGGGGACGCGCGCGCTCGGCTTCGGGGAGGGGCTGGCGCGGCGCGCGGACCTGCGGGCCGCCTTCGCTGGCGTCGAGCCATGGCGGCCTTGGCTGGCGGCGTTCGATCAGGCGCTGTGGGGGCTCTTTCAGGTCGGCGCGTGCCTCTTCGTGGGCCGCCGGTCCCTCGGTCGGTTGGCGCTGCTCCTGCCGCTGCACGCGGCCCTGGTCGCGGCGGTGCTCCTCGCGGCGGAGCGCTCGCTCCAATTGGAAACGGCCGCCCATGGGGCGGCCGGTCTCCTCGGGATCGCGCTGGCGACCCTCGCTTGGCGTCAGGGCGTCTCGGAGCGGAGCTCGGTGACGTAGAGCTTGCCGCGGACGGTCTGGCCACGCTCGTAGCTGCCGATCCAGACGTCGTACTGTCCGCGGGGCGGGTTCGAGACGGTGACCATCGGGTTGGTCCCGCCGCCCGGGGCGTCGTCGTTGCAGTGCCATCGGCCGCGCGCGTCGTTGATGACCAGGGTGGTGTCGCCGCTGGCGCGCACGAAGAAGCGGAGCAGATCGTCGTCCGGGTTGGTGTACTTCACGATGACGTCCGGCTGCGAGGTGACCCAGCCGGTGCAGCCCGAGCCGTAGCCCATCGACGCTGCGTTGAGGCTGCCACCGGAGACCACCGAGATCTCCTTCGGGTCCGGGACGAAGCCCCCTCGAATGTTGTGGACGCCGTAGTTGGCGCTGTCCCCGCCGATCTGCAGGGTGGCCTGGGCGATCGACTCACCGTGGTAGCCGACGACGACGACGGCAGCGGCGAGCGCGAGCGCCAGATGGAGCTTTCCGATTTTCTTCACTCAGGGGCCTCCTCGGGCTTGATGCATCCCCATCCGGGTGACGCGTGGACGGAGGACGCTAGCAGAAGATTCATCCCGATCATCCGCTAATTACGAAAAATTGCACCCACGGCGCAATCGCCGCGGGCGCCGGGGGCTCAGAAGACGCGGTTCGCGACGTTTTCGATCTGCCGAACGATGCCCGCCTCGTCGTGCATGCCGCTCGACCAGCCGACCAGAGAGGCGAACCAGACCTGCATGAAAATCGCGGCGATCTCGCGCGCGTCCTTGTCTCGCTCGCTGTCCCACCGGCGATCCTGGGCCCGTTCACCGGTGATCGCGCCCATCAGGAGGGCGGTGGTGAGGGCGTGGATGCTGGCCACGCGAGCCGTCATTCCCTCGCCGGCGGCGATCGCCCGCAGGATGGCCCGCGCCAGCTTCGGCCGGCGGAGGAAGGCGGCGGTGGCTCCCCGGTAGAACTCGACGACCCGTTCGGCGGGCGTGTCCCCCGGGGGGACCTCGCTGAAACGCGCGAGCAGCCGCTCGGCCTCCTGGGCCATCGCGGCCACCAGGATCTCCTCCTTGGACGCGAAGCGCTTGTAGACGGTCCCGAGCGCCACCTGCGCCTTCGCCGCCACCTCTCGGAGGCGGACGGCGGCGTAGCCGTCGCGCTCGGCGAGCTCGATGGCGGTGTCGATGATTCGTCGGGCTCGCTCGTCCATTCGCGACCCGCCCTCCTAGCACGTTTCCCTGGCGCTGGAATCGTCCAACGGTTCGCGGTCGGATTTCGACGGCTCACCCCTCGACGAGGACAGTTCGCGTAATTCCGTCGACCGTCGGCCGGCGCGAGCGGGCGCTCCCGCTAGGATGAGCGCCGTCTTGGTCCGTGTTTCCGCCGCGTTTCTCTTCGTCGCCATCGCCTCGTCCGCGATGACGGCGCGAGCGAACCCCGAGCCCCCGTACGCCTACGACGCGCGCGTCGCGGGGATGGCCGGTGCGGCGTCCGCCTCCGTCGACAACGCCGCGGCCCTCTTCCACAACCCGGCACAGCTCGACCAGGTCGAGCGCTTCAGCGTCACCGCGGTGCTCACCTCGCTCCTGGTGAACCTGCGGGCCCCCTTCGCCGGGCCGGGGACCGAGCAGGACAGCGGGATCCAGTACGCGCCGCTGATGTTCCTCGGCGGCGTGGGCCGGGTCCACGAGCGGGTCACCGTCGGGCTCGGCGCCTACATCTACACCGGCTTCGGCGGGGGCTTCCGCACCGTCGACTGCATCGGCTACGGCACCGACGTGCCCTGCGATGATCCGTCCTACGCGGGCATCATCGAGCCGCCCCAGGAGCAGCGGGTCACCCTCTTCGTCGCCGAGCTCGCGGTCCCGGTCCAGGTGAGCGTCACCGACTGGCTCAGCCTCGGCGTCGCCCTCCGGATGCCGTGGGGTCGCCAGCGGGTGACGGCGACCCAGGAGCTGCCCGACGCCAACGAGAACACCCTCGACTTCGGCCGGGCCGATCAGGAGATCACCGGCTTCGGCATCCCCGGCATCCTCTTCGGCGCCTCCATCCGCCCGGTGGACGGACTCAGCCTCGCGCTCGTCTACCGTTCCAAGGTGTGGGTGACCATGGACGGGCTCACCACCGCCGACAACCCCTTCGGCGACGACCGCCCGCCGCTCGAGATCGCCACGAGCACCCGTTGGTACGTGCCCCACATGCTCCGCTTCGGCATCGCCTACACCACCTGGGAGGATCGGCTGACCATCAGCGGTGACTTCAAGGCGCAGTTCCACCGCGAGGCCAACAAGAGCCAGATCTTCGAGCTCGACGATCCGCTCGTGCCGGACACCGTCGCCCAGTTCAACTGGCGCAACGCGCTCGTCGGCGCCCTCGGCCTGGAGATCTACGCCACGCCGCGCCTGCCGCTGCGCATCGGCGCCTCGCTCGCCCGCTCGGCCACCAACCCCGACACCATCACGCCCTTCACCCCGCCGCCCGGCATCCAGTACGGCTTCTACGGCGGCTTCGGCATCGACGCGGACCCGATCGACATCGACCTGGCCGCCGGCTGGGGCGGTGGCAAGGAGTACGTCCGGACCGAGACCGGTGAGCTCTGCCGGGACATCGACGGACCGACGCGGACCATGGGCCGGGGCGCGAATCGGCAGATCCTGGCGAGCGGCGGCTGCCCCGGCACCTACGACGTGGACTCCTGGTTCATCTCGTTCTCCGCGACCTATCGCATGTAGTCGGTGGCTGCGGGCGCTCGCCCGATGGGTTGCCCGCCGCTCGCTCCCAAAGCAGAACGTGTTTCAGTCATGCGCATGATCCGATACCCCTTCCCGACCTTTCCCCGCGGCTGGTTCGCGGTCGCCCTCGGCGACGAGCTGGCCGAAGGCGAGGTGCTGACCCGCAAGGCCTTCGGCGAGGAGGTCGTCCTCTACCGCGACGGCGAGGGCACCGCCCACGTGGTCGAGCCCTACTGCCCGCACGTCGGCGCGCACCTCGGTCACGGCGGCACCGTCGTCGAGGGGCAGATCCGCTGTCCCTTCCATGGCTACCGCTTCGACTCGAGCGGCCAGTGCGCGCACATCCCGGGCGACGCGGACAATCCCAGCCCCAAGATCCCCAAGGGACTGAAGCTCGGGAAGTGGCCCGCCAGGGAGGTCGACGGGGCGATCTTCATCTGGCACGACCCGGCCGGCCAGGAGCCTAGCTTCGACATCCCCAGCTACTTCGAGCTGCGCGGCGCGGACGGTTGGTCCGACATGCAGTGGAAGACCTGGGAGGGGCTGCACGCCCACCCGCAGGAGACCAGTGAGAACAGCGTGGACCTGGCCCACTTCGCGACGGTCCATGGCTACGAGGACATGGCCATCGTCGAGCCGCTGAAGGTCGATGGCGCGCTGCTCACCATCAGCTACAAGATGAAGCGCGATCTCGCCTCGGTGGGCATGCCCGGCCAGAAGGTGGAGTCGATCTTCCGCGTGCGGGTCCACGGCCTCGGCTACTCGGTGGTGGAGGTGAGCACGCCGACCTTCGGCACCGACTTCCGCACCTACGTGCTCTGCACCCCGGTCGACGAGGAGACGGTCATCCTCCGTGGCGGCGGGACCATGCAGCTCTTGCCCGACGAGAACATGAACAAGATGGTCGAGCCGATGTTCTTCCAGGGCTTCTGCCACGACGTCGAGCAGGACTTCGACATCTGGCAGAACAAGAAGTACCTGGAGCGCCCGGTGCTCGCGGCGACGGACGGCCCGATCGGCCCCTACCGGAAGTACTGCCGCCAGTTCTACGACTGGCCGAAGGCCGAAGCCGCCGAGTAGCGGCG
>JABAOG010001159.1_pt1 | contig 22580 bp, 15 predicted proteins | sample 7062131 | NCBI WGS metagenome assembly JABAOG01 (sample SAMN14538629, study PRJNA623070) | marine sediment metagenome | biome: marine biome [ENVO:00000428]; feature: marine pelagic biome [ENVO:01000023]; material: deep marine sediment [ENVO:00002113] | place: India: Arabian Sea | collected...
TCGCCTTTCTAACCGGTGGCTTCTTCTCCGGCCTGTGTGGTTTCTTCGGGATGCGGACCGCTACCAATGCCTCAGCTCGGGTGGCCCATGCCTCCAGCCAAAGTCTGAACGGCGGTTTACAGGTTGCTTTGAAGGCCGGGGCCGTCATGGGATTAGTCGTGGTCGGCTTCGCCTTGCTTGACATCACCGCCTGGTTCTTGCTGCTTTATTATGTCCTGGGCGACATGTTTGAATTTCTGTCAGTCGCCAATCCACTGCCCCAAATTACGGCTACCATGTTGAGCTTTGGGATGGGTGCTTCAACCCAGGCCCTATTCGCCCGTGTTGGCGGTGGTATCTACACCAAAGCGGCCGATGTTGGCGCTGACCTGGTTGGTAAAGTGGAAGCCGGCATCCCAGAAGATGATCCCCGTAACCCGGCAACCATTGCCGACAACGTCGGCGACAATGTTGGTGATGTGGCCGGTATGGGCGCTGACCTTTACGAATCGTATGCCGGTTCGATTTTGGCAACATCGGCTTTGGGCGTTGCAGCTGTTGCTACCGGTGTGGTTGCGCTTCTTGGCGATGGCGCTACCACAAATGAAATTATGGATTTGCAACTGCGCTATATCGCAGCCCCGATTGTAATTGCCGCCATTGGTGTTGTCTTGTCAATCATCGGCATTTTCCTTGTACGTTCCAGCGAGGATGCCGACCAGGGACAGTTAATAAATGCACTCAGTCGTGGTCTCTATGGCAGTTCACTAGGTATTGCTGTTTTATCACTCCCAGTTGTGTTTATCCTGGAACTGCCCAACAAATGGGCGGTTTGGATAGCCATTATCACCGGGCTTGTTGTTGGTATTATTGTCGGCAAGGCGACAGAGTATTACACCTCTCATGCCTTCAAGCCGACACGGCGCATCGCCGAACAGGCAGTCACAAGTTCGGCGACCCTCTTGATTGAGGGGCTGGCAGTCGGTATGGAATCATCCGGTATTCCCGTAATTGCCATTATCGCCGGTATTGCTGTAAGTTATTTTTCAGTTGGTTCGATTGAGGGTGGGGTAAATATTTCGATGGGACTCTATGGGGTTGGGATTGCAGCCGTTGGGATGTTGTCAACCCTTGGTTTTACCCTGGCGACAGATGCTTATGGGCCAATTGCTGACAACGCCGGTGGTAATGCTGAGATGTCCGGGTTGGACCCAAGTGTCCGCAACCGGACAGATCAGTTGGACGCAGTTGGTAATACGACGGCCGCTGTTGGCAAGGGGTTCGCTATCGGTTCGGCCGCTTTAACCTCTCTGGCCCTATTGTCTGCCTACCTGGAAGAAGTGCGCCTGGGTTTGAGCGAACTGCGGGGGGTTGAAGAGTTAGAGATTGGAGGACAGGTAATTGAAGTTAGCCAGATGACAATGGAAAACTTCATGACCTTCTATAATGTCACCCTGCTCAACCCTGGCGTTCTTATCGGCGTATTCGCCGGCGCCACCACCGCCTTCTACTTTTCAGCCATGACGATGCGGGCTGTTGGTCGCGCCGCCGGTGGCATGGTCGAAGAGGTGCGCCGCCAGTTCCGTGAAAAACCGGGTATCCTGGAAGGGACTGAACGGCCGGATTACGCTCGCTGTGTTGAAATCAGTACTGCTTCTGCTCAGAGAGAGATGATCGTTCCTTCAGTTTTGGCGATTCTCGTCCCGGTTATCGTTGGCGTTTTATTCGGCGTTGCTGGTGTGCTTGGTTTGCTGGCCGGTGGTTTAACGGCCGGTTTTGCCCTGGCCATCATGATGTCCAATGCCGGTGGCGCCTGGGACAATGCCAAGAAATTCATTGAAGAAGGCCACCACGGTGGCAAAGGCTCCGAAGCCCACAAAGGCGCCGTCGTCGGCGATACCGTCGGCGATCCCTTCAAGGACACCTCCGGCCCCTCGCTCAACATCCTCATCAAGCTGATGTCGATGGTGTCGGTTGTTTTCGCCGGTCTGATTGTCGCCTTCGACAATGGACAAGGCCTGATAATGATGCTGTTAGGCAACTAAGAGAAATTTGTAACTTTTCAGTGAAAGGTGCAGCCTCAAACTGCACCTTTCATTGATATAAATCGGGGGAGCGTTTTACGCTTCATAGAATAAAAACGCACCGTAGCCGACAACCCGGTCTTTTGATCCGGCCGTATCGCCGGAGTTACGCAAATCGACGGTCACAGCCTGCAAACCCTCCTCTCTTGCTTTGATTAGAAGCCCCTGGATTGGCCGCAGGCCGCAAGCGCTTTCTCTCCCCAACTTATCGGGGTGAAGGTTTTGGATAGCCTCGGCCGTTTGCCCATCCAGTATTTTGGCCGTCTCATAATCGTGGTAATGACTCAAGTCTGAACTGATAATGATAAGCGTTTCGGGGCCGCCCCATAGTATTTCCAGTAGTTCGGCCACTGCCTGACCGGTGGTATTTCCGGCTACCAGAGGCACGATGGAAAAGTCCGAAGCGATAGTTTGTAGGAAGGGCAGCATCACTTCTAGCCCATGTTCAGCCCGGTGAGGGGCGTCATTAACTTGAACCTGAAGCAACGGCCGTATGGCATCAATCCCATCCTTATCAACCGCCACTGCGCCTAACGGCGTGCGAAAGGCATCTGTTCCGGCGACCGCCAGACCTTGTATTGCCATCGTATGGGCCGGTCCAACAATAACCACGCGGCGCACTTCTGCCATCTTCCCTTGCAGCGTCTTGAAGGCTGATCCGGCAATAGGACCGGAGTAAATATACCCGGCATGGGGCGCAATGATCGCTTTCGGGCGGTGTGAAATTGGGGCGGGCTTAGCCGTGCCTAAAAATTGTGTTATCTGCTCTTGCAAGCGGGCTGGGTTCGCAGAGTAGAATGTTCCGGCTGCTGCCGGTTGGCGAATGTTATCCATCATTTCCTCCAATGGTTAAAGGCATTTTAACAATGCCGGTCATTCGGCCGATATATATGTATAGTATACTATTACCTAGATGTAATCGTTCGGTCACTCTATAGACTTTTATTTCTTCGGTAACTTTCTACCAATGTCTGTAGTGTGCAAAAAAAACAANNTTACTATTTAGATTAGGATTTTGTCCTTATTTGGGAGGAAATCTCATGAATCAATTTCAAAACTTTTCCACGAGCTACTGGCATCAATTAGAAAACGGCCGCATCCAATGTGACCTTTGCCCGCGTTATTGCAAATTACTGGAAGGTCAGCGGGGGATGTGCTTTGTGCGGATGCGCCAAAATGATGAAATTGTGCTGACCACTTACGGCCGTTCTTCCGGCTATTGCATCGACCCTATCGAAAAGAAGCCCCTCAACCACTTTCTACCGGGAACGCCGGTTCTCTCCTTCGGGACAGCCGGCTGCAATCTGGCCTGCAAATTTTGTCAAAATTGGGACATTAGCAAGTCTCGGGAGATAGACACCTTAGCCGACCAGGCATCGCCTGAAACTATCGCCCGCGCCGCAGAACAGGTGGGTTGTCGAAGCGTTGCCTATACCTATAACGATCCGGTGATATTCATGGAATATGCGGTTGATGTGGCCCAGGCCTGTCATGAAAGAGGGATCAACTCTGTCGCCGTTACGGCCGGATATATTTGTGATGAACCACGGGTGGAATTCTACAAACATATGGATGCCGCCAATGTAGATTTGAAAGGTTTCACGGAGGATTTTTACAAAAAGCTGTGTGCTGGACAGTTGCAGCCGGTTCTGGAAACCCTTCTTTACCTGAAACATGAAACGGATGTCTGGTTTGAAATTACCAACCTCATCATTCCCGGCTGGAATGACTCTGAAGAAGAATTAGAGGCGATGACGCAGTGGATCGTTGAAGAGTTAGGGCCGGATGTGCCAATTCACTTTTCAGCCTTTCACCCGGACTACAAAATGATGGATGTTCCCCATACGCCGCCGGCTACGCTGACTCGCGCCAGGAACATCGCTCTAAAAAATGGATTGCGCTATGCGTATACAGGCAATGTCCACGACCGGGTTGGCGATACAACCGTTTGCCACGCCTGCGGAGAAACGCTCATTGAGCGGGATTGGTATGATTTGATAAGCTACCGGCTGGACGGAGACGGCCGTTGTCTCAACTGTAGCACGCGTTGTGCCGGTGTTTTCGAAAAAAAAGCCGGCCATTGGGGACGCCGCCGCCAACCCGTTCGGCTGACTGCCTTTGCCTGAAGGGGGAAAAAGGTACTTCTTGTGGTTCCAGAACCTTACTGGTAGCGCTTTTCTCGTATGAGGTGTGGTATAATATTGGGTGATATGAAGCCGATTTTTGTTTCTGTACCGGCAAGTAAGCATACTTTAGCAGGCCATCCTGAGAATGCTGGGCGCGTCGAAGCAATTCTGCGTCTGCTTGAGGAACATCAGGTTTTGGATGATTTGCAGGTGATTGCACCCCAGGCAGCAATGATCGAGCAGTTAACCCGGGTGCATACAAATAGCATGGTTGAAATGGTTCGGCAGGCTTGCAGCCAAAACTGGCAGCGTTTAGACGCGGACACCTATGTGACTTCATCCAGCTATGAATTGGCCCGTTTAGCTGCCGGAAGCGCTGCCGTGGCTGTTGACAAGATAATGACCGGCCAGGCCAATGCCGGGCTGGCTTTACTTCGGCCGCCTGGCCACCATGCCGAACGGGATCGAGTCGGTGGCTTTTGTTTATTTAATAATGCGGCCGTTGCGGCCCAACAGGCGCGGGTTGTCCATGGCGCTAAAAGGGTCTTAATCATTGACTTTGATGTTCACCATGGAAATGGTACCCAGGATATCTTTTACAATGATCCCAATGTCTTATTTGTCTCGCTCCATCTTTACTTGTCGGGTTTCTTCTATCCCGGAACAGGATCGGCCGATGAAATTGGTTCGGGACGAGGTGAGGGAGCAACCTTAAATGTGCCGCTGCCGCTTGGCGTTGGAGATGAAGGATATTTACGAGCATTTAAGGATCTGATCCGGTTAAAGGTGGAAACCTTTAAACCGGAATTGATCTTGATTTCGGCCGGATACGATGCCCATTGGGCTGATCCCCTGACGCCAAGCGATACAACCGGACTTTCGTTAACCGGTTATGCCAATTTGGCCCGAGAAATAATGGCGATGGCTGAGGAACAATGCCAGGGGCGCGTGCTTTTTATCTTGGAAGGTGGTTACTATTTTCCAGCCCTGGCCCATGGCGTGTTGAATACAATTTATGCCTTACTCGGCCGTGATGAAATAGTCGATCCACTTGGTCCCGCCCCCGAAGCAAGCCGGGACATAAGCCAGTTGCTACAAAGCTTACGGCAAAGACATTTGCTTATTTAATTGAAAAAACGCATAATTAGTTATGTATACTTGTATTCACAGTACATTGGGTAAATGAATCATGGCTCAAATATCCTTGCATGATTATTTGCAGCAGATTGATACGTTATTAGAAGAAAATCGGCTTTCCGAAGCGATTGCCCACTGCCGCCACATCCTCCAAAAATTCCCCCGCCACGTCGACACTTACCGCCTGTATGGGAAAGCCCTCCTTGAACAGCAAAAATTTGATGACGCCGTTGACATTTTCAAACGGGTTCTGAGCGCTGATCCGGAGGACTTCATTTCCCATGTTGGCCTGGCCATTACACACAAAGAAAAGGGGGAAATCCCAGAAGCAATCTGGCACTTTGAACGTGCCTTTGAGATGGATCCTTATAATGCGGCGATTCAAGATGAGCTGCGGGATCTATATGCCAACCGGGACGGCTTACGACCGGAACGGATCAATCTAACCCGTGGGGCGCTGGCGCGACTTTATTTCAGGGGTAATCTATACCGGCAGGCTGCCGACGAACTGCGCCATTTGTTGGCCCAAAATGGTGAATCTAAGGATGGGGAGCGGCTCGATTTACAGACCCTTTTGGCAGAAACCTTGTGGCGGGATGACCAACGGGTTGATGTTGTCGATGTTTGCCTTCGGATTTTGGAGAAAACCCCATTCAGCATAAAGGCTAATGCGATTTTAGCCGAAGTATGGCTGGTAACAGGTCGGGGTGATGAAGCCCAGGAAAATTTACAGCGCTTACGGATGCTAACCCGGCCTGAAAAAGCCTTCCTTGACCCGGAAAGCGTTATCGGCCGGGCCTTTACCACCAACGGCTTCATTGATCTACCAGAGCGAGTTCTGATTGAAGAACTGGATTATATACCGGTTGCACAGGAATTGAGCGGTGAGTCTGATTGGGTCACCGAATTGACTATCGAATCGGAAGAGGTCGATGAAGAAGCCAGCTGGCTGGATGAAATAGAGAAAGTGGATGCCGAGGTATTTGCTGAAGCGGCCGCTTCTGACTCTGATGAAGACATGCTTGACTGGCTGCGAGATGTAGCGGTCTCTGATGAGCCATTGACCGATACCGCTGAAGACGATGGTGATGCCATAGTCCTTAGCAACCTTGAAGAGGAGCAGCCAGATACGGCGTTAGAAGATTCTCAAGAAGATACATTTGATTGGTTCTCAGAGGAAGCTGAGACAAGCCGGGAATCATTAGAAGATGTACCCGATTGGTTAAGCGAAGTTACTGCTTCGGCCGAAGCGGATATGTGGAATTTAGCCATTGAGGCCAATGAAGGCCAGGCTGAGACAGAAGAAGACGATATGGAAACCGGGGAAGTGGAAATCGAAAAACCGGATACGCCAGATTGGATCCGGGATGCCGCTGAGGAAAACGTGGCCCTTGATCCGACTGCTTCCTGGCTTGAAGAAGGTCAAGGAGAATCATTAGCTGACTTAGCCGATGATGACGAATTTCCTGATTGGATGAGTGGGGAAGATGGAGACGACGATTTTCCCGACTGGTTGTCTGAATCAGATGAATCCACGACAACCGACGAAGGGACCAGCCCTGAGGGAGAATCAGAGGAAGAATTTCCTGATTTTTCGACCGAAGACACAGTATTTGGCGTGACCGGTGAAGACTTTCCAGATTGGCTTTTTGGCGAAGATGAGGGTGAAGAAGCGGATGCGCCCCAATCACCGGATCTGGAATCTGATTTGGAAGACACAGCTCCAGAAGNNCCAGAAGCAGACTCATCTTTAGCGGCCGTTTTTGATGCCGAAGATAACGAAATGCCGGACTGGTTGCTTGAAGATCATGGCGTTGCTGATCCCGATACTGTTGATGATATAGGTGATTTGCCCGACTGGTTAAAAGCTGATACTGGCTTTCTCAATAAAGAAGCAGACGGAGATCAGGATCAATTTGATGAAGCGCCTGAATGGTTAAGCGATGTTGAATCGGCGGAACAGACTGACATAGAAATCGAAAGTGATCTCGTTCCTGGGCAAGAGCCAGATGAAGACATGCCTGATTGGCTAAATGCTTTTGAGCAAGCTGATCAGACCGAGACAGAAGTTGAAGTAGAAGCTATCACCGATCAAGAATCAGATGAAGACATGCCCGATTGGCTGAGTGGTTTAGATCAGGCTGAGCAGACTGAAACAGAAGTTGAAGCAGAGTTTGTTGCCGAACCAGAGTCGGGTGATGACGTACTTGATTGGCTAAATGATTTTGATCAGGCAGAGCAGACCGGCATAGAAACCGATAGCGACATTGTTGCTGATCAGGAATCGATTGATGAATTGCCTGAATGGTTAAGCGAACTTGGAGAAGCCGAACAGACCGAAGAAGATGAAACCTTCACTGATCCTGAGCTGGTTGAGGAGTTGCCTGGGTGGTTGAGTGATTTTGAACAGGTTGAACAATCTGAAGCAGTAATGGAAAGTGATCCTGGCACTGGTCAGGAAATTCTTGACGAAGGACCTGAATGGTTGCGTGATATTGAACAGGCAGAACAGGCTGATATTGTAGAAACCGAGAGCGAACTGGTTTCTGACCAGGGTGAAACACCAGAATGGCAGGATGAATCTGAACAGGCGGTCGATACCGGCGAAGAGCTTCCAGACTGGTTAGAAGACTCGCCGGATCTTATAGTAGGACAAACAGATATTGACCATGAAAGTCTTCCTGATTGGTTAGACGGGGAACCGGAAGATTTGGTCAGGGAGGACATGTTGATGGGCAACGCTGAAGACCAAGAAAATAAAGAACCAGAAATCCCAGAAGATTTGGATGAAGCAATGAAATGGCTGGAGGAACTGGCGGCCGAACAGGGAGCTGATTTGGCTGAATTACCCTCCCTACAGCAAAAAGAAGAGAAGACGGGTGAGACCAGTGTGGTCGAGAATGATGACGTTCCAGATTGGCTCAAAGCCGATTTGACAGATGGCGAATTATCTGGTGGAGACGATCTGCCCGATTGGCTTAAGCAAGAAGCGGAATCGATGGCTGGCGATGATTGGTTAGGAATTTCTGCAGAGGACGACATGACCGATCTTGACCTGGCTTCAATGGATTATGAAGAACCTGAGTCGGAAAGCCCGATTCAATCGGGTGATATTCCTGATTGGCTAAAACAACAGATGCCGGAAGATTTGCAAGCACAAGAAAGTTCGGCCGATTCCGGTGAAGATCTCGGTTGGTTAGATCAAATAGCCGCCGGGGAAGGTGCGCCGTTAGAAGAACTTCCAACTTTGAGTTGGGATGAGGACCAGGATGACATTCCACTTGAAATCGAGGATAGCGATCTTTCCTGGATGGATGATGTACCCGAGGTAGATGTCAGTGTTGCCGAAGAGGTAGACCACTCTGATTTGCATGACGAATCTTCCGAAGACATCATGGCCTCTGTGCCGGATGATCCGGATGAGGCGATGGCCTGGTTGGAGAAATTGGCCGCGGATCAAGGAGCGCCACTGGATGAATTGCCAACAATGGCAGATGATGAGCCATTAGAGACAGATGAGGTTTCGTTGGCAGACATCTTCGATGAAGTGGATGTGGATGTTGAACAGGGTGCCCCTACTGTGGCTGATGGGCCGGAAGAAGTGGCAGCGGACGCGGTATCAGATTTAGGTGTCCCGGACGATCCCGACGAAGCGATGGCCTGGTTAGAACAGCTGGCGGCGGCACAAGGGGCGTCCTTGGATGAGCTGCCGACGGTGACTGATAGGGATGTTGAAGCAGAAGCGGCCGTTGTTCCTGAGGTAGATACTTCCGAAACTCCAACTGTAATTGATATTCCCACTGATGAGGCATTTGAGGAAGAAGGCCTGGATATCCCGGACGATCCGGATGAAGCGATGGCCTGGCTGGAACAACTGGCCGCCAGACAAGGTGCAGACCTGGATGAACTATCATCCGTTGATGTTGTGCCAGAAATGGAGACACCAGTTGCCGGCATCGTTGCGGATGTGGAAGAAGTTGAGACAAGAGAACCGGAAGCCGTTTCTGAACCTGAAGTTGATGCTGAATTCGAGATGGCTCTGGCAGAACTTTCCGATATTGATATGCCAGAAGATGACGAGGAAGCCCTCGCCTGGCTGGCTGCCCTAACTGGAGAACCAGTTGAGGCAGCAGCGGAAGAGGTTGAAGCGGACTCAGAACCGGAACCAACTTTTGATACAGTAGATACATTTGAACAACCCGCTGCCGAACCTGAACCTGTTCAGACCTTTGAAACTGAACAGCCGATAACCAGTGTGGAAACAGAAGCCCTTGAGGCCCCACTGGATGATATTGATGAAGCGCCGGAACAAGTCTCAATTTTTGATCCCATTGAAGATGAAACGGATCAATTACTCGAGGCTTCAGATGACTTGACTGAGGACATTGATAGTGAGTTTGGTGATGATGTCGACTCAGCCCTACCTGACTGGCTCAAATTTGAACCGACCGGAGAAACAAGCCGGGAAGAATTAGATTGGCTAGATACATTTGGCGAGTCTGATGTGGATAGCTGGTTAGAAGCAGAAGAAATGGTCTCTCAATATGACATGCCGGTCATATCTGAATCCCCAGAACCAGAATCTATCATTACGCCAGAACCAGAACCAGAACCGGAGCCTCTCTTTGAAACAGGTCCTTTGGGAGAAGCGGCCGTACCTGTCATAGAAGAATTCGAAGTCGAACATAAGCCCACCGAGCCGGCCGATGAAGATCAATTAGAATCAGCTCGCTCAGCCCTTGACAGTGGTGACATGGAGACAGCTATAGAATATTACAATTCTCTTCTGCAATCCGGCCGAGGCGTGCCAATGGTTATCGCTCATCTGGAATCTGCTTCGACAAAACATGCCAAGGTAGCGCCTTTACATCGCTTATTAGGGGACGCTTACATGCAAAACGGACAACTGCAAAAAGCGATTGAAACCTATCGGCAGNNCGGCAGGCGCTGGATAGTCTTTAAATTTGGAGTATTTATATGGAACGAACTTTGATACTGGTGAAACCGGATGGCGTTCAACGCAGCCTGATAGGACAAATTATCGGCCGTTTTGAAAGTCGCGGTCTAAAACTAACCGGCATGAAATTTATTCAGATGACAGAAGAGCTGGCTTCCAAACATTATGCCGTTCACGAAGGCAAACCATTTTACGATAGCCTGGTCTCATACATCATTTCCGGGCCGGTGGTGGCGATGGTTTGGGAAGGGAATGATGCCATTGCCGCCGCTCGATCAACAATGGGGGCTACCAATCCGGTTGTGGCGGCTCCGGGAACAATTCGGGGCGACTTCGGTATGGAAATCGGCCGAAATCTCGTTCATGGCTCCGATAGTCCTGAAAATGGGGTCAAAGAAGCGGCTCTATTTTTCAGCGAAGACGAACTCGTTTCCTGGAACAGACAATCAGATTCCTGGATAAGAGAGTAAACAGTAAATAGTGGGCAGTTTACAATAAGCAATGCACTGTTTACTGCAAACAGTCTACTATGAAACTATTCAAATGAGCGCCATCTAAAATTGGCGCTTTTTTATTGCATTCGCAAAACAACGTGGGCATTCTGCCACAGGTCTTCCAGATCGTAATAGTGGCGAGTATCGGGGTGGAATAAATGCACGATTAAATCACCATAATCAATCAGCATCCAACCACTTTCCGGTTCTCCCTCTTTTCCCCATGGCTTAACATCTGCTTTTGCTTTTGCGTCTTCCGAGATACTATCAGCCAGCGTTTGTAGCTGGCGCTTGCTTTCACCATTACAAATCAAAAAGTAGTCGGTAAAGATGGCCTCGTCCCGCAAATCAAGCAGAAGAATGTCGCTCCCCTTCTTGTCTAAAATGGTATCGACTAATACATGCGCTAATTCTAATCCTTCCAGATTTCACCTCCAGAGTCTAACAAAAGTCAGGCTTTTTACTCGATTAAAGTAAAAACCTCTTATTCTCCAAAAGCCTGACTTTTCCAATATCTTAACAAATTTTATCATGGGGAGTTGCTCTTTGCCACAGTAGTTGCGATAACATTCAATTAGCCTTAAAATTAGAGCATATGTTCGGAGGCTTGGTAGAAAATCAGACCTGGACGGTTGCCGAATTGACCAGTTATATTCGGGAATTGTTTGAGATCGATTACCGTTTACAGGATGTCCTGGTAGCGGGTGAAATCTCTAATTTCACCCAGGCTCGCTCCGGACACCTCTACTTTACCNNGTGGCGCACCTCGGCCGAAAAACTCCCATTCCAGCCAGGGGATGGTGATGCCGTTATTGCCTACGGCCGAATCTCCGTTTATGAAGCCGGCGGCGCATACCAGCTTTACGCCGAATCATTGGAACCAGCCGGGCGGGGCAATCTGGCCGTCGCATTTGAACAGCTCAAAGAGAAGTTAGCCGAAGAAGGGCTGTTTGACACAGAATTTAAACAGCTAATTCCAAAATTTCCTCAAAAGCTGGGCATTGTTACCTCGGCCGATGCGGCCGCCTTGCGAGACATCCTCAATGTACTCTATCGTCGCTGGCCGTTGGTATCCGTTCTCATTGCGCCGACTTTAGTACAGGGTCGGGAAGCGCCCGCCCAAATCACCAGGGCCATTGAATGGCTGGACGGCCGTAACGATATCGACACCATCATCGTGGCCAGAGGCGGCGGTTCAATAGAAGATTTGTGGGCCTTTAATGATGAAGGCGTTGCCCGGGCCATTTTTGCTGCCCAACACCCCATCATTACCGGCGTCGGCCACGAAACAGATTTCACCATCGCAGACTTTGTATCTGACCTGCGAGCGCCGACCCCTTCCGCTGCGGCCGAATTAGCCGTGCCGGATATAATGGAAGTTAGCGGCTACTTGCAAGGGTTGCAAAATACATTAGCCGTCGAAATGCTGGCAATCGTAAACGAAAAGCGGCAGGCAGTTAATATCCTGGCCCGTTCCTTAGGCCATCTCAGCCCCGGAAAGGCGTTGGACAACAGCCGCCAGCGAGTCGATATCTTAACCGAACGCCTTGAACGAACCATGCAGGCCCGGGTCGATCGTATAAAGACCCGCCTTGAAATTATTCACGCCCGGTTGCAGGCGGTTAGTCCGCTGGGAACAATGGCCCGGGGGTATGCCATCGTTCGGAACGAGGACGGCCGGGTTATCCGTCATGTTGAAGAAGTGTCACCCGGCGAAACATTGCAAGTTATGGTAGCAGACGGCGAATTTGAGGTTGCTGTTTTGGAGTGAATAAAATGTCAAATAATACAACTGAAGAAATTAAAGACCTTACATTTGAGGAAGCGCTGCTTGCGCTCGAAGAGACAGTTGCCGGACTGGAAACAGGCGATTTTACTCTGGAAGAATCCCTGGCGCTTTTTGAAAAAGGGCAAAAGCTCGCTGCTTTCTGTAACGCCCGACTGGAAAATGCCTCTTTGCGGGTGGAGCAGTTAATGGCCGGGGGTGAACTTGCCGAAATTGTGGTAAACGACTAACATTCGACCGTTATTGAATTGAAATTTTGGATTGTTAGGAAAGTAAAACGTAAAACGTAAAGCTTGCCATGCAAGACCATTACGTTTTACGTTTTGCGCTTTACGCCCCTCACAATTCTAAGCCAACGTAAAAAACGAGAGAGACCTTTGTTCAAAAGTATACGTGAATCTTTAAGCCGGACCCGACGTTCCGTTTTCGGCCAGATTGTCAATGTTCTGGGGATGGGAGAGATAACCGAAGAGACCTGGGAAGACTTAGAAGCGCTGCTCATTCAGGCAGACATGGGCGTATCAACCGCCCTGGGATTAATCGAATCAATGAAGGAGCGAGTGGCCCAGGAAGGACTGTACAACACCGATGAATTATTGCAGGTGATGAAGGAGGAGATGCGGTCAATATTAACCGCTGGATCGCCTGTCTTTGAAATAGAGCAGCCTCGCCAGTTGACAGTGGTAGTCGTTGTCGGGGTCAATGGCTCCGGTAAGACAACAACCATTGGCAAACTGGCCCATCATTATCAAAATAAGGGCCGCAAGGTCATATTGGCTGCCGGAGATACCTTCCGCGCCGCTGCCATCGACCAGCTTAAAATTTGGGGCGAACGGGCCAATGTGCCTGTTATTGCCGGGCAGCCAGGCGGCGACCCGGCCGCCGTTGCCTATGATGGCATCCGGGCCAGCCGCGCCAGAGGTTTTGATCTTCTATTTATTGATACGGCCGGTCGTTTGCACACCAAATTCAACTTGATGCGGGAATTAGAAAAGATAGCCAGCACCTGCCGCAAGAGTGTACATGCCGCTCCCCATGATGTATTATTGGTGCTGGATGCGCCTACTGGTCAAAATGCCCTCATCCAGGCTCAAAAGTTTAAGGAATCAGTTAATGTGACCGGTGTCATACTGACCAAGCTGGATAGTACGGCCAAAGGCGGCATGGTTTTTGCCATTTATCAAGAGTTGGGGCTGCCGGTTCGTTTTATCGGCACCGGCGAGTCAATTGTTGACCTGGCCCCCTTTGATGCCAATGCCTTTGTGGATGGTCTTTTCGAATCAAGTTAAGAAGAAATTACCATTTCATAATTGCCCCCATCAGATATATTCAATAAAACTAATCGTTCAGTCTCTATAGACTTTTGTTTTTTCGGTATCTTTCAACCCAAGTCTATAGTGTTCCAAAAAACGCAAGTCTGAATGCTTACCAATTAACATAATAAAGAAAAGATAAATTTAAACTAGACGACTGTCAGGAGTAAATTTGCACGACTATGGAAGAAATAATTAATAAACTACAAGCATTACAAGATACGGTTGACCATTTGCGGAGGCGTCTTTGACATAGCCGCCAAACTTGAACGGATCCAGGAGTTGGAGAATATTTCAATTAAACCAGATTTCTGGGACGATTCAACAACGGCCCAGGCGGTCATGAAGGAGTTGACCAGGCTGCGGGACGAAGTCTCTATCTGGGAAAAAGTGAGCCAGCGGCTGGCTGAAACGGCCGAACTGGCTGAACTAGACGATAAAGAATTACTTGACGACCTGAACCGGGAAGTCGAAATTCTTGAAAAAGCAGTTGGCAAACTGGAATTTCGGGCATTGTTCTCCGGCAAATATGATGATGAACCGGCCATTCTGGCGATACATGCCGGGGCCGGCGGCACCGAAGCCCAGGATTGGGCCCAAATGTTACAACGCATGTTTATTCGCTGGGCCGAAGCCAGCGGTTACAAGACAAACATCTTAGATGAAAGTCCGGGGGATGAAGCCGGCATCAAAAGCACCCTCATGTCAATTGAGGGCGATTATGTGTATGGCAATCTGAAATCAGAAAGGGGCGTCCATCGTCTGGTCAGGATATCTCCTTATGATTCGTCAAGCCGCCGCCACACCTCATTTGCGAAAGTTGAAGTCTGGCCCGATGTGGCTGAAGATATTGAAATCACAATTGATGAGAAGGATTTGCGGATTGACCGCTTCCGGGCCAGCGGCGCTGGTGGTCAACATGTTCAAAAGAACGAGACAGCCATCCGTATTACCCACTTGCCCACCGGAATTGTTGTCTCTTGCCAGAATCAGCGGTCGCTAACCCAGAATCTTGATACAGCCATGAAAATTCTTAAATCACAGCTTTTTGATCTGGAGCGTCGCAAGCAAGACGCAGAGATGGCGGCCCTTAAAGGCGAAGATGTGAACGCCGAGTGGGGCAACCAGATTCGCTCTTATGTATTACATCCCTACAAAATGGTCAAAGACCATCGTACAAATTATGAAACAGGAAACACCCAGGCTGTGCTGGACGGCCGTCTGGATGATTTTATGGAAGCCTATTTACGCCACCGTGTCGGGCAACCGACCTGATTGAAAAGCCAAGGAGGGCATGAATAACATGGATGATGACAAAAGACAACGACGAGTACGTGGACGCGGAAGCGGCGCTGCCAACCGGGCAGCCGCCAGAGCGCGCCTGGCTAATCGGGCGAAAAGAAAACCACGTCCTGTAAGCAGGCCGCCTGCTCGAAAACGGCCGACACCAACAGCCAGACGACCGGCGCCGGCCCCCCGTAAGGTCGAACTATCCCCTGAGGATAAGGCGGAAGTTGATCGCATAAACCGCGAATATACCTCCCTGGAACGGGAAAGCCGGTTAGGCGATATCTATGACGCCATTGGTGAAATTGAGACAAAGCTGACCAAAATGCCCTTAGATTTAGATGCGCTCCGCCGCAGAGGATATGTCCATTCCGGCCAATTAGAAGACCGGTTGGCAGCCCTCGATGAAGATTGGGATGAAGCCATGCCCAGGATTGAAAGAGAGTTGGATAAAGAGGTTCGTCGCTTAGATCGCGAATTAGATGATGTCGAGCGGAAAGTGGAACAGTTGAGTACCGGCACTACCGCCGCTATTTCACGGGCCAAAACGGCCGTCAGTACTGGTGATAGCAAAGTCAGCGCCGCCAAAAGCGCCATCCGGGGTATGTATCAAGACCTGGAATCGGAACTTTATAAAATCGAAAACGAAATGCGCCATGTCGGTTGGATGATGGATCAGATAAATGAGTCGCCAGATATTCGATTGCGAGAAGCCGAAGGGCCAATTGCGGCCGTGGAAGCCTTCTGGCATCAAGACGGTGATGAAGGGCCAAAAGGCGTCCTCTATCTAACGGACCAGCGGCTGCTATTTGAACAAAAGGAAGAAGTCGTCACCAAAAAACGATTTGGTATCTTCAAATCTGAGTCCGAAATGGTCCATAAACTCCACCTCGACATCGCCGCCCATGATATTCAATCCATGAAACACAAAGAAGAAGGCGGATTCCTGGGAATGGGCAAAGACGACATATTAGAGCTGATTTGTTCCGCTAACGCACCAGTTTCCCGGGTTCGCTTACATCTAAAAGGACAGGATTCCTCAGATTGGGCCGGCTACATCAAGCGCGTTCAGACTGGTGAAGTAAACGAGGATCGGGATGAAGACTATATAGAAGAGATTGAAGAAGCTGAAGCGCTGATTGGCACCTTCCCAACTCGCTGCCCCAATTGTTTCGCCGATGTGCCACCGCCGCCTCGTGGTGTCAGCAGTGTCACCTGTGAATTTTGCGGCAGTACCATAACACCTGAATAAAAACGGAAATCGTTAAGAAGTCAGGCTTTTTAGGCAGAAAAGCCTGACTTCAGGCTCTGGAAAACAATTTTTTGCCAAAATTTCACTTTTGTGTTATCTTTTCAAATTCACTTCTAATACAAATTCCTTGACATATAGAAGATCGCCGATAGAATAGAGAGGCGGTGATGGGAATATAAAACACTTTTTTGAGAGGTAGTAAGAGCGCTGACCTTTTGGTTCAGACGCTCTTTTTCCGTGTTTACCCAGAGTTCATTTATATATATTTTAGGAATGGCTGATTTCAGTTAATTCCTCATCTGGAGCTTTAGGGAGGTCTTACCTAGTGGAAGCAACAGAGTTCCGCTCATTACGTATTAGTTTGGCATCACCAGAACAAATTCGTTCCTGGTCTTATGGAGAAGTAACAAAGCCGGAAACAATCAACTATCGGCGGTTGCGCCCAGAGAAAGATGGTCTATTTTGTGAGGCTATCTTTGGCCCAACCCGGGATTGGCAATGTTATTGCGGTAAATATAAAAACGTCCGATACAAGGGTATCGTTTGTGATAAGTGCGGGGTTGAAATTACCCGTTCGGCCGTTCGCCGAGAGCGCCTTGGTCACATTGAACTGGCAGCGCCAGTGGCCCACGTCTGGTACACCCGGCGTGTTCCCAGCTACCTTGGCTTGCTGCTGAATATTTCACGGCGCAACCTGGATCGCGTTCTGTACTTTGCCCAATATGTCATTACCCACGTTGACGAAGATGCCCGTCAACGCGCTTTAACGCGTCTGGAAGAAGAGCTGGAAGAGGCCGAAGCGCAAGTTTACGCTGACATGCAAGGCAAGGTCAACGAGTCCACTGAGGACGTTCGCGATCACATTTCCGGGCTGGAAGAGCAGCTGGCAGAGCTAAAAGAATCATTTGACGAACGCCTTTCCGAGGCCACGGATGAGGTCGTTCGTGAGGCTCAGGTCATTGAAAAGCGCCTGGAAAATTTAATGGGCGAAGATGCCGGCGAAGATATCGTCCTTGGTGATGTTACCATCGCTGAGAAAGGGGAGACAATCGGCCGTGAACATATCGTGCTGGTTCAGGAATCTACTTCTGAGCGAATTACAAACCAGCAAAAAGAGCTGGAAGAAGATAACCAGACGGCCGTCGCCAAATTAGAAAAAGACATCGAAGAACTGCGCCAGGAAGTCGATGCGGCCGGCGAAGAGGTCCAGGATCAAATCAGCATCCGCCTCAACCGCCTACGCCAACAGGCTCAGACCAACCGGGATCAACTGGAAGCGATGGAACAGATGAACTTCCTTAACGAAACCGATTACCGGGAATTGAAGAGCAAGTTCGGGAATGTGTTCCGGGCCGACATGGGTGCCGAAGCATTCTATGACATTTTGAAGAATATGGACCTGGATAAACTGTCCCGGGATTTGTGGCGAGAGGTTCGGACAACCCGCTCGAAGCAAGGCCAGAAGCGGGCCACCAAGCGGCTGCAAGTTGTTGAAGCGCTCCGTTTCAGCGGCAACCGCCCGGAATGGATGATCTTGACCGTTTTGCCGGTTATNNCTCTACCGCCGGGTGATCAACCGCAATAACCGTCTCAAGCGGCTGTTAGAATTAGGCGCCCCGGACGTCATTGTCCGCAATGAAAAGCGCATGCTTCAGGAAGCGGTCGACAGCCTGATCGACAACAGCCAGCGGGGCAAGGCGCTAAGCCGCCGTGGCCGCCGCGAACTGAAGTCACTGTCTGACATGCTCAAAGGTAAGAAAGGCCGCTTCCGCCGCAACCTGCTCGGTAAGCGGGTCGACTACTCCGGCCGTTCCGTTATCGTCGTCGGCCCCAAACTGAAGATGCGCCAGTGTGGTCTGCCCAAGACAATGGCCCTGGAACTGTTCCGGCCATTCGTGATCAGCAAACTGGTTGAATATGGTTACGCCAGCAATATCAAAGGTGCCAAGCGCGTCATCGAACGTCAGCCGCCTGAGGTATGGGAAGTATTGGAAGAGGTCATCGAAGGCCGTCCCATTCTCCTGAACCGGGCGCCAACATTACATCGCCTGGGTATTCAGGCCTTTGAGCCGATCCTGGTCGAGGGCAAGGCCATCCAGCTGCACCCGCTGGTCTGCACCGCCTTCAACGCCGACTTCGACGGCGACCAGATGGCCGTTCACGTACCTTTATCACAGAAGGCCGTGGATGAAGCCATTAACCACATGATGGCCACCCGCAACCTGTTGAAACCGGCCGACGGCCATCCCATTATTGGCCCGTCGAAGGACATGGTGCTTGGTGTTTACTACCTGACAGTCATGTACGACGGCCGTAAAGGTGAAGGCAAGCATTTTGGGTCACTGGATGAGGTTGAACGGGCTTACGACCTTGGTATCGTCAATATTCACGCCAAGATCAAGCTCCAGACCAAGACCTTCTTTGACGATAACGGCCGTCGTTATGCCGATGACAAGCCCCGTGTCCGGATAATTGAAACAACCCCGGGCCGGGTTATTTTCAACCGCGCCTTGCCAAAACCAATGCGCTTTGTCAACCAGCTTTTGGATAAAGGCTCAATTAACAGTCTGATCAATCGCGTGTACCGGCGTATGGGTGATGAAGTCACCATCGATATGGCAGACAAGATTAAAGATCTCGGTTTCCACTTTGCGACCCGTTCTGGCGTCACTATTGCTGTCTCCGACCTGACTATTCCCGATGAGCGCGAGGTAATTCTGGATGATGCTCGCAAGCGAGTTGACCAGATTGATCGCCAATATCGTCGTGGTCTGTTGACGGAAGACGAACAGTACCAGCGCACAATTGAAAACTGGACTGACGCCAAAGAAAAGGTCGAGAAAGCTGTTCGCAGTGCGATGAGCGAAGACGGACCGGTGACTGTGATGGCCTTGTCTGGCTCCACCAAGGGTGGCTTTGGCCCTATCACCCAGTTAGCGGGTATGCGTGGTCTGATGGCTGACCCGCAAGGCCGGATTATCCCGGTGCCGATTTCATCGAACTTCCGGCAAGGCTTGACAGCCCTGGAATACTTCATTTCGACCCATGGTGCTCGCAAAGGTCTGGCCGACACCGCTTTGCGAACGGCCGATGCTGGTTATCTGACCCGCCGTCTGGTGGACGTGGCCCAGNNCAAAGGAATCTGGGTCCGGCGCAGCGACAATTTTGGCAAGCAGACCCTCTCCGAACGGATTTATGGTCGATACTCGGCCGAAGACGTGACCGATCCAAAGACGGGTGAGGTGATTATCCATTCCGGCGACTTGTATACCGAAGAGTTGGCTGATGCGGTTGATGAACTAGGCGTTGAGGAAGTATATGTCTTCTCGCCGATGACCTGCGAACTGCGTCAGGGCATTTGCTNNATTTGCTCCAAATGTTATGGCATTGACCTGGCCCGTGGCAAGCCGGTAGAGCTAGGAACGGCCGTTGGTATCGTTGCCGCCCAATCCATCGGTGAACCAGGTACCCAGTTGACACTGCGGACCTTCCACACTGGTGGTACCGCCCAGGCCAGTGGTGACATCACTCAGGGTTTGCCCCGTGTTGAGGAGTTGTTCGAAGCCCGGCAGCGGCCGAAGGGTGAGGCTGTGATGACCGAGATTAGCGGTCTTGTCGAAGTCCGCGTTATCGAAGGCGTCCGCCATGTGTTTATCACCGACAGCAAGATGGTTGAGGACGAACATCAGATTCCTTCCGGTTGGAAAGTAAATGTTGAAGACCAGGATAAAGTCAAAGCCGGCGATATTCTGGCTGAGACAGATGATGAAGTTATTACCTCCCGCCATGCAGGTCGGGCTATCGTTGAGGATGGACTGATTCGGGTTGTTTGGGAAAGCCGAGACGAACGGGATTATGAAATTCCAGCCGGCACCCGCATCCTGGTNNGTCCAAAAAGTGTACCGGCCCCAGGGTCAGAACATCAACGACAAGCACTTTGAGACCATCATTCGCAAGATGCTGAGTAAGGTCCAGATCACCGCCTCAGGTGACACCGAGATGCTGCCTGGCGAACTGGTTGAAAACACCCAGTTCCAGGAAGAAAACAATGAAGTTGTCGCCGAAGGCGGTCAACCGGCCCGCGCCGAACCGATCTTGCTGGGTATTACCAAAGCCTCATTGAATACCGAGAGTTTCTTGTCGGCCAGTTCATTCCAGCACACCATTCGAGTTCTTGCCGGAGCAGCAATTGCCGGTAAGGAAGATGAACTGCTCGGTTTGAAGGAGAACGTTATCATCGGTAAACTGATTCCGGCCGGAACAGGCTACAAGCTTCGCCAGGAGCGCATCGCCGAGAAAGAAGCGGCTGATGCCCTGTTGGATGAGGTTGAGGAAGAGGAAGAAGTCGATTTCGCCAACCTCCTCATTGATGATAATACCGACGAAAGTATCTTGGAGAACGCGCTGGCTGCCCAGGCCGCGGAAGCAACCAAAGCGGCCGAACCAACTGATTAAATATAAAATAGCAGCTTAGTTAGAAGAAAAAAGCCTGGCTTTCTTTGAGAAGAAGCCAGGCTTTTTTGATGTGAGGTTTTCTTTAAGTTTCCCGATTCAGGAGGAGGCTGACCAGTTGGTGGATCGCTTCCGCACCATGGCCAGTTGGATTAACCGCTTCGAGGTGGTTTAGGGCGCTGTGGGAGTAGGATTTTTCGTAATTGTTGGTGAATTGGCGGGCCTCTACTTCATCTAATAACCGGATCGCTTCCTCAACAAAACCATCCCCATTTTCGGTGCGGCCGTACAACTGCCTCAATGCTTCACTCTGCTCCAGGCCATATAGGACGGGCAGGCTTTTCTTGCGAGTGGCTATGTCTGTTGCGGCCGATTTGCCGATTAGATCTTCATCTCCCCAAATGCCGAGAATGTCATCCCGCACTTGGAAAGCCAGACCCAATTCCCGGCCGAAATCGGCGTAGTGAGCCACAGTTTCGTCATCATTGCCGGCTATTAACGCGCCAAGTTCAGTCGAGAGGGAGAGCAGAGCGGCCGTTTTCCCATTAATCATGGCCAGGTATTCGTCTACCGTAACCGTCTCCTCCTGTTCAAAGCGCATATCATTGTACTGGCCTCTGGTTAATTCAATACAGGTTTCATCCAGGCGGCGGAGGGCTTGCACCACAATCGGTGCTGGAACGCCTCTATCGAGCAGCCGTGCCATTGCCAGATGGGCCAGCGCAAACATCGCATCGCCGCTGTTGATGGCCTGTTCTGGCCCCCAGATTTTCCAGAGGGTTGTCCGTCCCCGTCGTGTTGGGCTTTTATCTTGAATGTCATCGTGAATGAGGGTGAAGTTATGCAGGATCTCCAAAGCAGCTGCGGCTGGAATTGCTTGCTGCCAGTCGCCGCCGGACGCCATACAAGCCAGGAGACAGATTAAAGGCCGGATGCGCTTGCCGCTTTTGTGGTTGGCCGGTTCCAGGGAGGCTTCCGCCCAGCCCATATGGTAATGCATCATGCCCCAAAAGCGGTCTGAGGCAGAGGTATCAACCTCCAGGACCAGTCGCATTTCGGCTTCAATAGCGGGAATCATTTCTTCGGATAGTGTTTTAAGGGTATTGGTCATTGTTTTTTCTTAGGTAAACAATGCGTAATGCGTAAAACGTAAAACGTAATGAAAGAGATCTCTACGTTTTACGTTTCACGTTTCACGCTCTAATAATGGGTATAGAGTTTGGTATTTGATAGGGTTTCTAAATCGGCCGCGCCACTGCAAAACATAGCGACCCGGAGTTCATCGGTAATCGCACCGGCTGTTTCAACGACACCCTCAACGCCATCGCTGACGGCCGCTCGCAGGAAATCGCCCGCAAAGCCAACCACGGAGGCGCCGAGCGCGATACATTTGGCCACATCAATGCCATTGCTGATACCGCCGCTGGCAAAGACAGGCAGGTCGGGGGCGGCGCGATGGCAATATTGAATGGACACGGCCGTTGGAATACCCCAATCAATAAAGGCTCCGGCCACGCGGGCCAGCCGGGCCGTTGGGGCGCGGTGCATTTCAACCTGGCTCCAGGAAGTACCGCCCGCTCCGGCCACATCAATAGCAGCCACCCCGGCGTCCGCTAATTGGCGGGCCGTTTCCTCGGCAAAACCCCAGCCAACCTCCTTGGCGATAACCGGCACAGGTAGGTCGCGGCAGATGGCTTCTACTTTTTTCAACAG
>JABAOG010017515.1_pt1 | contig 22447 bp, 22 predicted proteins | sample 7062131 | NCBI WGS metagenome assembly JABAOG01 (sample SAMN14538629, study PRJNA623070) | marine sediment metagenome | biome: marine biome [ENVO:00000428]; feature: marine pelagic biome [ENVO:01000023]; material: deep marine sediment [ENVO:00002113] | place: India: Arabian Sea | collected...
GGCTGGCGTTGGCGACGAAGTCGCGGCGGATGCGGTCCGCCGCCCGGAGCCGAGTGACGTCGTGGAGCACGGTCACCACGCCGCTGCCGCCGGGGAGGGGCGAGACCTGCGCCTGAAAGGAGTAGGTCCGGTCGCCGAGGGTGCTCTCGAGCTCCACCTGCGCGGCGACCCCCTTCTTGCGCGCGCGGCGGATGGCCCGGCGGAGCGCCTTGTTCTTGATGACGTTCTTCGCCCGCCGACCGACCGCGTCCTTCGGGACCAGCTTGTCGAGGGCCTCGTTGGTGAGGGTCACCCGCCCCTTCGAGTCGGTGACGTAGACCGCCTCGACCATCGAATCGAGGATGGTGCGGAGCCGCGCCTCCTCGTCCGAGCCCTTCTTCTTGTCCTTGTCGCCCACGCTGCTCGCTCGGCCCCCGCCGTGGAGCCTACTCCACGATCGTGTGCGTCTCCGGTTCCCGTGCCCGGTAGTTCTCGTCGATGTGATCCATCAGCTCGAGCATGAAGGTCTCCATCTGCGCGCCGCCGGGATTGGAATCCGGTGAGTCGGCGAAGAAGGTGCCCCGAACGCACTCGTCGCCGCNNTCGGCGAAGAAGGTGCCCTTCACGCACTCGTCGCCGCGGCACTGACCGTCGGGGAAGACGAAGATCATCTTCTGCAGCCGCTGCGCCTCGGGGATCGTCTGGGCGGTCATGAAGGTCCAGATCAGCAGCCCGGTGGGGAGCAGCTGGTCCGGCGACATGCCGTAGCCATGGAGGAGATAGACGACCGGGTAGGTGGTGTCCGCGTACTCCTCGTCGAAGTAGCCGGGGGGCAGGACCACCGAGACGGGCCCGGTGCGACCACGCGACGAGGTGAAGTCGAAGGTGAACTGGTTGATGTTCTCGCAGGTCGGCGTGATCTCCATGCAGACCCGGTCGGTGACGATCCGTCGATCGCCGCCGGGCCAGCGCTGGCTCATCCAGGCCATCACGCTCACCAGCCGGCTGAGCACCTGAGTGACGGTGCCCACGTGGGCGCCGTCGCCCTGATCGAGCTGGCCGGGCGTCGCGTCCACGTGGCCGTAGCGCATCTGGACGTACTGGCCGATCTCGCTCCAGTCGATGTTGGTGTAGCTGAACTCGTCGTCGCCGGTGCGGCCGTCGTACTCGAGGGCGGCGTGGGCGTTGAAGAGCGCCAAGGGGAAGCCCCGGGCGACGAAGGCGCCGGCGAGCTGGTCCTGGTTCGAGGCGAAGTTGAAGAGGTCGCGCACGCCCCCGTCGCCGAAGAAGTCGAGGTCCCGGAGCACGCTGATGTCCTCGTTCAGCACGAAGCCGCGCGGGTTGTTCTCGAGCATCTGGTGCATCCCCCGCGCCATGGTCCAGCAGCCGTCTCCCTCGCCGGAGTCGTAGCCGCCGTCGCCGAGCTGCGGGGTGCCCGCGACGCCATCCATGCCGACGTCACTGAAGACCTCGCCCATCCCGGGCTCGGCGACCGGGCTCTCACAGCCGGAGACCGGGCTGCCGACGTAGTCCCGCAACCAGTTGTTCTCCGTGCCGGTCGGGTTGTACTGGAAGTCGTAGTCGTCGCCGACCGGGTCCGGGTTGGTGACCGGGTCGTAGCCCTCTTCGTCCTCGTTGCAGAGCTGGTCGAGGCCACAATCCTCGAAGGGCTCGCGCCCCTGGCGGATGACCGGCTCGCCCGGGCCCCGCTTCCCGTCGCCGTCGATGTCCACCGCGAGGGCCACCTCGATGGGCGTGTCCTGGGTCGCTTCCGGATCCCAGACCCCGATGTCCCGATCGCCATCGACGCGCAGCTCGATGCCGTCACAGAAGGTGATCACCGGGTACTGACCGTCGGGGTTGTACTCGTCGTCGTAGAAGCCGGTCGCCGGGTCCGCGTCACCGCCCTCCGCGTTCGGCGCGATCACCACCGGGTCGTTGCAGCGGTCCGCGTTCGAGCGCATCCGCTCCGAATCGGGCACCCCCGGCGGCGTGATGTTCGGCTCGCTCGGATCGAGGCTTCGGGTGGTGTTGGGGTTCTCGTACATGCGGGCCAGGTCCCGGAAGATCTGCATGTACTGCCGGCGGTCGAAGGTGCCGCCCTGGCCGCCCCATTCGTCCGGGTAGAACCAATGCTCGAAGTCCTGCCGGACCTCGTAGATGCGGTCGTTCGGCGCGGTGCGCTCGGTGCTCGCGCCGGCGGCGCAGCCCTCGGGATCGAGCTGCCGCTGGGCCTCGGTGCAGAAGCCGCCGAGATGCCAGGTGCGGATGTAGTGGAGCATGTGGATCCAATCGACCGGCCCGCCGAGCGGACCGACGAAGTCGAAGCGCTCCGGGTTGTGGGTGCCGATCAGCGCCGAGCCACCGGAGCCCATGGACACGCCGGTGATGCCCCGGAAGGTGAAGGTCCGCTCGCGGGTGAAGGGCACGCCCTCCCGGTGGACCGCCTGGTAGGTGCCGAGGCGGGGCACCAAGAAGGTCGCCATCCCCGGCTCGCTGACGAAGTCCGGGTTGGCCACCGGGACGATCCGCGGCGCCGCGACGTTGGTGCCGACGTAGGCGAACTCGACGTGCTTCCGCTTGGCCCCCGAGGGCAAGAGGGCGAGCTCGGCGGGGATGGTGATGGGCACCTCACGGGTGAGGCGCACGTGCGCGGGACCGACCTCGACCGCGGGGCCGAGGGCGACGAAGCCCTCGGGCACGATGTCGTCCGCGCAGCCCACGCTCACGTCGAAGGGCTCCACCCCGAAGCGATCGTCGTCGGCGGCCCCCTCCTGCAGCGCGATGCCGACGGGAGCGAGCTCGCCGGTCATGCGCACCTCGCCTCCCGGCGTGAGGGTCCCCGAGCCGGTGCCCGAGCAGGTGGGAACGGTGGGATCCACGACCCGCACGTCGACCTCCGCTTCGAAGAGCTCGCCGGTGAGCCGGTCGGTGTAGCTCGCCTGCAGCACGGTCGTTCCGACGGCGGCGCCGGTGACCTCCACGGTGGCCTCGCTGGTCTCCGCTCCGATGGTGACCGACTCGGTGACGGTGGCGACGGACGGGTCGGCGAGGGCCATGTCGACGGTGAGGTCTTCGCAGAAGTCCCGCTCCACCGAGATGCGCACCGTGCGGGTCACGCCGATGGTCGTCGCGATGGGCGCCCCCAAGAAGCGAAGCGCGGGCGGGTTGCAGAAGTCCGATCGGTCGGCGTCCGGGCCGCCCATGTCGGTGGGTTCGCCATCGTCGTCGCCGCAGGCGAGGGCCACGAGCAGGAGGCAAGAAAGTAGGCTGCGAAGCATCAGGCGCGCAGCATAGACGAACGTCGCTCGCGCCGCCCTTTCCATCGTGACCTCTGATAGAGCAAGAGCCATGGACCCGCTGACCCGCGTCGACGAGCTCGTGGCCCGCCTGGGGGGATCCACGCCGGGCCGGAGCGCGGAGGGGCGACCGATTCACCGGGTCGTGCTCGGTCCGCCCGCCGCCCCACGGCTGAGCGTCGTGCTCGGGGGCATCCACGCGATGGAGTGGATCGGCGTGGAAGCCGCCTGCGCCCTGGCCGAAGCGCTCGAGCGGCGCCCGGTGGAGGATCGGCAGATCTGGATCTTCCCGCTGCTGAACCCCGACGGAGCCATCCGTGTGAGCGCCGACCGCGCGGCGGGCCGTCGCCGCTTCCAGCGAGCCAACAGCCGCGGCGTGGATCTCAACCGGAACTGGCCGACCCACTGGACGGCCGCTCGTCTCGGGACCCGCTTGGTGCCCTTCCTCGGTCACTCCGGCAAGGGCCCGGCCAGCGAGCCCGAGGTCCGAACGGTGCTCGACAGCCTCGACGAGGCCTTGGCCGAGGGGCGAACGCTCGACCGAGCGCTGAGCCTGCACAGCTTCGGCCGGATGATCCTCCATCCCTACGGCGGCGTCTGGCGCCGTCCGAAGGACTACGCCGCGCACCGGAACGCGGCGGAGGCGATGCAGGCTCGCATCGAGGGGCCGCGCTACCGGATCCGGCAGTCGTCCCGCTGGGTGCCCGGCGCCTTCGCTCCGGGCATGGAGCTCGACCACCTGCACGACCGCTACGGCGCGCTCGCGCTCTTGGTGGAGCTGGGCGCGGGCGGCCTGGAGGCCTTCGCGCCCCGCACCTGGCTCGAGCCGACCCGCTGGTTCTACCCGCCGGGCTCGGCGGCGGAGATCGCGCGGGTCCTCCCCGCGCTCCGGGCGTTCGTGGCGCCTACTGCTGCTGCATCTGGGCCATGAGCTGCATGCCCATCTGCAGCGCCTGCGAGTAGTCGCCGGCCATCCGCAGCTTGCCGCCCATGAAGAGCGTCTGGATGTCGGTGTCACCGTTCTGCATCGCCTCGAGATCGTCGTAGGCGATGGTGGCGGTGAACTTCGGCTCCGCGGGGGGCTCGGGCGCGTTCAGGCCGATCTTGATGGTGACCTCGTCGAGCTCGGGCACGCCGGTCGCGATGACGTGGAACTCGAGGCTGGTGTCCCCGAGGGCGTCCTGCAGCCGCTTGCTGGCGGTCTTCACCGCGCGGTGGGCGGCCTTCTCTTCCTCGAGCTCACCGGCGGCCTGCGCCTCGCCGAGGAGCATCTGCATCGCCTGGCCGGGGGCGGCCACCGCGAGCTTCACGTCGCCCCCGTCCGGAGCGGCGTCGAGGACGCTCATCTTGCCACCGTCCGCCCGCAGGTAGACGGTGTCGCCGCCTTCGACGTCGAGGACGACGGCGCCGGTGGCGCCCTTGACGTCTTCGAGCTCGGCCTTGGCCTTGGCGTCTCCGCTCGCGGCCTTCGCCTCGAGGTCGGCTACGCCCTTCTCGAAGAGGCGGGGAAAGGTCTCGCGGAGGAATGTGACGACGTCCTGGCTCATGGCGGCCGACTCTATCGTTTTCCGTCGCCATCGCAAGGGCTCATGCCCCCGGCCGCCTCCCATGGTATGGCGACCGGGTGACTCCCGAGGAGATGCTCAAGCGCGGCTACACCCGCGAAACCTCGATCCGCCGGGACCGCGCCGGCCGCTGGTTCGATGGCGAGGAGCGCATCGAGCACGAGAATCTGGTCCGCTCCTTCGAGGGGTGGATCGACCGAGCCCCCGACGGTCGCTTCTGCCTCCAGAACGACATCCACTGGGTCTACGTCACCATCGAGGGCGCGCCCTACTTCGTGCGCTCGCTGACCATCGAAGGCGACGCGATCCAGCTCCACCTCTCCGGCGACCGGACCGAGACCCTCGATCCGAGCACCCTCCGCATCGGCCCGGACGAGTCGCTCTGGTGCGACGTGCTGGACGGACGGGTGCCCGCCCGCTTCGACAACCACGCGGCCAACCAGCTCGCGCCCCTGCTCGTGGAGCGCGGAGACGCGATGGCGCTGACGCTCGGGGACCAGACGATCGAGCCGCCGAAGGTCGATGACCCCATGGCTGGCTGGGAGCCCTCCAAGGGCCACGTGGAGTCCGCGAAGTCATGAGCGACGACGAGGGCAGCGGCGCCGAGACGGCGCCCGAGCCGAAGAAGAAGCGCAAGGCCATCGAGCCCGAGCAGCTGAGGGCGGAGGGGTACGCCGCCGCCATCGCCGGGGCCATCGCGTTGCCGCTCCTCGTCGTGGGGGCCCTCGCGCTCAACGACGCCATCGTCCGGGCCGACGAGGCACCGCTGCGATCCCTCTTCGGCGACGAGCGCTACGAGGAGCTCGTGCAGGGCGAGGGCGGCTTCCCCCACTACCTCGGCAACGACCGGCTGGCCCCGGACTTCACCCTCGAGACGGCGGACGGGGGCACCTGGCGANNTTCTGGAGCATCACCTGCCCGCCCTGCATCGAGGAGATGCCCAGCCTGGAGCTCCTGGCCCACATGGCTCAGGAGTGGGACGACGTCGAGGTCGTCGCGGTCTCCACCGACGAGGGCCCGGAGGCGGTGGCCGAGGTGGTGCCCGACCACCCACGGCTGACGCACCTCTTCGATCCGGACAAGCGGGTGGTGCAGGAGATGTTCGGCACCGAGCTCTACCCGGAGACGTGGATCATCGACCCGCGCGGCGTGATCCGCTTCCGTTACGACGGGGCGCGCGACTGGTCCAGCCCGCTGATCCTCGACCTCGTCGAGCAGTTCCGCTGATCGAGCCATGAGCGCGATCGAGTGGCGAAGCCGCGTCGAGCGCTGGCCGATCGCGGGGGCCTTCCGCACCGCCAAGGTGACCCGCCACGAGACGGCGGTGATCGTCGTCGAGGCCCATCGGGGCGGGCTCGTCGGCCGGGGCGAGTGCGTGCCCTACGATGGCTACGGGGAGACGGTCGCGTCGGTGAGCGAGCAGCTCGCGGGCGCAGCNNGGATACGGTCGCGTCCGTGAGCGAGCAGCTCGGGGGCGCGACGGCGCCCACGGATCTACCGCCGGGAGCCGCCCGCAACGGCCTGGAGCTCGCGGCGATCGACCTCGAGTGCAAGGAGCGCGGTGTGCGCGCCCACGAGCTGCTCGGCTGCGCGCCCTTCGAGGGATGCCGGACGGCGTTCACGATCGGTATCGACACCCCCGAGGCCATGGCGGCGGCGGCCGCGGCGCGGCGCGCCTTCGCGACGCTCAAGCTCAAGGCCGGACCCGAAGACGCCCTCGCGCTGACCGAGGCCGTCCATCGGGCGGCGCCCGACGCGCGGCTGGTGGTCGACGGGAACGAGTCGTGGAGCCTCGAGGGGCTGCGGTCGTCGGCCGATGCGCTCTCGAGGCTCGGAGTCGTCGCGGTCGAGCAGCCGCTGCCCCGAGACGGGGACGAGGGACTGGAGCGGGGCGCGCTACCGGTGGCGATCATCGCCGACGAGAGCTGCCACCTCGCGGCGGATGTGCCCCGGGTCGCCGAGCGCTACGACGGAGTGAACCTCAAGCTCGGCAAGACCGGCGGCCTTCGGGAGGCGCTCGCCGCGCGCGAGGTCGCCCGCCGACATCAGCTGTTGGTGATGGTCGGTTGCGCGGTGTCCACGTCGCTGGCGATCGCGCCGGCGCTCCTGCTCGCGACCGACGCGGCCATCGTCGACCTCGATGGTCCGCTCCTGCTCGCGCGCGATCGCGAGCCGGCGCTCCGCGTCGACGGCGACCACATCGCACCCTTCGGTCCCGAGCTCTGGGGTTGAGGGGCGCGATCGATGAATGAGGGCTCAACGCGTGAGCGCCATCAATTGCAACGCGCCGCGTCGGAATCCGACGCGGCGCATCATGCGTAAGTCGTCTCGCACCTTCGCGACATTTAGGCGCGAAAGGAGCCTCGCACCTCGTCACCCGTCAGGGTGACAGCCGTGCGCTCAGGCGAGTCGACGACCCCAGCACTCGACCTCGAGGTCGATGCGCGTGTTGCTCTCGAAGAGCATCCAGACGTCGTCCTCGTCGACGAGGAGCGCTCCCAGATCCCCGCCGTAGAGCGGGGTGTGGTGGGAGAGCGCCTCCAGGTTCTCGAGGAGGTTCGGCTGGTTCTCTTCGTCGTTTTCGTACTTCATGATGGGCTTCCCCCGATTCTCTCGTGTGACGGCGGCGCGTTCGGTGCGCGCGCCTCACGGGAAACAAAGGCAGGAAGCCTGCCAAGATCGGGCTCTTACGCGACGCGTCGTGAGCGAGGTCTCGGCCGAGAAGCGACTGAGCCCTCGTTCACTGTTTCGAAGAGATTTCGGGGACTTCGACGCGAAGAATTTTCGCAGCGATCGCTCAGATGAGGATCGGGCCGGTCTTGCAGACGCCGATCTCCATGATGAGGTAGAGGAGCACGCGCTCTTGCGGGACCAGGCCGTCGTGAGGCGTTCCGGTCGTGTGATAGGTCGAGTAGAGAACACGACCGCAGCCGCCGGGCTCGAAGGTCACCGTGAGCGGCTTCTTCGGACCGCTGCCGCCGACCGAGCCGATGACCCACGCCTCCGGATCGTCGTAGACCGGGAGCCCCTCGTCGTCATAGCCGATGAGGGTGCGGTTCAGGTTCTCCACGACGTTCCAGCTGTCGACGACGTCGAAGTAGTTGGCGTCGTAGGTGCCGGTGCCGCCCTCGGCGAGCGGCCCCTGCTGGTCGTGGAGCCAGGCGTTCAGATCCTCGTTGGCCGCCTCGCCGTCGGGGCTCGAGTAGAGCGAGCCGTCGGCGTCGCCGAAGAGGCTGGTGTTCCAGGTGTTCGACTCGAGGTCGTAGGCCGCGGCGGGCGTGTCTTCGCCGGAGCCCAGCTCGATGAAGGCGGGGAAGACGTTGTCCATCCACTCGCCGGACCAGTCGGTCACGTAGAGCTTGCCGCCCATCTCGACGTAGTCGCGGATGTTGTTCAGCACCGCCGAGTCCTGCAGCGCGCTGGTGTGGCCGGAGCTGGCGCAGGGGATGAAGATCACGTGGTACTGCATCATCCGTCCGAGATCGCTGACCAAGTCGGTGAGCGTGCCCTCCATGTGACCGGAGATGTTGGCGCCGCCGTTGTCGTAGAAGTCGATCTGCTCGGTGCCGGGACCCACGTCGTAGGTGCCCGAGCCGTCGACGGTGCCGATGCCCATCTTCCCGAGCACGTCCTCGAGGGAGTCGTGGATGCCGGTGGCCACGGCGATGCGCGGCACCCAGTCGCCGGAGTCCGGGTTGTGGACCGACGGCAGCGTGGTGCTCTCCTGCGGTAGCGCGAGCTCCTCGAACTCGGCGATCTCGATCAAGCGCTCGAGGCGGAACTGACCCTTCTCGACCGTGAGCCAGTAGGTGCCTCCGACGACGTCGTCGATGCGGAAGTTGCCGTCGTGGTCGGTGCGGGCGTACCAGCCGCCGACGTCCTGACAGGACTCGCAGTAGACCCCGGCCGGGATCGACGGGACGCGATTGACCGTCAGCCGCACCAGGGCGTCGTAGATGGGGATCTCGTGGCCGGCGGGCACCATCCCGGGCGCGTTGCCGGGAGCCCAGACCTGGCCGTAGATGGTCGAGTTGCCGCTCCGCGGCGGCCCGAAGTCCCGGTCACCGGGATCACCGCCCATGTCGGTGGCCGGGGCGTCGCGGGACACCCGGCGGCCGTCGTCACCGCAAGCGAAGAGTCCGAGAGAGAGGGTCAGAGCGAGAAGAAAGCGCATGGGTCCACCTGTCGTCGAGAGGCCACATCTTGGTCGGATCGGCTCAATTTTCAACCGGAAGCGCCGCTTCGGGGGGCCGATTCGTGCCACCTTCGGCTTCGGGGGGCCACGGATCCGCCGCCGACGCCGCCCCGCCGACGGGCCGGGACCGGCGCCGGCGCGAGGGCTGCCTGGCGCGTGCCGCAGCCGCCCCATCGGGCACGGCGCCGTCGCCGAGATCCCCATCGAGCGGGACGAACGCGTCCACCGGTGGGGCCGCCGGCAACGCCCGCAGCTCCGCCGCCTGGCGCCGGGCCTGGGCAGCGCACGCGGGGTCGCCGACCCGCTCGCAGACCGCCTCGTCGAGCCACTCGTGGAAGAGGCGGTTCATGTCCGCGTTCATCGTGTGCTCGACGCCGGGAACCTGGACCAGCTCCACGTCGAAACCGAGCTCGGAGAGGCGACCGAAGAGGGCGGTGGTCGGATCGATGGGAACGATCGGATCGACGGTGCCGTGCATGGCGCGAATCTCGGGGTAGTAGCGGTCGCGACGGCGGTAGGAGGGCTCGAGCGGAGGCGGAAGCCACGCGGCCAAGGGGATGGCGTGGCCGACCACGTCGTCGTGGTGCACCGCGAGGGTGAGCGTGAGCAGCCCGCCCTGACTGAAGCCGGTGACGATCGCGCGGCCCTCGGTGCGGCGGTCGTCGAGCATGCTCTGGATGAAGCGCGCCAAGCGGTCCGAGGTCTCGAAGAGGGTCGACGAGAGCCGGTCGACGAGGCCGTCGCCGACCCGGACCGGGAGCCACTGCCAGCCGTCACCGAGCGGGTCCGGCGCCTGGGGAACCACCACCCGAACCGGATGGCTCAGGGCCATGAAGGGACCGCCGGGCACGTGCGCGCGATCGCCACGGCCGTGGAGGACCACCACCATCGGCAGCGGGTCGTCGAAGTCGGCGTCGCCGATCACCGCCTCGAGCAGATAGAGCCCATCGCGCTGCTCCTGTCGCACTCGGAAGCCGGGCCGGTCGGGTGGCGTCGGGGGCAACGGGGGCCCGATGTCCACGGTGCGGTCGATGCCCTCGTCCGGTGGGACAGGGACGCCGGCGTCGAGGCGCCCCTCGTGCTGCCTGGGGGGCCACGCCGCTCCAGCCTCTTCCTGCATCAGCGCCTCGGCGATGGCCGCGATGTCGCGGAAGCGGTCGTCGTGCACGACGTCGGAGGCGAGCCACCCGAGGCCGGCGCCCGCGAGCAAGGTCATCGAGCCGACGAAGAGACGCCACGCTCGGTCGCGGGTGGGGCTCGTCGGCGGCGGCTGCGGCTCGAGCTCGTGGCGGCGCCGTCGTCGCGCCGAGGGCCCGGACGGTGGTCGGGTCGGATTCACGAGCCGCCTCCGGCCACCCGCGCGGGCGGCGGCTCGTCGATGGGCGTCGGGTCCTCGAGCTGGTGCTGGACCAGCTCGCGGTAGAGGCCTCCACCGGCCATCAGCGCGTCGTGGGTCCCCTCCTCGACGATCGTCCCGCCCTTCATGACCAGGATCCGGTCGGCGTCGCGGACGGTCGAGAGCCGGTGCGCGATCACCAGGGTGGTCCGTCCCTCGGCCGCGGCGGCCAACGCCCGCTGCACGAAGGCTTCCGACTGGGCGTCCAGGCTCGAGGTCGCCTCGTCGAGGATGAGGATCTGCGGGTCCACCAAGAGCGCCCGGGCGATGGCGATGCGCTGCCGCTGGCCACCGGAGAGCTTCACTCCGCGCTCGCCGCAGACCGTGGCGTAGCCGGCGGGGAAGCCATCGATGAACTCGTCCGCGAAGGCTCGACGGGCGGCCTCCTCGATCGCCTCCTGGTCCGCGTCGGGATTCCCGTAGGCCAGGTTCGCCGCGACCGACTCGGCGAAGAGCACCGGGTCCTGGGGAACGACGGCCATGCGCGAGCGCAGCTCGTCGAGGTTCGCGTCACGGTAGTCGACCGCCCCGAGCCGGATGTGCCCAGCCGTCGGGTCGTAGAAGCGGAGGACCAGGTTGGTGAGGGTGGTCTTCCCCGCGCCGGAGGGGCCGACGAGCGCGACGGTCTCGCCGGGCTCGATGCGCAGGTCGATGCCACGAAGCACCTCTTCCCCCTGCTCGTAGGCGAAGCGCACGCCCTCGAAGATCAGCGGCGCGGGCTCGGCCGGGAGGGGATCCGGCTCGGCCTTCGACGTCACGTCCGGCTGGGTGTCGAGGATCTCGAAGAGGCGCTCCGTCGCGCCCCCCGCGCGCTGGAACGCGCCCCAGAGGTTCGCCAGCGACGCGAGGGAGACGGCGACCATGCCCGAGTAGAGGACGAAGGCCATCAGGTCACCGGGGCTGAGGTCACCGGCAGCGACCCGCCGGATGCCCACCCAGACGATCGCACCGAGCGCGAGGTAGCCGCTGAGCGAAGAGACCGCGAAGAACGAAGCGCGCCAGCGGGCGAGCTTCAGCGCCCGATCGAACGCGAAGAGGCTGCCCTGCCGATAGCGCTCCGTCTCGCCTTCTTCCTGACCGAAGGCCTGCACGGTCTCGATGGCGCCGAAGGCCTCCTGCACCCGCGCGTTGGTCTCGGCGATGGCGTCCTGCAGCCCCCGGCTCATCCGCCGGATGAGCTTGCCGAAGATCATCACGCCCACGACCATCGCGGGCACCACGGCGAACATGAAGAGCGCGAGCTCCACGTTGACCACGAAGAGGAGCGCGGCCGAGCCGATGAGGGTCACGAGGGTCCGCAGGCCCATGCTGAGCTGGGTGCCGACGAAGCTCTCGAGGATGGTGACGTCACCGGCGATCCGGCCGACGAGCTCACCGGTCCGGCGCTCGTGGAACCAGCCGACGGGGAGCCGGAGCATGTGCGCGGCGACCCGGATCCGCAGATCGACCACCGCGCGCTCCCCCAGCCAGCTCATCAGGTAGTGGCGGAGCCAAGTGAAGAGCGCCTGCAGGAGGAAGAGACCGATCAGACCCATGCCGATCCGGTCGTAGGTCTCGATGGTCGCGCCCTCGGCGAGCCCCTCGTCGATCGCGTAGCGGATGGCCTGCGGATAGACGAGGTTCGCCCCGGTTCCGCAGAGCAGGAAGACCGTCGCCAGCACGAAGCGGCCGAGATAGGGCCGGACCAGGCCGACGATGCGCTTGGTCTGCTTCGCTCGGCGAACGCGATCGGAGACCCAACCGCTCTCGCCCATCGCGGGGTGATCGGCCATGCTCATGGCCGACCCTCAATCGCCGAGGCAGCGGTCCATGAAGCGATAGGCGTCGGACCAACAGCGGCGCGCGTTCTGCCGGAAGACGAAGGCATGGAAGGCATGGGGCTCGCCGGCATAGTAGGTGGTCTCGCAGGGAACGCTCCGCCGCTCCAGCGCTCGACTCAGCCGCCGCGTGTCGTCGAGGATCGGATCCTTGGTTCCGACCGGCGCGAAGAAGGGGGGCAGGGGCCGCGCCGGGGCGGTCTCCGACTCGAGCACGACGAGCGGGTTGGCCAGATCGAGGCCGTGCTCGGGCTCCGGACCGGAGAGGTACGCCTCGGAGACGTCCTTGATCCGCTCCACCACGAAGGGCGAGAGCTTCTTCTTCCGCGCGAAGCGCTCGATCTCGGACACGTGGAGGATCCCGCAGAAGGGCATCGCCCCGACCGGGACCACGCCCCGCTCGAAGACACGGCGAGCGAAGGGCTCGGGGCGCTCGAAGGTCGTCGCGAGAACCACCGAAGTGGTCAGGTTCGCGCCCGCCGACTCACCGGCGACGATCAGCTTCGTGGGATCGCCACCGAAGCGCTCGGCGTTGTCCAGCACCCACTCGTAGGCGGCGCAGACGTCCTCGACCGCCGCCGGGAAAGGGTGCCGAGGCGCGAGCCGATAGCTGACGTTGAAGACGATGGCCCCGCGCCGTGCGAAGGCGAGACCCATGACCCAGTGGGTGTCCTTCGAGAGGATCCGGAAGCCACCGCCGTGGATGTGGAGCACCACCGGCAGCGGGCCGCTGCGCTCGACCGGGCGATAGACGTCGAGCAGATGGAAGTCGTCACCGGTGCCGCGGTAGTCGAGGTCGCGAATGACCTCGACACCGTGACGCTCCGGTCGCGCGTGCGGATGGAGCCGCGCAGCGCTGCTCAGACCCTCGAAGAAGGCCTGAGCGGCCGCTCCTCCGATTCGTCGACGAACGCGCTCGCCGAGTGACCGACGCTGGCCCATGGGGTGACTTCGAGCTCCCGGCTAGAGGCTGCGCTTCTTGGCGCGCAGCCCACGCCGGCTGCCCTTCCGCTTCTTCTTCTTCTTCTTCCAGTGCGGCTCGTCGTCCCAGTCGTCCGGTTCGGCGTGGAACTTCCGCTCTTCCTGGTCGTAGGCGATCGCCTCCGCCTCTTCCGGAGCGGGCGCAGCACCACCACCCCCAGGGCCTCCGGGCGGAGGACGTCGGGGGGGCGGACGATCGGAAGGACCGCTGCCACGCTTGAATTCGGCGATCGGCGAAGGTCGGCCGCGACCGCGACCTTTCTCTCGGCCACGACCAGCGCCACCGCCACCGCGACGACGCTCTTCCGCCGGGTTGATGTTCAGCGCGCGACCGCCGAGCTCCTTCCCATTGAACTGCTCGATGCACGCGCGGGCCTGGTCTTCACTGGCAAACGTCACGAACCCGAACCCTCTCGGCCGACCCGTCTCCCGATCGGTCGGAAGAAACGCGTCGACCACCTCTCCTGCCGGTGAGAGGAACTCGACGAGCTCCTCCTTGGTGGTCCGGTAGTTGAGGTTACCCACGAAGACTTTGGCTGAAATTTTCTCTGCTCCTCGGCGGCGAGCCGCTCTCCTGTAGCACCAAGATTAGAGGATCGGCGCGCAAGTCGCTACCGCTCCCCGGAAGTCAGCTTCAGGAGTGAACGAGGGCGAGGGCTCGCCAGCGACGATGGTCAGGCGGCGCGCACGGGCGCGACGGCCTGGTCCAGGTGGTACCGACGACTCTCGCCCTCGCGACCGCGAACGACGCGCTGGCCGGAGAGCCGGCCCCGCGTCTCGGTCACGACGGTCGCCTGCGTCTCTTCGCCATCACGCTCGGCGAAGATGACGACCCAGTCGTCGGTGCGGTCGAGATCGTGCGCGAGGTCGGTGTTGGAGAACATCGCCCGGAAGCTCCAGCCTTCGAGCTCGGTGCGCAGGATGGGGAGCCACCGCTCGCCGCTCGGGTTGTTCCGACGCGGCGCGATCTTCGGGAGCGATCCCTCGGCGACCGCACGTCGGTAGTGCGCATCGACCTCGAGCAGGAGTCGGACGGGCGCGCGCCGATGAGCGCGCACCGGCTCGCGCCGACGGCTCAGCCGGGCCTCGAGGCTCTCGCGGATCCGCTNNGGTCGATCTGGGCCTCGAGCTCCTCGAGGCGGTCCACGCCGAGGGTGGCGCGGATCCGCTCGGCGAGCGTCTCGCCGATGCCGTCGAGCAGGGTCAGGTGGTCGGCCGGTCGCACGTGGCGGTGCAGCCGCTCGAGCATCCCGTGGGGGCGACCGGCGATGTGGTCGAGCAGCACGCCGGCGATGCGGGGGCCGACGCCCGGGATCTCCTCCAGCTCGGGTCGAGAGAGCTCGGCGACCGGTCGGGAGGNNGACGAAGCCGCGGCTCGGAAGGCCCGGACGCGGTGCACGTTCTCCCGGGCCGCCTCCAGCGCATCGGCGATGGCGCTCAGGTGGGCGGCGAGGGACTCGTTGCCGAAGCGGTCAGCGACGAAGGGCAGGCAGGTCTGTTCCATCGAAAGGGTCATGAGAGGGTCCTTCTCGGAAGGGGGCTCGGCGAAGGCGCTACTGTGCAAACGTCGAGCACTGAACACATGTAACTATGATCTGGGCGGACGCTACCCCCTGCCTGCGACGTTTTTGAGGAACCCGACGCGATTCTCTTGCCGTGGAGCGCGGAATGACGCAGCCATGAACCGTGGTAGGCGTCGACTGGCGAACGAAACCGAACCTCTGGGGTGCGGTTAAATGGGTCGCCAAGGGTTTCCTGCACCGCCGCCCGCTGGACAAGGCGAGTGGTCTCGCTTTCGATACTGCCTTCGCCGCGGTGCCCTTCCTGGTGCTGGTGGTGGCCATCCTCGATCTCACCGGCCTGTACTCACCGCTGCGCCACGAGGTGCTCGATCCCTGGCTGGGCACGGCCTTCGGCGACTCGGCGGAGAGCCGCGCGTCGCTGGCGATGGCGCTCCGGCAGCTGCTCGAGACCGTCGACAACGCCGACCTGGGGGCCCTGGGCTGGACCGGCCTGCCCATCCTCCTCTACGCGGTGGTCCTGGTCTTCTCCGCGATGGAGACGGCGATGAACGACGTCTTCGACGCGGACCGGCACCGCACCTGGGAGCGGCGCCTGCGGGACTACTTCGGCCTCTTCCTGCTCCTCCCGCTGGCCGCGGGGCTGATCACCCTCATCGCCGCCATCCTCCACAAGCTCCACGTGGACGAGGCCTTCCCGAGCCAGCTCCTCCATCCGATCGCGGTGCTCCTCGGGACGATCACCTGCGCCGGTCTCTACAAGGGCGTCGCCAACGCACCGGTGCCCTGGCTCGCGGCCCTGATCGGCGGTTTCGTCGCCGCGATCCTCGGCTACGCCACCTTCTTGGTCGAGCTCCAGGCGCAGGTGATCGTCGCCCGCTACGACGCGCTCTACGCCGGCCTGGCCGCGGTGCCGCTCTTCCTGCTCTGGGTCTTCTCGAGCTGGCTCATGATCCTCCTCGGCGCCGAGGTGTCCGCCTACCTCACCGACTGGCAGAACTACGGCTATCGCCTCGGCGAGCCGTGGCCCGGCTCGCGGCTGATGGAGGGCGTGGCCGCCGCCGCGGTCGAAGCCGTGGCGGCCGCGGAGGTCGCCGGACGGCCGCCCCCCCGGCTGCGAACGCTCGCCCGCCGCCTCGGCGTGCCGCGCGCGATGCTCGAGAAGGCGCTCGACCCCTTGCGCCGCGCCAAGCTCGTTCGGGTGGTCGGCCGCGATCAGCGGCCGCGAGTGGCGCTGATCCGCGGCGCTCGGGACACGAGCGTCCAAGAGGTGCTCGACACGATCCGCGGCGCGGAGGTGAAGACCGAGAAGCTCGACGAGCTGCAGCAGGCCACCAGCGGCGACGCGGACTGCACCCTCGCCGACGTGATCACCGGCAAGGGCAACCTCTAGTACACCGCCGCAGAGGTTCTGATGGGTCAAGCCCATTCGAGGAGCTCGACGCGCGAGATCGGGGTCGAGGGGCCGCTCGGCGGCTCAGCAGTCGGGGGCCGACCAGGGGAAGTCACGGTCGGCGGCCAGCGCCGCGACGTCCGTGGCGGGGACGCCGCTGACGCAGACGAGCGCGTCGAGGTAGTCGGTCAGGTCGATGCCCGCCGCGCCGCGATCGGGGATCGACCCGCCGCCGAAGTGATCGACGAGCAGAGCCATCCACTCCGCGAGCCCGAGGGCGACCCGATCGAAGGGCTCGGCATCGCTGGCCGGATCGAAGGCGTCCCAGAGGATCCCGCTCACGATCTCCTCCCGCAGGTCCCCGGTGGCCGTGCCGTCGGTGGTACCGGTGAAGGTCGGATCGCTCACGCCGCCGATCGTCATGACCTCGAAGTCGATGAAGCGGACCGCGTCGACGAAGGTGTCGATGACCCAGGGCGCGCCGAGGACGACGCCGGCGAAGGCGTAGCCGAGCCCCTCCCCATAGGCGAGGGTCGGCTCCACTTGCAGGTCGCGGTGGGTGCCGCCGGGCGAGGAGTCCGCGGAGTAGTGCTCGACGAAGTAGTGGGCGAGCTCGTGGACGATGATCACGTCGTCGTACTCGTCGGTGTCGCTCGCGCCGCCCCCGAGGGAGACCTCGTTCCCGCCGTAGCAGGAGCCGCACGCGAAGGCGCGGCCGGCTTCCCAGCGGTACGCGAGGGTCGGCGCCGCGGCGCCGACGTGAGGCGCATAGGTCTGGAAGGCGAGCCAGCTGACGGCGGCGACGTTGAAGGCACCACCGGTCTCGCTCGCGACCGCGAGCAGATCGGTGGGGGCGTCCGCCAGGGCGGTGGCCTCGACGGCGTAGACCGCGGGGCGACGGCGACGATCGGTGACCACCGCCCGGTGGTCGCCGAAGGCCGTGTCACTGAGCGCACGGATCGTCGTCGCGCCCGCCGCCGCGTCGAAGGCGAAGGCGCCGTTCTCGTCGGTCCGCACCGACTCGAGAACGCGTCCGCGGTCGTCGAGGAGCTCGACCCGCACCCCGGGCGCACCGGTCGGCACGACGGCGCCGGTGAAGCCGCTCGCGTCCTGCGGCCGGTCCTCGTAGCGAACGGTCCCGAAGTAGGTCCCCGCCGGGCCGAGATCCGGCCCTACGGAGGCGTCGACCATCGGATCCGGGCCGAGGTCGGCGGCGGCCCCGTCGCCGGGGAAGCCGCCGTCGGCCGGATCGGTCCCGAGGTCGGACACGGCGCCATCGAGGGAGCCACCGTCCACCGNNGCCACCGGCCACCGGGGGGAGCCCGCCGCCGTCATCGCCACAGGCGACGAGCGGGACGAGCGTCAGGAGCCACAGGGCACGACGCACGCCCCCGCCTACCGAGTCTCGGCCGTCATGGCTGGTAGAGGAAGACGCCCTTCAGATCCTCGGTGGCGCTGATGTAGCTGCGGACCGGGGGGTCCATCGTGCTTTCGCGGAAGCTCCAGGCCCGGAACTGGTAGATCATGCCCGGGATCGGGTCGGCGCCGTCCCAGGTACCGGTGACGGTGGCCGAACCGCTCACGCCCGGGATCTCGGTGTTCTCGAAGACCAGCTCACCGAAGGCGTCGTAGATGCGCAGCTCGTAGCCGTCCTCGGAGGAGTCATCGGCCCAGACCAGGTCGGGGACCGAGGTCACGGTCTCCAGGCCGGTCGCGCCGGGGCTGGTGATGGCCAGCGCCTCGGTGACCTTGAAGCTGGCGTCGAGGGCGACGTCGGCGCCCGCGACATCGACGAAGACGACCTCGGTGCCGCCGATGCCCTCGTCCGGATCGCGGACCAGGTCGTCGTTCTCGAAGGCGGCGAGCACGGCGTAGCGCCCGGGCGGGACGCCCACGATCTCGAAGGCCGCGTCGACCGGAGCGGCGCGCAGCCCTGGCGGCGCTTCGCCCCGGACGGTGGCCGGATCGAAGGTCGAGGCGAGCACCAGGATCACCGAGGTCTGCGCCCCACCGGGCGCGTTGACGATGTTCACGTTGCCGCTGACGGTCGCCACCCCGTCGGCGCTGGCCGCGAGCACGACGTCGACCACCTCGACGGCTTCGACGGTCACGGTCTCCGACGTGATGCTGAGCCCCTGGATGTAGCCGGAGACCACGGTCTCCCCCGCCGGCACGTCGAAGAGCACGAACTCACCGTCGCGGTCGGCGATCGCCGTCGAGACGGCGGTGCCGCCCTGCTCGGCCACGACCAGCGCGCCACCGGCGAGGTCACTGTCGATGCGTCCGCTGATGCTGCCGTCGGCGGTGGTCTCGCGCGGGATCAGGGCCACGTCCGTGGCGGCGTTCATCACCACCAGGGTGCCCTCGGTCTCGACGGCGGTGTCCAGATCGATCGGGAGCGACTGGCGCGGGGCCTTCGGGAAGGGCTGGTAGCCCGCGGCGTCGACCCGCAGGGTGATGTCGTCGGTCACGACGACGTTGCCGTCCGCGTCGCGGACGAGGGGCACCGGCAGCTCGTAGCTGCCGTCGGCGATGCTCACCGACACCGAGGAGCGGGCCACGCCGTTGGCGTCGCGGGCCACGATGCGTGCGCCCTCGATGCCGACGTCGGTGAGCGCGTCGAAGACGCGGCCTTCGACCACCACCGGCGTCGCGCAGACGGGGTCTCCGCCGCCCTGGACCTCTTCGCAGACCAGCCCCTCGTCGCAGCCCTCGGCCGTCCCGACGGTGCAGGTCTCCTCGTCGTCGCCGCAGCCGAGCGCGAGCGCGCAGGCCACGACGAGCGTGCTCGTCACGATTCGATTCCAACTCATCACATCACCTCAATCCATTCGTTGGCGCCGCCCACCCCCGGCGGCGTTCAGCCCGTGGCCGCCGCTCACCCGAAGAGGGTGCAGCAACCGGTCAGGCAGAAGTAGTTCGCGGGGCACATCGGGTCCCCTTCGAGACCGCAGGGCTGGCGCCCGTCCGGGCACCGCGGGTCCGGCGTGAACATGTCACTGGGCGTCGCGCCGTCGGGCAGCGGGCCGCCGTCCTCGGGCATGCCCATATCCTCGGGAGGCGGCGGGAAGCAGTCGTCCGGCAGATCCTCGGGACCCTTGCCCAGGCAGAGCTCGCAGCGACCGCAGTCGTTGAAGCAGTCCATCTGCTGCGTGCACTCGTGGCAGGCATCGAGGTCTCCGGCGAGGGCCGCCTCGAGGGTGCAGGTATGGGTGTCGGTGCCCGGGTCGTAGGAACCGACGAAGACGGTGTTACCGCCGATGAGGCAGCAGCCGAAGCAGTCGCAACCGTTGGGGGTCAGCGGCTGGCAGAAGTCGATGCAGTCGGCGGTCTGGGTGTCGTCGCACATGGCCGCCGGCGGCGGGGGGTCCACGTACTGGCAGTTCGGGATCTCGTCCGGGCTCTCCGGGTCACAACGCGCGTCGAAGCTGCAGCCGTCGTTGCCGCTGCCCTGGTCCTTGTCGTAGTAGCAGTCGAGCTTGCACTGCGGCGTGTCGCCGCCGGGGAGCTCGTGATAGAGCCCCTCCTCGTTGTTGTCGCAGGGGCCGAGGCAGTCGGGGTCGTCGCCGTCGACGAGCCCGTCGCCGTCGTTGTCCATGCCGTCCGAGCAGGCGCAGGCGCCGTCGCACAGCTCGGTGGCGATCGGGCCNNCCATGCAGTCGCCGCAGGCGTTGATGGTGCCCTGACAGGTCGCGGTGAAGCAGACCCGGCCGCCGTCGAGGATCACGCTGCCGTCCGGGAGCATGTCTTCCATCGGTCCGAGGTCCTCGGGCCCGGCGTCCCCCGGCGGCATGGTCATGTCGCTCGGCGGCATGCTCATGTCCGACCCGTCGCCGCCCATGTCCTCGGTGGCGTCGGTCATCGAATCACTCGAGTCGTCGCCGCAGTCGCAGCCGCCGACGATCAGGGCGAAACAAAGAAGGGTTCTATGAGCACGCATGGGGGGAGTTCCTCGTTCTCGGCGGTGCCGCCGGTCGAAGAGGATAACCCCCCGGGGGCTGCGTGAGCAATCTCGCGAAAAACCCCCAGCCGGGGATGTTAAAAAATTCAGTGGTCGTGCGCGCTGCCCGGACCGTGGGCGTGACCGTGCTCGACCTCTTCCTCGGTGGCGTCGCGGATGTCGACGATCTTCCCGCGGAAGTGCAGCTCGAGGCCGGCGAAGGGGTGCTCCACCGAGCAGACCACCGTCGGGCCCTGGACCTTCTTGATCCACAGCGGCATCGACTGCCCCTGCGGCCCCTGGGTCATGAAGGCGATGCCCGGCTTCAGCTCCGCGTCCTTGGCGAACTTCGAGCGGGGCAGGCGCACGGGCTTGAGGCCGCGCTTGGGGCCGTAGCCGTCCTCCGGGGCGACCACCGCCTGGAAGTCGTCGCCGACCTCCTTGCCGGTGAGCTCCTTCTCCAGGCCGGGGACGATGTTCTTCGCACCGTGGAGGTAGGTCAGCGGCGAGTCCTCGGCGCTCCGCTCGAGCTCCTTCCCGTTCGGGTCCGAGAGGGTGTAGGTGAGCGTGACGACTTTCTGATCGGCGACCGGCATGGCGCGCGCTCTACCGTGAACGGCTCGTTCGGTCCAGCCGGCTTGCGTTCACGCGCGGCCCGGTCGAAGCTCGGGCCATGAGCCACGACAAGCGGAAGAAGCGCGCCCTCCACTTCGCCGTCACCGGCGCCCTGCTGGTGACTCCGGCGATGGGTCTCGGCTGCGGCGGGGGCGAGTCGGAGGAGCCGCACACCAACGTCGCCGGCGGTGACGAGGACCCGGACACCAACGTCGCCGCCCACGAGGAGGGCGAGCCGCACACCAACGTGGCCCCCGAGGAAGAGGACCCGCACACCAACGTGGCGGAAGAGGAAGAGCCGCACACCAACGTGGCTCCCGAGGAAGAAGAGGAAGAGGAGCTGCCGACCGCGAACCCGGCCGGCGCCTGAGTCGCCCATGACGTCGGAGCCGACGTCCACCGAGCTGCTCGCGGAGACCACCCGGTCGCTCGCGGCGATGCACCACAACCAGGTGCACCGCGAGCCCTGGCCCGACTTCGACGCCTTCGACCCCACGGCCTACCCGGAGCCGGTCCGGCGCCGGGCCGCCTGGCATTGGATGGCCCGGGCCCGCGCCGAGCACGGGTCGGTGCTGCAGTTCAGCGCGGTGACCCACGCGCTCACCCGCGCCCGTGCGCCCGTCGAGCTCCTCGGGGCGCTCGCCCGGCTGATCACCGACGAGGTCCNNCGGACCGCGGAGGCCTTCTACCCGGAGGCGCGCTCCGAGGACGTGCCGGCGGATTTCTTCGCGTGGCGGATGCCCCGCGCGCCCTGGCCCGACGCGCCGAAGGGAGACGACCGGGCGGCGCTCTTCGCCTGGGCCTCGCGGGCGATCCTCACCGCCTGCTGCCTGGGCGAGACCCTCTCGAAGCCGATGCTCGAGGCGGTCGCGACGGTCGCGACCGACCCGCTGCCGCGGGTGGCCGCCGAGCAGATCCTCCGCGACGAGCAGTTCCACGCCCGCTTCGGCTGGGAGGCGCTCGCGGTGCTCGTGCCGCGGCTCACGGACGAGGGCCGAGCGGCGCTGCAGGAGCAGCTCGCGAAGTCCTTCGCCGGCTTCGAGCGCACCACCTGCGGGAAGGTCCGCATCGAGGACCTGGCCGGCTCGGAGATGGCGATCGTCCCCGGCGAGGACGCGGACGAGCCCAACCTCGGCACGCTCACCGAGCGGCAGTTCGCGATGATCTTCTACGCCACGCTCGAGCACGAGATCTTCGGCGCGCTGAGAGAGCTCGGCCTCGACCCGGAGGCCGCCTGGGCGCGTCGCGCCGCCTACCCGGCCAAGGGCCGCGAGCCCGCCGCCGAGAGCCGCGGCTGACTCTCCTGCCGCGCGATCCGGTTTCAGCTCTGCCTCGCAAAGAGCCGGCGCGACGTGAGAGTGGGGGTCAGTCGCAGCCGTCGAGGGTGAGCTCGTCGATGACGTCGCCGTCGATGGTCACGGCTTCGGCGCGCAGCGCGCAGCCGTGGATGGTCATGCGGAAGAAGGAGTGCTTCTCGTCATTGGCCGAGGCGGTCCACCACTCCTCCTCGACGTCGCCGCGCAGACCGGCGCCGCCGGCGCCCGCGACCACGTAGGTGATGCCGCTGATCGGGTCGGGGGCGATGCAGCCACCGAGCATCGGGTGGGTGCGCTCGTAGTGGTGGTCGTGGCCGACGAGCACCATGTCCACGCCGCCCTCCTCGAGGATCGGCAAGAGCTGCTGGCGCACGGTCCCGTTCGGGCTGCGGCTGCTCGAGCTGTAGGGCGGGTGATGGAAGATCGCGATC
>JABAOG010012392.1_pt1 | contig 22410 bp, 21 predicted proteins | sample 7062131 | NCBI WGS metagenome assembly JABAOG01 (sample SAMN14538629, study PRJNA623070) | marine sediment metagenome | biome: marine biome [ENVO:00000428]; feature: marine pelagic biome [ENVO:01000023]; material: deep marine sediment [ENVO:00002113] | place: India: Arabian Sea | collected...
TCCGCGGATCGCGGCCCGCGACGAGCCGCGACTCGAAGCCCGAGCCGTCCCCACCCCCGGAGCCGCGCCGACCGACGCCCGCGGCCGCACCCCGGATGCGCGGGATCACCCCCAGCACCGGGACATCGCCGATCACCGCCTGGAGCTCCTCCCGCGTGTGCACGGTGTCGTCCAGGTTCTCCCGGATGAACGCCGTCCCGATCCCCACCACCACCCCCAGCACCAGCGCGAGCACCAGGCTCAGCCGCTTCTTCGGCTTGATCGGGTCGATCGGCAGCGCGGCCGGTTCGACTACCCGCACGCTCGCGTCGTCGACCGAGACCGCGATCTGCGCTTCCTGGAGCCGCGTCTGGAGCAGCGTGTAGATCTCCTCGAGCACCTCCGCCTCCCGCTTACGGCGCAGGTAGTCGATCTCCCGCGACGGGATCCGGCCCAGCTCCGTCTCGAACCGCGCGAGGTTCCCGTTGATCGACGCCACGTTGTTCGTCAGCCCCTCGAGGTACGTCTCCGCGATGTAGCGGAGCTGGTCCTCGAGCTCGACGATCCGGCCGTTCAGGACCTGGACGTCCGGGTCCTCCATGGTGCGGCGATTGAGCAGCTCGGCGCGCTCGTTCTCGACCTCGTTGAGCGAGCGGAACAGCTCGGAGACGGCGAAGTTGCGCAGGAGCGAGGGGAACGCGATGAGGCGGCGGTAGGGCGAGGGGTCGTTCTCGCCGCGGCGCGCCTCGGCCGCGCGGACCTCTTCGAGCATGGTGGAGAGGGCCTCGCGCTCGGAGTCGAGCAGATCGCGCTCGGCCTGGAGCTGGGCCAGGCGCTGCATCTGGGCCTCGGCCTCGTACTCGAACGACACCACGTTGTGCTGCGAGCGGAACCGGCGCAGCTCCTCCTCCGCGGCGCGGAGGCTGCCGGCCAGCGTGTCGAGCTGGTCGAAGAGGAAGCCGACGGTGCCGAGCGCGGACGTCTTCTTCACCTGCCGCCGCTGACGGATGAAGAAGCGGGCCATGGTGTTCGGGACATCGCGCACGAGCACGGGGTCCGTCCCCTGGTAGCGGACGGTCACGATGTCGGCCTCGCGGTCGGGGCGGCCGACCTCGAGGATCTCGCGGAACGCCCTGATCGCGCGGTGGAAGTCCTGGATGACGATCNNCCGCGTAGACGCCGAGCGGCGGCGCGTCGTCGTCCTCGCCGTGGACCGCGAAGCGGCCGTCCTCCTGGCGGCGGAGCGAGTACTCCGCCTCCGGCGCGGCACGGGACACGTCGACGTGGTCGAGGAGCTCGTGCCGGGCGGCACGCCGCGGGCGTGCGACGACGACCTGGAGCGCGAGGGAGTCCATCACGGCCTCGGCCAGCGGCCGCCGGCGGAGCACCTGGATCTCGGTCGCGATCTGGCTGCCCGAGGACAGGTCCTTCAGCGCGTCCAGGACCGGGAGGTTCGAGCGCTGCTCGTCGATGCGGATCCAGACGGCGGCGNNAGACGAAGACCGCCGTGGCCGCAACCATGAGCAGCGGCACGCCGAACGCCAGCAAGCGGTTGCGAAGGAGGAAGTTCCAGAGATCGCGCAGGTGCGCGTCCTCCTCCGGGCGCCCGTTCGGCCGGGGAGAGACTGTATGCATGAGGTCGCTGGGTTTCCAGGTCCGGAGAGCCGGGCGGCGCCGTCGGCGCCGCCCGGCTTCGTCAATTGGTCGCCTCGATGGTCAGGATCGTCAGGACGATGCTCGTGGTGGCCGACAGGATCGCGGCCACCAGCCCCTGGTTGCGGATGAACCAGTTCCGCTCCGGCACGTAGAGCTGGTCGCCGGAGCGGACCGGAAGGTCGCCGATCCGGGTGCTCTCGCCGATGTCGACGGTCAGCTTCTCGCCCGTGCGCCGGAGCTCGATGCGGTCCGNNGGTCCGGCCGCCCGTTGGGCAGCAGCCCGCCGGCCATGGCAATGGCGTCCGCGACGACCATGGTGGGGTCGAGCGGGTAGAGGCCGGGCTGACGGACGGCGCCCTGGATGTTGACGCGCCGCAGAAAGATGATCTCGATCGACGGGTTCCTGAGGTAGCGTCCGAACAGCTCGACGATCCTGCGCTCGAGCGCCTCGGGCGGGTCGTCGGTGGCGCGGAGCGGGCCGATCTTCGGCAGCACGACCACGCCATCGGCGGCGATGGGGAACTCGCCGGAGAGGTCGGGCTCGCGCCAGATGCGGAGCTGGACGACGTCGCCGGGGCGGAGCGCCGCGGCAGAGGCCTTCTCCGCCGCATCCTGCGCCGCGGCGCGCGACGGCATGCCGGGCGCGAGGGCCGCGGCGAGGCCCAGTGCGAGGAGGCAGCGAACGGATCGTCGGATCATCTCCCACCTCATCCCGCGGTCGAGACGCGGACGGGAACGGTCGTGAAGGTGTACGCGGGGTTGCCGAGCTGGCCGAGCTCGCCGGCGCCCCAGCAGTAGATGTCGCCCGTGGTCGAGAGCGCGCACGCGTGGCTGCCGCCGACGTCGACGGCGGTCACGCGCAGTGCCGCGGGCGTGATCTGCGGCGGCGTGTCCGCGACGGGCTGCGGCGTGGCCCAGTTGACCGTCGTCCCGTTGCCGATCTGGCCGTAGAAGCCGCGCCCCCAGCAGTGGGCGCGTCGGCCGTCGTCGACCGCGCAGGTGACGTGGACGCCGGCGGCGGCGGCCGTGAAGGCGGCTCCGCCGTAGACCGCGACGGGCGCCGTGCCGCCGGGCTGCCTCGGCGCTTCGATGACCGCGGTGCCGAGCTCGCCGTAGCCGTTGCTTCCCCAGCAGTAGACCCCGCCGGCNNCGCAGGTGTGCGCCGCGCCGGCGCCGATGGAGGCGAACGTCCGGCCACCGGCGACGGCGTGCGGCTGCCAGGCGTTGTCGAGGGAGCCGTCGCCGAGCTGCCCCAGGTGGTTGAGTCCCCAGCAGTAGGCCGCGCCATCCGGCGTCAGGGCACAGGTGTGAGCGTTGCCGCTGCTGATGGCCGCGAAGCGCAGTCCGCCGGCCACCGCGACCGGCAGGACGCTCCCGTCCGCGGTCCCGTTCCCGAGCTGGCCGTTTCCGTTGTCCCCCCAGCAGTACGCCTCGCCATCGAGCGTGAGCGCGCAGGTGTGCGCCGCGCCGCTGCTGATCGTCGAGAAGCGCGTCTCACCGGCGACGGCCGTCGGCAGCCCGAGGCCGACGGTCGAGCCGGTCCCGAGCTGACCGAACCGGTTCCACCCCCAGCAGTGTGCCTGGCCGGCCGCGGTCAGGGCGCAGGTGTGGTGCTCGCCCGCACTGATCGCGGCGTACGCGTGGCCGCCGGCGACGGCCACCGGCGCGGCGCTGCTCCTGACGCGCCCATCGCCCAGCTCGCCGGTCTCGCCGCGCCCCCAGCAGTAGGCCGCGCCTTCCCCGGAGAGTGCGCAGGTGTGGTCGCCGCCCGCGCTCAGCGCCGTGAACGTGATCGGCGGCTCGGCGTCGGTGAAGAGTCCGGCGCAGGCCGGGAGCAGCGCGAGCGCGCCGCCGATCGCCAGTGCGCGCGGCACCCTCACCGGAACACCTCCGTGATGCGCGACCACAGGCTCCGCCTCACGCGTAGCGGCGCCACGGGGATCGGCGGTTCGCCGGCGAGGATCCGGGCCGGGTTCACCTCGGTGAGGAGTCGGGCGTGCTCCGCCCCGCCGAGCTCCTCCAGGCGCGAGCGACACGCCCTGAGGTGCACGCGGCCGCGTGCGTGGTAGTCGCTGGCCACGTAGTCCGCCCAGCCGCGTTCGAGCAGCGTGAGCGCGACCCGGCGCACATCGTCGCCGTACCGCCCGAGCAGCGACCCCGCGTTGACCTGGAGGTGGGCGCCCAGGCGCCGCCACTCGCCGGGGAGCCGCAGCTCGGCGTCGAGGCCGAAATAGCGCTCGGGGTGCGCGATGATCGGCGTCCAGCCGCGCAGCTTCAGGTTGCCGATCACCCGCTCGGACTGGGGCGGCACGGTCATGTAGGGGAACTCGACGAGTGCGAACGGCCCGCCGGCCAGCCGCAGCCGGGGGTCGGAGAGGTCGGGCTCCGGCGNNCCTCGGCGCCACGGTGCAGGCGGAGCTCCGGGAACTCGGGCGCGAGCTCGGCCTCGACCACGGCCCAGCCGGCATCCAGCTCGCCGAGCCGCTCGGCGAGCGCGTCCGGCCGGGCGGTGAGCGAGCCCTGGACGTGCGGCGTCGAGATGACCGTGCGCACGCCGGACTCCATCAGCGCCCGGAACCCGGCGCGGGCCTCGTCGGCGTTCTGCGCGCCGTCGTCGACGCCCGGGATCAGGTGGTTGTGGAAGTCCGCGATGGCCATGCTCCGTCCCGCTCCGCCTCCCCGGCCGGCAGCGCCGCGGCGGCGAGCGCGCCCGCGCAGAGGAAGCCGATGTACTGGGTGAACTGCGCGTAGTAGTCGAACGCGTTGTCGGTCGCCGCGATGATCGCCCAGGCCACGATGCCGGCGAAGGCGGGGAGCGCGAACTCCCGGGCCAGCGGATCGTCCCGGCGGCCGGCGCCGAGCGCGCCCGCGCACCACTTCAGCAACGCGACGGCGAAGAGCGCCGAGCCCACGATCCCCGTATCGACCAGGAGCCGCAGGTACTCGTTGTGGATCACGCCACCCATGCTCGACTGGAAATTGGCGAGCAGCACCGCGGTCGAGGAACCGAGCCCCAGGCCGATGACCGGGCTCGACAGGAACGCCTTGGCCGCGACCGGCCAGATGATCTGCCGCCCCTGCCAGTTGACCGAGTGCCAGAACGCGGCCGGATCGCTCACGATCCCCCAGAGCTCCGCGGCGGTCGGAATGTAGCCGAGCGACCGTTCGAGCGCCACCGGAAGCAGCGGCACGGCGAGCGCCGCGCCGATCGCGGCCGCGCCGCCGACCGCGCGGTAGTTGCGGACCACGAGCCCGCCGTACAGTGCGATGCCGGCGAGGCCGGCCAGACTGGCCAGGAACGTGATGCGCGTGAGCGTCATCACCATCCACGCGCCGAAGATGCCGCACAGGGCCAGGTACCGGAGCTGCCCGCGCACCGAGTAGCGTGCGAACGCGATCAGCGTGACCACGAGCAGGTAGAAGGAGAACGGGTTCTCGTGTACGCCGACGCCCTGGACGCGGATCCGTCCGGTGATGTCGACCTCGTAACCGCCGGCGAGCACGTAGAAGGGGTTGAGCACGACGGCGATCGCGATCCCGCCCAGCAGCGCCCAGTCGGTGAGCCGCTCCAGATCCTCGCGCGTGCGGGCCACGCCCAGCACGGCCACGAACACCAGGAACGGGTACGCCAGCTTGAACAGCAGCCGCAGCCCATCGACCCGCGAGGCCGTAAGGAACAGCGTCCCGCCCGCGAAGAGCAGGAACAGCAGGTACCACCGCCCGTACCGCCCCAGGGCGTGGCGGAACAGGTCCCGCTCGACGACCGCGATCCCGGATAGCCCCACGACCACGCCGATGAGGCGGATCCCGTTCATGTCGAGCCCGCCCAGCGCGGGGAGCAGCGCCTTGAAGCCACCGGTCATGAACGAGAGGTCGATCGGGCCGAGCGCCAGCAGGACGCCGAGCGCGGCCAGCGGCCGCAGCAGCAGGACGAAGAGCAGCACGCCGCCGACCACGGCGCCCGTCGCGACCCACGGCCGGTGCGCGATGAAGTAAGCCGCGGCCACGCACCCGACCAGCGCGGCCGTGGTCCGGAGGGTGGCGCGGAGCCGTTCCTGGCGGACCGTCACGGATGCGAGCGCGTTCACCCGCCCACGCCCCGTTCCACGGCCGGAGCGGCCGCTTCGACGCCCGACGCCGCGGCCGCGGCGCCGAGGCCGGCCGCCCGGACCATCACGCCGGCGTCTCCGCCACGACCGGGGAGGCGAGCACCTCGACGATCCGCTCCGCGGCGCGGCCGTCCCACAGCTCCGGCCGGCGCCCGTTCGTCGGCGGCTCGGACAGCACGCGTGCCGCCGCCTCCTGGATCCGTTCGGGCGCGGTGCCGACGAGCCGGTTCGTACCGTCGGCGATCGTGACGGGCCGCTCCGTGTTCTCGCGCAGCGTGAGGCAGGGGACGCCGAGGATCGTGGTCTCCTCCTGGATCCCGCCGGAGTCGGTCAGCACGAGCCGCGCGGCCGCGACGAGGCCGAGGAACTCGAGGTAGCCGAGCGGCTCCGTGAGCCGGACGTTCGGCAGCGCGTCGAGGCGGCTCCACAGCCCCGTCGCGGTCAGGCGGTTCCGCGTCCGCGGGTGCACGGGGAATACGATCGGCAGCCGCTCCTGGAGCCCGGCCAGCACGTCCACGAGCCCCGCCAGCGCCTCGGGTGCGTCCACGTTCGACGGTCGGTGCAGCGTGACGACCGCGTACTCCCGCGGGCGCACGGCGTACCGCTCCGGCATCCCGAGCGACTCCGCGCGGTCCCGGTGGCGGAGCAGCGTGTCGATCATCACGTTGCCGACGAAGAAGATCTTCGACTCCGCGATCCCCTCGCGTCTCAGGTTGTCCGCCGCGCCCCGCTCCGTGGTGAAGAGGAAGTCCGACAGCGCGTCGGTGACCACCCGGTTGATCTCCTCCGGCATGGTCCGGTCGAAGCTGCGCAGGCCGGCCTCGACGTGCGCGAGCGGGATGCCGAGCTTGGCCGCGACGAGCGCGGCGGCGAGGGTCGAGTTGACGTCGCCCACCACCAGCACGACGTCCGGCCGCAGCTCCGTGAAGAGTGGCTCGAGCTCCGTCATCACCTGCGCGGTCTGCTGCGCGTGGGTGCCCGAGCCGACCCCGAGGTAGTGGTCCGGGGCGGGGATCCCGAGGTCGTGGAAGAACAGCTCGGACATCCGGGCGTCGTAGTGCTGCCCCGTGTGCACGAGGACCGGGCCGATGCCCGGCCGCCTTCGCATGGCCTCCATCAGCGGCGCGATCTTCATCAGGTTCGGCCGCGCGCCCACGATGTTGACGATTCTCACGATCGATGCCCTTCCTCTCGACTCACGACCCGGTCGAGCGCGGCCACGAGCCGCTCGACGCACCGTCGATCGGTGAACTCCGCCGAGAACCGCTCCCGCCCCGCCCGCCCCAGGCGCGACCTGAGCGCCGCATCGCCGGCCAGCGCGCGGATGGCCCGGGCCAGCGCCTCGGGATCGCGCGGCGGCACGATCACGCCGGTCTCGCCATCCACGACGGCATCGGGCACCGCGCCGACGGGCGTGCTGACCACGGGCAGCCCGGCGGCCATCGCCTCCAGGATGACCAGTGGCAGCCCCTCCGCCTGGTAGCCGGGGAACACGAAGACGTCGGCGTCGGCAAGGAAACCCCGCTTCGACCCGCCCGTCACGACGCCGGGGAAGCGGACCGCGTCCTCGAGCCCCTCGCGCGCGACCAGCTCCAGCGCCTCCGTCCGCTCCACCGCGGAGACCCACTCGCCCGCCAGGGCGAACCGGAGCGGCGGGCCGGCGCCGCGCAGCAGCGCCGCCGCGCGCAGCAGCTCGAGGAACCCCTTGGGCCGGAACAGCGCCCCGAGGTAGGCGACGGTCAGCGGCCGGCCGCCGCGGTCCCCGGCCGGCGCGCGGCTCGGCGCGCCCTCGGGGAACGGGTCCTCGATCCCGTTCGGCGCGATCAGGATCCGCTCCTCGGGGACGAGGCCGGCGTAGATCCCGCGAAGCCCCGCGCCGAGCACGAGCGCCGCGCTCAGCCAGCGCGAGCTCCGCCGGACCAGCCACCGGAACGGCGCACGCGCCGTCTCGTAGAACTCCCGGAACTGGCTGCCGTGCAGGTGCGTCACCACCCTGCACCCCAGCGCCCGCCNNTCCCGGAGGTACGCCCACTCGTTCTGCGCGACCTCGATGTACAGCACGTCGGGCCGGCGCCGGGCGACGAGCCCCGCCAGCCCGGCCGCGTGCCGCAGCGCGAGCCAGACGTTCCGCGGGTCGAGGCGCCCCATGTTCTCCAGGCCGCGCCGGTCCGCCGTGTCGAGGTGCAGCACCTCGTAGGCGCGCGCGAGCGCCGGCGAGCGCAGCAGCATCTCGGTGAAGACCGCCATCCCCTGGAACGGCGGCGGCGTTGGGCCGACGATCAGGACCTTCCGTGCGGGCATGGCGCCGCCGCTCACCGTCCGGCGGCCGCCCGCGCCGCACCGAGCAGCCGCGTCCGGTCCGCGCTCGAGAGCGAGAGNNCCACGGCCACCACGCCCGCGAGCGCCGCCGCCCGTGCCGGCGGACCCCCGGGCACGAGCGTCGGGACCCACACGCCGACGGCGCCGGCGCAGACGACCGGCGCCGCGGCCCGCATCACGCCCTCGCGCGCGAGAAGCCCGGCCGACAGCCCTGCCAGCCGCGCCGCCGCCGCGAAGAGCAGCGCGGCGTCCAGCACGATGCGGAGCGTCCAGGCCAGCGCCGCGCCCGGAATCCCCCAGGCGCCCACCAGCGCCCACACGAGGACCACCTGGACGGGCAGCTCGACCAGGTGGAACTTCGCGGTCAGGTCCGCGCGCCCCATCCCCTGGATCAGCGCGAACGGCACGTGCGCCAGCGCGTTGACGAACACGCCGACCGTCAGGATGACGAGCGCCGACGCGCTCTCCCGCGCGAAGTCCGGCCCCAGCCAGAGTCCGAGGAGGTCGGCCGCGCCGCCGACCAGCGCGACGGCCACGAGCCCCACGACCACGACGATGACCTTCAACGCCAGCACCGCGAGGCGCCGGATCCGGTCCCACTGCGCGTTCCCGCTCAGCGCGCTGAACGCCGGGAACAGCGTCGCCACCACGCTGGCCGGCAGGATCACCAGCCGGTTCACCGCCTCGTACGGCGCCGCGTAGTACGCCACCGCGGTCATCGTCAGGAGCATCCCCAGCACCAGGCGGTCGAGGTACGTCAGCAGCGGCGAGACGACGCTCGAGATGCTGATCCAGCCGCCGTATCCGGCCAGCTCCCGCACCCGCGACCGCAGGATCCTCGGCCGACCCCGGAGCGCCGGCACCGCACGGGCCGCGAGCGCGGCGAACGCCGCCAGCGCGCACAGCCGGGCGGCCACGACCAGCCCGAGGATCCCCGGCAGCGCCCACCCCAGCGCCAGTGCGACCAGTGGAAGCAGGTAGTTCGCGGCCATGGCCGGGATCCGCACCGCGCTGACCAGGTCGAAGCGCTGCGCCGCCTCGAGCACGCCCCGGACCGAGCTGGCCACGATCGCCAGCGGCAACGCCGCGGCCAGGAGCAGGAACGCGGCGCGCGCCTCGGCCGCCAGCTCCCCCGGCACGTTCAGCACGCTACCGACCAGGAACGGCGTCGCGGCGGCGAGCAGCACCCCGCACACGAGCCCGAAGATGCCCTGCACCGCCGTCGCGGTCCATGCCGTCGCCGCGACCCGATCTGAGTCCCCCTCCCCGAGGGCCGCCGCCACGAACATCGTGGTCGCCCGCCCGACGCCCAGCTCGCCCAGGTAGCCGATCAGCATCCACGCGATGGCGAGGATGCCGAACCGCTCCGTGCCCAGCCCGCGCACGATCGGCGGCATCGTCGCGACGGCCACCAGCAGCGGCAGCCCCAGGCCGAGCAGGTTGAGCCCCGTGTTGCGGGCCAGCAGCCGCCCGTGCAGCTCGAGCGGCACACCCAGCGCCCCCCCCGGCACCACCCCCGCCGACGCAGTCGGCACCCCCGGCGNNCCCGGCACCGAAGGCGCCGCCCCCGACGCGCCAGCCGCCGCCCCCTCCGCCGACGCCGTCGGCGCCCCCGGCGCCCCCGGCCCCGCGCCCCCCTCACACCGCAACGGCGCCGTACCCATCGCGATCCAGGAACGTCTCCGCCCAGAGCTCGAAGGTGAGGAACGCCCAGACCCGGAGCGCGTTGTCCTCCCGGCCGCTCCAGAGGTCGTCGACCACCCGCCACACGGCGCGGGGTTCGAGCACGCCCCGCCGCTTCAGCCGGTCCGGTGCCAGCGCGTCCCGGATCAGCTCCCTGAGGTCCTTCTGGACCCAGGCGCGGATCGGCGCGCTGAACCCCGTCTTCGGCCTGTGCACCACGTCGCGCGGCAGGTAGCGCTCCGCCACGCGCTTCAGTGCGTACTTCCGCGTGCGGCCCCGCAGCTTGAGGCTCGACGGCAGGCCGGCCACGTACTCGACGACCCGGTGGTCCAGCAGCGGCACGCGGACCTCGACCGACGCGGCCATGCTCGCCCGGTCGGTGTACGTCAGGTTGAGGTTCGGCAGGAACGTCTTCAGATCCAGGTAGCTCATGCGCAGGACCGGGTCGCCGCCCCGGACCCGCGCCAGCAGGTCGCGGTGCCGCTCGAACACGTCCCGCCCCGGCCGGCCACCGACCAGCAGCGCGTCCAGCTCGGCCGGCGAGTAGTACGAGACGTAGCCGAGGTAGCGCGACTCGAACTCCAGCCCCGCGCTGCGGAGGAACTTCTTCGCGTTCCGGGTGAGCGTCATGAGCGGCCCCGGCCGCGACGCGGGGAGCCCGGCCACGATCGGCTCGAGCGCCCGCTCGCGGACCAGGCGCGGCATCCGTCGGTATCGCTCCGCCAGCAGCGCCGCCCGGTGCCGGCCGTAGCCCGCGAACAGCTCCTCCGCACCCATCCCCGACAGCATGACCGTCGCGGTCTCCTTGGCCGCGCGGCAGACCAGGTACGTCGAGATCGCGGCCGGGTCGGCCACAGGGTCGTCCAGGTGCCAGACCAGCCGCGGCAGCAGCTCCGCGGCGTCCGGCCGGAGCAGGATCTCGTGGTAATCGAGGTCGCCGAAGTAGTCCCGCACCCTGCGCGCGTACGGCGCGTCCGCCGCTTCGATCGCGTAGCGCGCGTCCTCCGCGGTGCATTCGACGGTGTGCGTCGTGATCCGCGGCACGCCCAGCTCCCTCATGAGCGCCACGATCAGCGAGGAGTCCACGCCGCCCGAGAGGAACGCGCCCAGCGGGACGTCGCTGACCAGCCGGTCCCGCACCGCGGTCCGGAGCAGCGCGTCGAGCCGCCCGACCGCCGCGTCCTCCTCGACCGCGCCGGCCGGCTCGAGCGGCACGTCCCAGTAGCTCCGGGGCTCGAGCCGCCCATCCCGGTAGACGGCCGTCATGCCCGGTTCGAGCTGGCGGACGCCCTCGAGCAGCGTCTCCGGCTCCGGCACCCAGAGGAAGTTGAAGAACTTCGCCGCCGCGTCGCGGTCCAGGCGCCGCTCGACGTCCGGCAGCGCGAGCAGCGCCTTGACCTCGGACGCGAACGCGAGGCGCGACGACGTCCGGTGGTAATAGAGCGGCTTGATCCCCAGCCGGTCCCGCGCCAGCACCAGCGTGCGGTCGCGGGCGTCCCAGACCGCGAACGCGAACATGCCGACGAACCGCTCGACCGCGGCCACGCCCCACTCGCGGTACGCGTACAGGACGACCTCGGTGTCGCCGTTCGAGCGGAACCGGTGCCCCTTCGCCTCCAGCTCCCGGCGCAGCTCCCGGAAGTTGTAGATCTCGCCGTTGAAGACGAGCCACAGCTCCCGTCGCTCGTCGCACATCGGCTGGTGGCCCCGCGGCGAGAGGTCGAGGATCGACAGGCGGCGGAACCCGAGCCACACCTCCGGGTCCGCCCCGCTCACCCGCTCGAGGCCCTCGTCGTCGGGGCCCCGATGGACGAGCCGATCGACCGCGGCGCGCACCGCACCGGGGTCCTGCCGGCCGCCGACGCAGCCGAAGATGCCGCACATGCGCGCTACTCGACCGGCTCGGGCCGGCCGCTGCGCAGCGATGCGGCGGCGCGCAGCGTCGCCCGCGAGGAGTTCGCCAGCTCCTCGAGCGGGATCGGCCACGCGCCGCCCTCCCGCACCGTGCGGACGAAGGCATCGAGCTCCGCCGCGTGACCCTTGTCCTGGCGGCCCTTCCAGCGCTCCCGCTTCGCGCCCCAGAACTCGGCACGCCGGAAATCGTCGATGATCCCCGTCGCGCCGCCCGCGAAGACCTCGACCCGCTCCTTCCCCGACCTCGGGCTCCCCTTCGCCGTGTACAGGATGCTCGCCAGCGAGCCGTCGGCGCAGCGGATCGCGACCTGCACGTTGTCCCCGAGCGCGCCCGCCGGGTCGTCGCCGCCGAGCGCCGTCGCGTGCACCTCCACGGCGGGCGCGCCGATCAGGTGCAGCGCCAGGTCGATGAAGTGGCACCCCTCGCCCACCAGGCGGCCGCCGCCCGCGGCCGGATCGTGGACCCACGAATCCGGCGGGACGAACCCCGCGTTGGCCCGGACGTGGACGACGCGCGCGCCGGCCGTACGTTCGAGGCGCTCGCGCAGGAAGCGCGTGGCCGGCGCGAACCTGCGGTTGAACCCGATCATCAGCGGCCCGCCCGCCGCGGCGGCGCCGAGGACCGCGTCGAGCGAGGCCTCGTCGAGCGCCAGCGGCTTCTCCACGAACGCGGCCTTGCCCGCCAGGAGCGCCTCCAGCGCCAGCCGCGCGTGCTCGTCGTGGCGAGTCGCGATGAACACGAGGCGCACCGCGGGGTCCGCCAGGACCTCGTCGGGCGACCCGGCCATGTAGCGGAAGCCGTGCTTCTCGGCCGCGTTCCGGGCGCCCACGCCGCTCGCGGTCACGACGCCGTGCAGCTCCACGTCCAGCCGNNGTCACGACGCCGTGCAGCTCTACGTCCAGCCGCTTCAGCGCCGGGAGAAGTACGGCGGTCGCGAAGTTCCCCGCGCCGATGAAGCCCACGCCGAGCGCGCCGCCGCGCGCGGCGCCCGGCGCCGGCCCGGCCATCGGGATACGGCGCGGCTCGGGCTCGCCGCTCGCGGGGTACTCGAGCACGACGCCGAGTGCGCGCCGCGCGTCGCCGCCGGTCAGCGCGGCGTAGGCCCGCTCCGCTTCGACGAAGGGGAAGCGGTGCGTGATGAGGCGGTCCAGCGACAGCGCGCCCGTCTCGAGCAGCCGCAGGAACTCCGCCAGGTTGCGCCGCTCGGTCCAGCGGACGTATCCGACGGGGTAGTCGTGGCCGCGCTCCTCGTAATCGGGGTCGTAACGGCCCGGCCCGTACGACCGCGACAGCCGGACGTCCAGCTCCTTCTCGTAGTACGGCGACCGCGGCACGTGGATCGGGACGAGCCCGACGATCACGACGCGGCCGCGGTCGCGCGCCAGCTCGCCCGCCAGCCGGACCGGGTCGTCGCTCGACGTGGCCGCCGTGATGATGACCGCGTCCGCGCCCAGCCCGCCGGTCGCCACGTGTACCCGGCCGACCACGTCGTCGCTCCGCAGCACGCCGAGCGCGCCGTGCGCCTCGGCCAGCCGGACCCTCCCCGCATCGACGTCGACCCCGATCGTACGGACGCCCGCGGCGCGCAGCAACTGCGCCGTGAGCTGCCCCAGGATCCCGAGGCCGATCACCACGACGGTCTCGCCCAGGCGCACGTCCGCCTGCCTCACGCCCTGGAGTGCGATCGCGCCCAGCGTCGCGAACGCCGCCGCGTCGAGCGGCACCGCCTCGGGCACCGGCACGACCAGGTTCTTCGGCACCCAGATCGACTCCGCGTGGTTCGCGTACCCGCCGCCGGCACACGCCACCCGCTGGCCGACCTCGAGCTCCGCCACGCCGTCGCCGACCGCCTCCACGACCCCCGCGGCGCTGTAGCCCAATGAGGACAGCGTCGAGAGGCGGCTCCGGACCTTGCGGTACGCGCTCGCGATGCCTTCCCGTCCGACCGTCTCGAGGACCTTCCGCACCTGGTCCGGCCGCTCCCGCGCCTTGCCCAGCAGCGACTTCCTGCCGAACTCGATCCGCGTCCGCTCGGTGCCGACGCTGATCACCGAGTAGTGCGTACGGACCCGCACACCGCCCGCACGGACCACCGGCGCGGGGACGTCGACCACCCGGAGCGTGCCGGTGTCGAGCTCCTGTATGAGCTGCTTCATCGCCTGCTTTCCGTTACGTGATCCCGGAGGGCGTACGCCCCCGGTCGGCCGCGGCCAGCTCCGCCAGCGCCAGGAGCATCCACGCCTGCACCCACCGCATGTACGGCAGCCGGTTGCGGAAGGCGCGGCGCCGGAGGTAGTAGAAGTAGCCGCTCGGGTCCCGCATCTCGCGCAGGCTCCACTCCGCGAGCGACTTCGCGGCCGGGAGCGCGTCCGGGATGCGCGCGCGCAGCCGGACCAGCGTGAGGATCGCGTGCGCGACCGCGTGCATGTCCACGGGGTAGTGCTCGTCGGCCACGAAGCCGACCGCCGGCCCGCCGAAGAACGCTTCGCGCCAGAACCGGATCCCGCGGTCGACGGCGCCGGCGAACTCGTCGGTCCCGAGCGCCGCCCCGATCTCGTGCAGCGCAACCAGCGTGTACCCCGTGTGGAAGCTGTCGACCCAGCCGTTCCGCGCGCCCAGCCCGTACGGCCAGGAGCCGTCCTCCCGCTGCGCCGCGGCACTGAAGCGCGTCGCGCGCAGCGCGTCCCCGGCCAGCCCCGCGTCCCCTGCGCCCCCCGCGCCCGCCGCGAGCCGCGCGAGCAGCGACGCCGCGAGCAGGTTCGCGTTGTGCACGCACCGCCGGTCCAGCGGCGTGTAGCTGAAGCAGAAGCTGTCGGCCGGGCCCGGGGTCCGGTTCAGCGCGCGGCGGATGAACTCGCCGGCGGCGCCGACCCGCGCCCGCAGCTCCTCCCAGCCGAACGCCTCCGCGGCATCGAGCAGCGCGTGCCCGACGAACGCCGTGACCACCGACGAGGGCGTGCCGGCCGGCGCGAAGAAGTCCCGGTTCGCCCACGGGAACGGGTACCCCCAGCCGGCGCCCGGGTACCCCGCGGCCACGCTCGCGTCGAGCCAGTCCGCGAGGCGCCGCGCGGCATCACGGTGTCGCGCGTCGCCCGTCGCCTCCGCCAGCCGGACGTGCGCCGCGACCACCAGGCCGATGCCCTTCGGGTTCCGCGCCGGAGGCACGCGCAACAGCGGCCGGAGCTGCCAGGGGCTCCGCTTGCCGAGCTGAGTCCACGCCACCGCCAGCCAGCGGCTGCCGAAGCACAGACGCCGCGCCACCGGGCTGCTCAGCAGGTCGTGCGGGTCGTGCCCCGCGTAGTCGCGCGACCGCATCCAGCGGTCGAGCGTGAGTGCGGCATCGAGCCAGCGCCCGCGGCCGGCATCGACGGCCGCCGGCCACGTCGCCCGCGTCACCGCCCCGCCCACGCCCGCCGCAGTCGCTCCGCCGCGACGGACGCCACGAACCACGTGTTCGTGACCAGGTAGCGTGGCAGGTAACGGCGAGGGTCCTGCGCCAGGCGGTAGATCCACTCCAGCCCGCGGCCGCGCGCCCACGCCGGCGCGTCCTTCTTCAGCCCCGCCAGCACGTCGAAGCTGCCGCCGACGCCGAGCGCCGCCCGCGCGCCGATCTCCGCCCACGCGTCCGCGATCCAGTGCTCCTGGCGCGGGCTGCCCATCGCGACGAAGAGCAGGTCCGGCCGCCGCTCGGCCACATCGCGCCTCACGTGGCCATCCAGCTCGCCGTCCAGGTAGCCGTGATGGTGGCCGGCGATCCACAGCGCCGGCCGCTCTCGCCGCAACCGGTCGACCATCGCGGCGGCCACCGCCGCGCCCGCGCCCAGGAAGTAGACCGACCACCCCCGGCGCTCCGCCTCGTCCAGCAACCGGACCATGAGCGTGATCCCACCCACGTGGTGGAGCGGCGGCCGGCCCAGCCGCCGCGCCGCCCACACCATCGCCCACTCCGGGATGACCAGCTCCGCCTCCTCGAGGATCCGCCGGAGCCGCGCGTCGCGATGCGCGAGCCACGCCTTGTTCGCGTTGCCGACCAGGACGCGGCAGCGTCCGCCGCCCTCGATCGCCCGCGCGATGGCCGAGACCGCGCCCTCCAGGGTCACCCGGTCCGCCGGGACCCCCACGATCCGGTCCCGCCCGGCCGGGCCGGACGGCCGCCCTCCGCCCCGGCCGGGGCGGGCGGCCGCGCCGGCAAGGACGCCGGGCGCGGCGCGGCGGCCTCAGTACGCTCCATGCCCCCGCACCACCACCGGGATCGTCTTCAGCAGGAGCTTCAGGTCCAGCCAGAGGCTCCACTCCCGGATGTACTCCAGGTCCAGCGCGGCCCAACGGTCGAAGTCCGCGATCTCCGAACGCCCCTGCACCTGCCACAGGCACGTGATCCCGGGCGTCACCGCCAGCTTGCCACGCTGCCACGGCACGAAGTCCGCGAACTCCTCCGCCGACGGAGGGCGCGGCCCGACCAGGCTCATGTCGCCCCGCAGCACGTTCCAGAGCTGCGGCAGCTCGTCCAGGCTGAACTTGCGCAGCCAGCGGCCGATCGGCGTGATGCGCGGGTCGTCGCGCATCTTGAAGACCGGGCCGGACATCTGGTTGTGCGCCAGCAGCTCGCGCTTCAACGCCTCGGCGTTCGGCACCATCGTCCGGAACTTGTAGCCGACGAACGGCCGCGCGCGCCGGCCGAGCACCTTCCACGGGTAGAAGACCGGCCCCGCCGAAGTCGACTTCACCAGTGCGGCCAGGACCAGCAGGAGCGGCGCCAGCAGGATGAGACCGGTGAGCGAGAGGACCACGTCGAGCCCGCGCTTCGCCGCCCGCGCCACCCGCCAGCGCGCGCCCGCGGCCCGTGGCGGCAGCGCCGCGTCCCAGTCGAACTCCTCGCGGATCCGCAGCACCACCTCCGGCAATGGGAACGGCGACGGCGCCCCGCGCCGCGTGCCACCGCGCCCGGTCGGTCGCTCGGCCAGTGAAGAGCTCATTCGATTTTCGACCACTCCAGGATCACGTAGCAAAACCGCCCACCGGCGCGACGCGTACGGCCTCGGGTGGGCGGTGGGACATGAGCGCGCCGCCGGGGCGCGCCGGGCTCCGGCTGCGCTACCGGGCGGCGGCTCCGACGGCGCCCCGCGCGTCCAGGGATTCCCACTTCATGCCGTGGCGTCGAAGCGCCGGATGCGAGACCAGGAGGTGCCACACCAGCGCCTGGAACGCCTCCGTGTGCGGCGTCACGGTCCCCGGATCCACGGGTGGGATGACGACGCAATGGTCGGCCTGCTCGAGGGTGTAGCCGCCGTCCCGCCCGACCACCCCGAACACGCCCGCGCCGACCTCCGCCGCGAACGACACGGCCCGGACCAGGTTCGCGCTCACGCTGGGCTCCACGCTGCCGCCGCCGACGGAGAAGACGAAGACGCCGTCGGCCGGGCCGAGCCGGCTGCCCCGCAGGTACTCGACGAAGCCGGTCTCCCACCCCTCGTCGTTCACGCGCGCGGTCAGCTCGGCCACGTTGTCGACCGGAGTGTACGCCTCGATCCCCGCGATCTTGCGGAAGTCGCACACCGCGTGCGACGCGTGCGCGGCCCCGCCGCCGACGCCCAGGAAGAAGAGCCGGCCGCCGCGCTCGCGCAGCTCCGCGAGCGCCGCCGCCATCCGTTCGATCGCGGCCGGATCGAGCGCATCGAGGATCTGCCGCGCCTCCGCCAGGTACCGGGCGGCGTAAGTCGCCTCAGGCATGGACGGCCTCACGCGCCAGGATCAGGTCGACCGCTTCCGCGAGCGAGCCGACCACGTGGTCCGCCGCCACGTCGGCGTTGTAAACGCGCCGCAGCAGGATCGTCTGACACCCGGCGGCGCGCCCGGCCTCCACGTCCTTCCACGAGTCTCCGATCAGGTACGACTCCGCGAGCTCCACGTCCCAGCGCCGCGCGAGCACGTGCAGCATCCCCGGCCGCGGCTTGCGGCAATCGCACGCGTCGGCGTCATCGTGGGGGCAAACCCGCAGGTCGTCGATCGGGAGCCGCGCGCGCACCTCGGCGTTCATCGCCACGAGCTCCGCACGCGGGAGCTTGCCTCGCGCCAGGTCCGGCTGGTTCGTCACCACGAACACCAGGAACCCCGCATCCCGCAGCCGCTTCACGGGCCCCCGCGCGTTCGGGACGAGCTCGAACTCGGTCCGGTCGCGTGGCGAGCGCAGCTCGCCATCCCGCTCGAGCAGCGGGTTCAGCACGCCGTCACGATCCAGGAAGATTGCCGGTTGCACTCAGACCTCCACTATGGTTCCGGATTCCGCAGAACGATACAGCGCGTCGATCATCCGCATCGCGGCCACCCCGTCCTCCGGACCGCCCTGCCGGACGCGACCCGACCGGACCCCGGCCACGAAGTCGGCCCATTCCAGGCGCCACGACACGTCTTCGTCCGCAAAGCGCTCCTCCTCGAGCTCCGGCGCCCCGCCCGCCGGGTTCCGCCGCGCCAGGACCAGCCGCTCCGTGCCGTAGCTGCCGCCCAGCCCGTCCACGCAGATCGAACCCGTCTCCCCATGGACCTCGAAGGAGAACAGGTTCTTCCACTGCGTCATGCTCACGTGTAGTTGCGCGACGGCCCCGTCCTCGAAACGGAAGAGGCCGTGGGCGTTGTCCTCGAGCGGCGCGATCCGCCAGACCGCCGTCTGGACGAACGCCGCCGCCAGCGCCGGCATCCCCGCGAACCCGTGGATCAGGTCCGTCACGTGGACGCCCTGGTCCGTCAGCTCACCCCCGCCGGCCAGCTCCGGATCGGCCCGCCACTCACCCTCGCAACCCGGCCGGCTGCCGTGTCCGTACCGGGCGCGGATCGACACGACACGGCCGATCCCGCCCTCCCGGACCCGCTCGAGCGCCCGCGCGAGCCCCGGATGGTACCGGTGGTTGAAGCCGATCTTCAGCACACGGCCGCTCGCGTCGGCCGCCGCCGCCAGGGCGCGCGCCTCCGCGAGACTGCGGCCCATCGGCTTCTCGAGCAGCACGTGCTTGCCCCGAGCCAGCGCCGCGCACCCGATCTCCCGCAGGAAACCGTTCGGCGTCGCGACGACGACCGCGTCCACGTCGTCCCGGGAAACCGCCTCGGCCCAGTCGGCCACGACGTCCGCCCGATTCTCCCGCGCCAGCGCGCCCGCGCGACGTCGGTCGGGGTCCGCCACCGCGACGAGCGTCGTCTCCGGGTGGCGTGCCGCCGTTTCGGCCCGGCGCCGCCCGATCAAGCCACAGCCGATCACCGCGACGCGGATCGCTCCGATCCTGCCGTCCGCCGCGGCCCGCCGGCGCGGTCCCGTCGGCTCACCCATCGTCCGACCGCCGGCCCGCCGGCACCACGCGTCGGAGCGTGTACAGGTCCGTGCCCGCCAGCCCGTCCCGGCGTTCGGGCCACGTCCACCACTCGTCCCACGGCGCGGCCACCAGGCGGCCGGTGATCCCCGCGGCGCGGTCCGAGAGCAGGAACGCAGCCGCCCGCCCGGCGAGCGATGCCGGCACGCCCCCCTCCTCGAGCTCACGCTTCGTCCGCTCGAGGTAGGCCGCGCCGGCCCGCTCGCCCGCTCGCAGCGTCGCCTCGTGGAGCCGCGTCGCCACGAAGCCCGGGGCAAGGGCGTTGACCTCGATCCCCGCGCCGGCGAGCTCGACCGCCAACGTCTCCGCCAACCGGACCACGCCGGCCTTGCCGCACGCGTATGCCGTGTAGTTCGGGAACGGGGACGTCGCGCCGCCGCCCGACAGGAGCACCATCCGTCCGCCGCCGGCGCCGCGCATCGTCCGCCCGACCGACCGCGCCACGAGAAACGTCCCGCCGAGGACCACGCGGACCGCGTCCAGCCAGTCGTCCGGCTCCACGTCCAGCGTCGGGCCGATCGGCCCCTGGACCGCGGCCGCGTGAACCAGGCCGTCGATCCGGCCCAGCCGCTCCACGGCTCCGGCCACCAGCGCGGCCACCTCCGCCTCCCGGGCCACGTCCGCCACGACCGCGTGGACGCGGTCCGCGCCGTACCGCTCGCGCAGACGAACCTCGGCCGCGCTCAACGTATCCCGGCCCCGTGCCGCGATCACCACCCGCGCCCCGGATTCGAGCGCCTCCTCCGCGCACGTCAGGCCGATCCCCCTGCTGCCGCCGGTCACCAGCACACCCTTGCCGGCGAGGCTCGGCCGCACCCCATCCAGGCCGGCCAGCCCGCGCATGCCCGACGTCGTCACCCGTTCACACCGAGGCGGACGCCGGCCGGCTCCGCATGGCCGGCGCGCTCGCCAGGTTCGCGATGACTTTCGACCCCTCGAACTCGATCCCGTAGTGCAGCCTCGGCATCCCGCGCGACGCCATGAATCGCTCGAGCCGGCGGTNNGCGGTGCTCGCTCGGGCAGTAGAGCATCAGGAAGCCACCGCCGCCCGCGCCCACGATCTTGCCGCCGAGCACGCCGTACTCCTCCCGGACGTGGTCGTAGAGACGGTCCACCTCGCCCACCGAGACGCGCTCCGAGAGCTGCCGCTTGTGGCACCAGTGCTCGTGCAGCAGCGCGCCCCATACATCGAACTCCTCCGCCTCGACCGCCTCCAGGATGCGGTGCCCGAGCTCCTTGATCCGATGAAGCGAGTCCTCGACCCGCGCCCGGTCCGGCGAGCCGCCGTTCCGCATCGCGCCGTCCTGCCGCCGCAGCACCTCCTCCGCGCTCCGCCGCACGCCGGTGTAGTAGAGGTGCGTGTTCGCGACGAACGCGTCCACCGCACGGCTCGGCAGCTCGACCGACCGGACCCGAACGGTGCCGTCCCGTTCGAGCTCGAGCACGGTGAACCCGCCGTACGCGGCCATGTATTGGTCTTGCTTCCCGATCCCCTTCTTCAGGACCTCCAGCTCGATGTGGCACGCTTCCTCGGCGAGCGTCTGGAGGGACACGTACTCCCGGCGGTAATGGCGCAGCGCCGTCAGCAGCCCGACCAGGTACGCGCTCGAAGATCCCAGCCCGGTGCCGTCCGGGAGATCCGCCAGCGACGAGATCTCGATCTTCCGCTCGATCCCGTGGTACCGCAGCGCCTCGCGCGCCAGCTCGTGCCGCAGCTCCGAGACGTGGTCGACCACCTCGCTCCGGCTGTAGTGCAGCCGGATCTTGTCGTCCACGATCGGCGGGTTCAGCATGATGTACATGTACTTGTCCATCCCCATCGCGAAGATGAACCCGCCGTGCTCACCATAGTACGAAGGCAGATCGGTGCCGCCGCCCCCGAGCGTGATCCGGAACGGCGTCCGGGTGATGATCATGTGAGCGCCACCTCCCCTTCCTCGACCAGCCCCTGCGCGGCCGCGTAGCTCTCGGGCGTGTCGAGTCCGAGACAGAAGCCGCCGTCCTCCAGCACGTGACCGAACAACCGCCCGGCCGATGCCAGACGGGGGAACACGTCGCGGCCGAAGTCCTGGAAGCCCGCGGCCACGTAGCCGCGCGCCTCGGGCTCGAGCGCATACACGCCCGCGTTCACGAACTCGCGCCGCTCCGGCCGCGTCGGCCGTCCCTCCCGGAACTCGACCACCCGCGCATCCTCGTCCACCGCGACGTGCCCGCCGGCGATCCCCGTGTTGCGGTGCCGGCCCGGATCGAACAGCGCGATCGTCGCCGCCGCGCCCCGCCCCCGGTGCGCGACCAGGAACGCGCCGAGATCGAAGCGCGTGACGTTGTCGCCGTACACCACGAGCCAGGTGCCCTCGCGCTCCCACGCCACGTTTCGCCACGCCCCTGCCGTCCCGAGCAGCGTCGGCTCGTACGCGTAGCGCAGTTCCAGGCCGTAGCGGCCGCCGTCGCCGAGCGCCGCGCGGATCTCCTCCGGCCGATGGTGCAGGTTGACCCACGCCGTCCGCACGCCGTGGACCGCCAGCCATTCGAGGTTCCACTCGATCAGCCGCTTCCCGTGCAGCTCGAGCAGCGGCTTCGGCCGCCCACCCGAGACCGGCACGACGCGCGTGCCTTTCCCCGCCGCCAGGATCAGCGCGCCGACGTTCACGTCCGCACCGCTCCCGCCTCTGCGAGCCCCGGGACGTGCACCCGGACGTATTCGATCGAGCGCCGCAGCCCCTCCTCGAGATCCACCCTCGGCTCCCACCCCAGCGCCCGCGCCGCCCCGATGTCCGCCCGCGTCTCGAACGCCTCGCCCGGCAGGTCGGGCGCGTGGCGCGGCTCGAGGTCGCTGCCGACCAGGCGCCGGATCGCGTCGTAGATCTCGCGGACCGAGTGGCTCCGCCCGCTGCCCAGGTTGAAGACCCGGCCGTCCGTGCGCGCATCCGTCAGGCACTGCACGTGGAAATCGTTCACGTCGTCCACGTAGACGAAGTCTCGCCGCTTCTCGCCCGTCCCGTAGATCGTCGGCCGACGGCCCCGCAGGAGCTCGATGATGAACGCGCTCATCACCGGCGGGATCGTCCGCCGGTAGTCCTGCCGCGGCCCGTACACGCAGAAGTACCGCAGCGCCGTCGCGTTCAGCCCGTGAAACCGGCGGTATGCGTCGGCGAAGTACCGGCCCGCCAGCTTGCTCACCGCGTAGAAGCTCTCCGGCGCCTCGACCGTCTCCGGCGTGGGAAGCACGTCCGCGCCCTCGTACAGCGCCGACGACTCCGCGTACACCACCTTGCGCACCCGGCCACGCCGCGCCGCCTCGAACACGTTCACCGTGCCGACCACGTTGATGCCGCTCGTCTCGACCGGATCGGACTGGCAGTCCGCGATGCAGTTCTTGGCCGCGAGATGG
>JABAOG010002347.1_pt1 | contig 22380 bp, 19 predicted proteins | sample 7062131 | NCBI WGS metagenome assembly JABAOG01 (sample SAMN14538629, study PRJNA623070) | marine sediment metagenome | biome: marine biome [ENVO:00000428]; feature: marine pelagic biome [ENVO:01000023]; material: deep marine sediment [ENVO:00002113] | place: India: Arabian Sea | collected...
TTACCAACAAAGCTATGGCCAATCAATGCCGGTTGATATCTGGACCATTCACAATTTTATATTGCGGGAAGAGCGAGACAGTTGGGGAGTAGGCATCCCACCCGGTATGGTCCAGGAGTCAGGACAGCCAATCAACCAGGGTATGCTCTATGAGATTGACGATCACGACGATCTGGCTATCTTCCAACAAAATTTGGTCAACTTTCGTCAATGGATGTCTGAGCGGGGCTATCGCGATCGGCCGTTAGCCGTCACCGAGTTTGGTATCCTGATGCCCAGCGACTTTGGCTTCCCCCCAATAGCTGTGNNTGGCTGTGGCCTCGTTTTTAACCGGCACATTCGATTTCCTGCTCCAGGCAGCTAGCGATACAATCGGCTATCCAGACGACGACAATCGCTTAGTCCAGTGGGCATTTTGGTACAGTGTATATGACCCGCTGGAATTCCCGACCGGCAACTTGTTTGACCCAGAAACGGGCGAGTTGACCACGCTGGGTAACATTTATACAGACTACATCAATGGTAATTGAGAAAAATCAACAAAAAACGACAACCCTGTCTTCACAGGAGTTATCCAGGCGTACAAAATTTATTTACGGGTTGGGAGATTGGGGGACATCCGGTTCGACAGCCGCCAGAAACCTGTTCTGGCCTTTCTTCCTGGTCAGTGTCGTTGGTCTGCGGGTGGAATTGGCCGGGATTGTTTACCTGGTCGGCCGAATTTGGGACAGCATTAACGATCCCCTGGTCGGCACGCTCAGTGACCGTCTGGATACTCGTTGGGGCCGGCGCAGGCCATTGCTGCTGTTTGGGGCTATCCCGTTTGGCGTCGGTTTCATTCTGCTCTTCATTGTCCCCCCCTTTGAAAGTGAAAAAGCCATTGTTCTTTACTATATTGTTGCCTTCTTGTTCTTTGATACGATGTACACCGTCGTAAATGTCCCTTACTCGGCCCTGACGCCGGAACTGACCGAGGATTATGATGAACGCAGCAGTCTGACCGGCTGGCGGATTGCGACCGCTATTTTTGCGACCCTGGTGGCCGGGGCATCCTTCAAATGGCTGGCCGAAGAGGTGCTGGCTAACTGGTTCCAGCTTTACATCGATCCGGAAACGGCTTTGCGATTTGGCTTTACGGCAACGGCCGCCTTGTGGGGCATCACCTTAGCCCTGCCACCTTTGATTCTATTCAAAAACATCGTTGAACCCCAGCGCGTACCGCCCGACAAAGACCCTATCCGTCCCTGGCAAACCTTCAAGGAGGTATTTAGCAACCGGCCGTTTCGCCTGAGCGCCATTGTTTACCTGCTAACCTTCTCCACAACTGACATCGTTGTCACCGTCTTGGTCTGGTTTCTAATCTTCTATGTCCGGGTCGAAGAAGGATTCGATAATATCATTCTGGGAACAGTTTTGGGGCTGGCCTTTCTAACGATGCCCCTGACAGTCAGATTGATGCGCCGTTTTGGCAAGCGGAATATCTTTATGGTCTCAATGGCGCTTTTTGCCGTTGTCTTAATGATCATCAGCCAGGTGCCTCCCGGCGGCCAATATTATGTGTTAATCGCTGCTGCCGTCGGCGGCCTGGGATATGGTGCGGCCAATGTCGTCCCCTGGGCCATTGTGGCTGATGTCGTGGAGGCGGATGAATTAAAAACAGGCAAAAGACGAGAAGGGATTTATGCCGGTTATCTGGTCTTCTTTCGCAAACTGGCCACGGCCGTTTCCGTCTTTCTCGCCACCTGGATATTAGATTTGGCAGGGTTTCAAGAAGGAACAACCGGCAGCCAGTTTATCCAACAGCCAGACAGCGCCCTGTTAGCTTTGCGGGCATTGGTTGGTTTTATTCCGGCGATCATGCTGGCCGGCGCCATCTACTTCGCCTGGCAGTATCCCCTCGACCGGGACACCCACGAGGAAATCCGCCGCCAGTTGGTCGAGCAACGACAGGCTCAGGAAGAGGTTCGGTAAGCCTTCTGGGAATGAATTCCCCAGTCTGAGACAAAAAGCACCTTAAAATGCACTTGAAATTGGAGACAATATGTCGGACGTACAATTTTTTACAATAACAACAGCCGGAGCAGAACCGCTACCTGTTCCTGATGGAGTGGAAACGATTCACGAGCTGCTTGATGATCTGAATTTGGGGGTTTATACGACGCTTTGCACCTTTGAACACAACAAATTTTTATATCTGGACGCTCATTTAGAGCGACTCCAAAAATCTGTCCACTTAAAGGGCTGGGATTATCCACTGGATCGGCCGCTTATTAGACAGATTCTCCACCAGGTATGCACAGCTTATCCACAGGAAAATTCACGGGTGCGGCTGGATGTGCTGGCCGAGCCGCCCCCAGGCAGTAGCAGCCGGTTAACCGTCTCCCTCTCCCCTTTCCCGCCATATCCCCCAGAATTTTATACGAAAGGGGTCGAGGTTGGAATTGTGGAAAATTTGCACCGTGACCACCCATTGATCAAGGATGCCCGCTTTGTGCTGCAGCGACGGCCGTTTCAATCGGACGAATATCACGAGCAATTATTGGTGGATGAGAACGGCCGTATTCTCGAAGGCATGACCAGCAACTTTTTTGGCGTTCGGGATGGCGTGCTATATACAGCCAGAGAAGGGGTATTGGAAGGCGTCGCCCGCCGGATCGTCTTGCAGCAAGCTGAAGCATTGGGCATTCCAATCCGCTTTGAGCCGGTCCATGTGGATGAAGTCCCGCTTTTGGATGAAGCAGCTTTGAGCAGCGCTTCGCGGGCCTTGGTGCCAATTGTGAAGATTGAGGGGCAGGTTGTGGGCGACGGCCGTCCCGGCCCCATCACGATCCAAATTCTCGATGCTTACCAGGCGTTTCTAAAACAGGAAATCCGCACCGCCGCCAGTGAATAATTCCGGCAATTCTGCTACACTTCACCATCGAAAAAGATATACGTTTTACAGAGGAGATATGTTATGTTAAGCATTGGCGAGAAAGCGCCTGAGTTTGAATTACTGGATTCGGAGTCAAACCCGGTAAAGCTATCTGATTTTCTTGGTCAGCGGGTAATTATCTTTTTTTACCCCAAAGCGGATACTCCCGGCTGTACCAGACAAGCCTGTGGTTTTCGGGACAACTTCCCCCGGATTGAAGCGTCAGGTAGTATCGTATTAGGCATCAGCCCCGATAAACCACCGGCGCTGGCCAAATGGAAGAAGAAGATTAATCTACCCTACCCCCTTCTCGCTGACCCGGAACATGAAGTGGCAGAAGCGTATGGGGTTTGGGGAGAGAAAAGTATGTTTGGGAAAAAATACATGGGCATTATTCGCAGTCACTTTGTGATTGATGCTGAAGGGAATATTGCCGATATACAATATAACGTTAAGCCGGAGGATAGTGTAAGCCGAGGAGTGGCGGCAATCGCCGAATAATGGCCCGAACTGACTCAGGAACCTGGCTTCTTAAAAGCAGGTGATTGGTAATTGTGCGCGATAGGGACCAATTACCAATTACTAATTACCCGCTATGATTACCTCTGTTAACAACAGCCGGTTACCAGCCAACGGCCGTCCCGCTTCATCTACGGCCGTCAGCGGGGGGAAAGTGTCACCCAGGTTTCGGTAAAGGCCAACATACAATAAATACACCCCGGGCGGCACATTTTCCAATAGTAACTGAACCGGATCAACAACAATTTCATTTCTATCCCACTGGCTGGTGGGATAGGTGTCGTTGCGGGGCATGCTGTCGTGCTGGGCGACGATGTTTCCCGTTTCGGGATCGACCAGATGAACGAAGTGTGAGAAGTCTTCCTGAATATCAGCTAAGGCGTGCCAGGAAAGAGTTAGGTTGAGGAAATCGGCCGATTGTTCAATTTCATAGGACTCCAAGTGTATCAATCCTTCAAAAGTAGCTGGCGGGGGTATAAAGGGTTCCGTAGGTACAAGCAGACGGGGTGGTTCTTCAAAGTCCAGCATATTCCCCTGCCAAATCATTTGCCCCAAGCGTCTAATGAGGACGACTTCCTCAGTTTCGACATCATATAGTCGGGCTACGAGGGCATAGGGGACGGGATTTAGTTGGTCGACCGAAAAATTCTCCGGCAAAGGCAAAGTTAACCAACTGTTTTCCCACCGGCCGGGTAGCCAGCCGCTGCTTGGCAAATAGCCAAAGTCAGGCTGCCCATCCTGCTGGGCCAAGACCAGGCCGCTGTCGTCCACTAATCGCAGCGAGACATTGTAATTCCTGGTCAGCGGCTGCCTGGTCAGCCACTGCATCTGAACCAGGAGCAAATTCGCGTCCTGGTAAGTGACATCGACCACCCGAACATCTAAGGCAGCGCTACCCGGGTCGGCCGGATGGGCATTGCTGAACACCAGAATCGGCCGTAAAAACAGATCCCCTCTCGTCTGCCCCGAATCTGTTAAAGCCCGCCTGCCCGGCACGGTCAACCTAGGCACATACAGACCGGCGGGCGACGTATCGGGGATTGCCAACTGGTAAACGACCGGCCCAGATTCAACCGGCTGGGTCTGGGCAGCCAAAATGGGAGCCGCTTCGACCCGTTGGGCGGCGGGCGTCATCAGGGCCAGTTCGGCCGTTTCGCCGGTGGCGTTCTCCCAATCGAGGGTAATGGAAATGTCCTCTCCCGGTACGGCCGATTCCTGACTGTAAGTGTACCGCCGCAGCCGTAAATTACCCTCAAAAGGAATTCCATCCGGGGAATGGTGCAGGTAGCCCAACTGCTCAAAATCCCAGCTAAGCGTATCAGCCGAATAGGCAGCTTCAGGCCACAGCCGCAGCCCCATACCGGCTAAAATGACCACCACCATTCCAACCACTGCCCATCCAAAATTTTGGCGGTTCGTCCTTTTACGAACGCCGGGCCAGAAAAGCAGCCCAATAACAAGGAAAGCGATGACCGAGATGATTTCGGCCGTCCTTCGCACCGGCGTTCGCGCCAATTGCAGCTCGACAGTATGCTCGCCCGACGGAACCATTACCGTCAGCAATCCGGAACCGGGCGCCGGGTAAGCATCCACCGCTTCCCCATCAACCGACGCCTCCCAGCCCGGCCAATCGAGAACGGGAAATGTCACTGCAGTCGTTGGATTATCGGCCGAGATGCGCCAGCTTTGTTGGCCGGCCGCCAGCGAGAGTGGCGCTGCCTCAATGGCGGGATAGGCTTCCAGGGCGGCGGCGCGCTCGCCTTCAACGAGCCAGGGGCTGGTGAAAGGCCGGGGTTGGACGTATGGGGGCAGATACTCGGCGCTGACGGTACTGCCGATATTGCCGGTAAACCATTCATATTCGGCCAGCCGTTCGGCCGTTACATCCGCATCGGCCAATTCAAGATGGTCCGTTTGCAAATCGCCCAGACCACTGACCACAATAACCAGCACAACAATTGACACTACCACCTTCCGTCCCGGCAGCAAAGCCAGTCCTCCAACTGCCAAGGCCCCAAAAAAGGCTTGGACCGACAAAAAACGCCAGGGAAATTGGGTGAAGGGCAAAAGGGGCAGATTGTCCCATAACGGCCGTGAGAGCGGGGTGATCATCAAGGTCGCCACCAGCAGAGCAATCATAATGAACCCGGCTAACCAACGGTTGACAGCCTGCCGCCGAACGCCGCTCCACAAGAGAACGGCCGAGCCAACCACNNGCCGCCGGATGCCGCGCCTCAAAAGAACGGCCGAGCCAACCACGGTGACAACCAACTGCACCAGGCCCATCCGAAAGGCCAACCCGCCGGCCACATTATAATCAAACAACAGGCTGCTTTGAACCAGATCCGCGCCTCGAAAATGATTGCTGTAGTGGAAGTATCCGGCCGTTACCGGTTCCAATTGGGCCAGTCCTTGTTCGGCCAGGGCAGGCAGCCAAAACCAGGCGGAAAGGGCCAGGGCCAGGAGGAGGGCAATAATGTAACTGGCAATTCGTAATTGGGTATTTGGGTATTTGGTTGATTGGTTGATTGGTTGATTGGCGGATGTCGTTTGATTGCGCTTTTTTAATAGAGCCAAAAGGAAGTAGAGGAGGAGGAAGGGGGTGAAGATAAGGGCCGAGATATTGTGGCTGAGGGTGAGAGCGGCGTAGGCCAGGGCAAAGAGAGCGATATAACCCGGCCGTTTTGGACGCTGAACCAGATTATCGGCCGCCAGGATAACCAGCGGATAGAAGGCCATCGCCCAAAACTCGGCCAGGGAATCGCCCCGCACATAGACGTTGACCATGTGAAAGGGGGCAAAGGTGTAAGCCGCCGCCGCCAGCAGCCCCGCCCATTGGTTTTGGAACCACCGCCGGCCGAGAACAAACATCCCGCCGCCGGCCACCAAAAAGCCCGCTAATTGGGCTGCCTTAATCGCCCCCACAAAAGAGAAGCCTAAAAAACGGAAAACGGCCGCCATGTAAATCGAAAGCGGGGCATAGTAGTTGTAAAAGGGATAGCCATAGCCATAGTTGGCATCCGGCATCCAACGTACCGGGAAATGACCATCGAGAACGGCCGTCACCAGTTGGTGCAAACGCTGTAATAAAAAGGGGCTGTCCCCACCCCCGCGGGTATTTAGCAGACCCGACCCGCTTAATAAAGGCCAGGCGGCCGCACCTGCCACAAGCAGAACGGCCGCCCAGAAAACCTTAGAAGATCTATTCACAGAGATTGGAAAGGATTTCGACCCCAATCTCATTGCATTTAACTTACTTAATTCAATCTAGGCAGCGCCGCGCTGCTGCCGGATCAAGAAGAAGATCAACCCGCCAAGCAAAACAATGGCGACCAGGATGGCACACAAGCCACTCAATGCCAACAAGTTAACCCCGGAACCATCACCGGTATCGGCTTCGCCTTCCGATTCAGGTCCGCCGGCTTCGGCCGAACTATCGCCCTCGGCCGTTGGGGTCGCGGCGGAAGCCACTTCTTCCCCATCCGATTCGAACCGGCTGCCAAATTCAAGGGAGATGGACGACCCTTCGGTCACATCAACTGTCGTATTTGGGGCAGTGGTCGTTTCCAGGTTACGGGGCAAAATCTGAGCTACCTGATAGCTGCCGCTCTCCAATTCTTCAAAGCAAAGCGGGTTGTCCGTGCCGGTTGAAACCCCTTGAGTCACAACCTGATCACCCTGGGCAATGGTAAAGGTGACGCCCGCCATGAAGCCTTCTTCCGCGCTGCGCTGGCCGTTAGAATCATCATCCGCAAAGGCATTGACACAAATCGTGCCCCCCGATGGCGGCACCGGTGTATTGGTCGAGGTTGCGGTCGGTTCCGGCGTATCGGTCGGCGTTACCTCCGGGGTCGGTGTATCAGTAGGCGGCACCGGCGTATTGGTTACGACTGGCGCCGGCGGTGATGTTGGCTGAGGCGGTGAAGTGGACGTCGGGGGCGGGCCGGCTTCAACCAGCAGCGCATCATCGAACCAGACGTCCAGATGCCCTCGGCATTGACCGGCGCCGCCAAAGTCGGCTTGGATAAAGACGGTTATCTGGTTGCCGGTAGCTGTTGCCTCCACACTAAACTGCTGCCAGTTTGTCTGGCTGCCGGTATCATGCGGTGAGCCGCTGCCACCCCAAACGATGTCAGCGTCGGACCACAACCCGCTGCCATTGGGGTCGATCCCACCTCGCACCCCCATATTGACAACCGTGTCAGAGGGTGTGGGGTACTGTTCATTGGAAGCCCGGCCGATGGCCCAGAAAGTAAAGCGATAGGTGCTGCCCGCCGTGACGGCGACATTTTGCATAATGCCGCCCCGCCAGGTGTCAAACTGGTTACCGACATGGGCTGAACGCGCCCCTTCTCGGATGAGGGCTCCATTCAATTCGGCCGACCATTTCGGTTGAACCAGATAACGCTCGCTGCAATTGGCCGGTTTAGGGTTGGAATTCAACTCCTGGTGCCAGCGCCCCCAACCCTGGGGAGCACCGCTACCATATGGCTCCTCCAGGCCGGGATTGTTGAGAATATTTGCCTGGAGTAAGGGAGCTGCACTGGCCGTCCGGGTTTGTACAGGTCCAATCACAAATCCTAACCCGGCCAGAAAGAGTATGAAGAGGACAGGTCTTAAACTACTATAAAGTTTCATCTTAAGCCGTCGTCCTCCGCGCACTCAGTATTACAACCAGCACGCCTACCAGGAGTAAAACAGCCACGACCACCGCAATGATGACAATACCGCTGCCGCCGCCCTCGCCATCTATTGCCGAACCGGCGAGATTGTTGCCGGCGTTTTCCCCTTCACCGGTTTCACGGTTTGGTGATTGCAATTCAGCGACAGCCTCAGCTTCTTGATAACTGCCAAACTCAAAGGTGAGCGCCTCTCCGGCCTCAAGCGATAAGCTTTGGTCATTTGATGTGGTGGCGACTTCTCCATTCGCAACCGAGCGGGTAATCCGGTAGTTGCCCGGAGCCAGACCTTCAATGCAGAAAGGCTCTGAGGCGCCATCGGTAACATAATTGCTCACCACTTTCTCCACATCTGAAATAGTGAAGGCCACAGCCGAACGCAGCGGTTCGCCCTCATCCCGGGCGCCATTTTGGTTCTCATCATGGTAGGCTGACAGGCAAACACTGGCGGTGGGTTCTTCCTCAGACTCAGTGGTTTCTTCCGTCTCGGCCGAAACAGGTTCAGGCGTCGCGGTCGGTTCAGGCTCGGTCTCTTCTTCTTCGGCCGTTTCTGGTTCCGGCTCTTCGGCGCTTGGCGGATCACCATAACCCACGATCAGCAGATCTCCGACACTGACGAAATCATCTGCCTCTAAGTTATTGTATTCCAGAATCTCATCCAGCGTGATACCGGCCTTGGCTGCTATACTCCAAATGGAATCACCCGCCTGGACAACGGAGTAGATAACGCCTTCCGCATCCGGCGTTGAAGTCGGTGGCACAGAGAAGGGGCTTGAGCTAGAGGCAGCCGGAGCAGTATCTGTCGTACCGCCAGTTGTCCCACTACCAGGAACCGTTTGCGGGGCCGGTGGCGGAGCAGCCGCACCGCCGGCCGTCAGAGAGGCATCATCCCAATAAACGTCTGTATGTTTAAAACCATAGTCAGGGCTGTCGGGATTGACATCAGGGGCCGAGAAGGTGAATACCGTTACCCGGGTGCCCTGGGCCTGGGCCTCTACCGAAAAGAGGGCGTATACGTCTCTTGCTTGTTGAAAGCCAGACCAGACAATAGATGGGCTGTAGGGATTGCTGCCGCCGGTGGGATCAATACCAACGCGCATATTGGGGGTGGCCCGGCCGTCTGAGCCGGCCCCGGGGTCGTCCGATTCAGTCATCCAGGCAAAGCCCCAGACAGTAAAGGTTACCGTCGCATTTTCAGGGACAGTAACTGTCTGGCGCAAGCCCGCCTTATGGGTGCTCCAAAATGAGAAATATTGGGAAGCACGGGAGCCTGAACGGACCCGCTCGCTAAACTCGGCCGGTTTATATTCGGGGTTGACGTCTGTCGACCGTTCCTTAATCCACCAGGGCTTCCAGCCATGGGGCATTTGGGCCGTTGTACAGACGCCAAGGGGGCAATCGGCCGCTTCTTGAGGCGTTTCCGGAACATAACTGGAATACTGGCCTTCAAAACCAGGGTTTACAAGCAAATTTGTCCCTTGGGCAGCGGCCGTGTCTCCACTGGAGAACGCAAGCAAAGTCAAGCCGACAATTGCCAATACTATGAATGGTATGAGACGAACAAAACGCATATCCTCTCTCCTTAGGCTGCTTCCCTCTTCCATTAAGGTTGTAACAGCCATGTGTCGCCGACAGGTGCGCCATTGGCATCTTCAACAGCTAATCGCACCCTGGTGTCGGCATGATAAAATCCTACAATGATCTGAGTCTGCTCAAGATCAAAACCTTTCTTCAGATCAAGTATATGTTGGTCATGTAAAATTAATCCTGGACGCCATAATTGGCTGGGCCAGGCACCCTGAAGCGGCACTGAATCACTCTGAGCTATGATGCCATCCGGACCAAGCAGATGTACAAAAACAATCAATGGATCCTCAATACGCTCAGTCGTTGACCAAAACAAATCTATTTTTAACAACTGTTGGTGATGTTCTACACCTTGTTGATTATCAGGGCCGATCACATCAGCCTGTCGCAATTGTATAGAATTGTCAAAATTCGCCAAAACCGGCCACGAAGGCGCTGGCTCTACGGTAAATCGACTAAAGAAACTGTAAGGCGTATTTTCAAGATCGCCCTGTGCCAATTCGCCGCCGTAAAAGCGGACCAGTCCATAACCAATCCCATTTAGCGTCTCTTGTAGGCCATTATAGGGCCAGACATAGAGAACGGCCGGCGGTAAGAACTGGTTGGCGGTCACATTTTCAGGTTGAAAAAAAGTCGGTCGCCGTTCGGAATGCACCAAAAAACGCACCGCCGGCCAGCCGTCCCAATATCGTTGGTCGAGATAATACCCGGCTGTGGATACTTCATAACTGTTAATGTTTTCGGCCAGATTTCGGGCTGCCGCTTCAAACCAATAGCCTGTTTCCGGCTGACGGCCGTAATCAAAAAAATAGTCCCTTACGGTAATAAACAGACTGCCGGCTAACAATCCGGCCACGAGAACGGATCTGACAACAGGTTTCAATTTAACCCATCGCCACAACAATTCCAGGCCGAGCGCCGGAAATACAATAACGGCGGGCAGCAACCCAACCGCCCTTAAAAAATGGGGGGCGTCTTCAGCCAGAATGGTCGGCCCAAGCATCACCAGCGTCCATAACAAGAGCGTCATGGCCGCCGGCTGCCGCCAATTCCGCACACACCAGACGACCCCAACCAGAAACGGCCCGGCCATCAAAATATCAAAAACCGGCCGTCCTGCTGGATTGTGGCGCAGAATCATATCGCCCTGAATAAAAAACAAGCCGAGAGCGCGTAAACTTTGTCGCCAAAAAACGGCAAAAGGGGTTGCGCCCTCCGAAATCGCCGGATTAAAAATCGATACCTGCCCGGCCCGGCCGAGCAAAAATTCCGGCTGTTGGACCGCCAGAAAGATCAGCGGTAAAGATGTAATCGCAGCGCCTATGGCAAACCAGACCAGACCCGGGAAAAGCCGTTCTTTTCGGCCGTTCAACCAAAGATAAACCAGGAGCAGGAATAGCAATACCGGGGTAAAACGGACCGCCAGGTAGGTGTAGAAAGCCAGCCCATACAATAGGCCGGTCAATATCCATAATCCTGCCGGGCTTTTTCCAGCCGTAGAGCGTTTATAAGCCGCCGTCCCCAGCCAGAAAACCAGGGCCATCGCCATCGGCATTAAAATCGGCCGTAAACCAACCCGGCTCAAATGAAGGGGCCAGACCGTCATGGCCCATAAGATAGCCGCCAGCAGGCCAACCCGGTTATTGAACCAGCTTTTGGCAAGCAGATAAACCAGCAAGGTTGTTAATGTGCCCGCAACAGCGGCCATTATCCGCACCGCCGTCACCGTTTGACCTAATAATGCAACAGCCAGGCTGGTCAGGTAGATATAGCCCGGTTCCCGGCCGTTATTGGCTTCAAAGTAAAAGGGACTTTCTCCCTCAACTTCTCCGGTTAAAACAGCAGCCGCATCCAGCCCGTTAAACGCCTCATCTCTGTAAAAACCAGGCGGGATTTCTCCCAGCTGCCAGAGCCGCAACAGGCCCGCCAAGAAGAGGACTAACAGCAAGAAAGCCCATCCCCGATGGGATGGGCCGAAATACCGACTATGATTTTGCCCATGCTGATGCAAAGTTGTCAAAACGGGGCAAGTATAGCAAAATACGATCCTGTGTCAACTTTCACAAATTGGTCATTGAACGGCCGTTTGGAATGGCGCGCACAGATTAAGAGATGGAATCGTTCATAAATAAAAACACCAACAGGAAACGGTTCCCACACATTGACCGTTTACCTAAAATTCAAAGTGGCAAACGGCCAATGCAGATGAAGGTTAATTAAAGAGACCCACTGGCTGTCATGCATGTATTAATGGTTTCTAAGGCATGTTTGGTGGGAGCTTATCAGACAAAACTGGAAGCAATCGCTAAATTTGAGGATGTTGAATTATCAGTCATTGTTCCGCCTGTCTGGTTAGACCCGACTGGACCCGTACCATTGGAACGAAGCCACACCAATGGCTACCGGCTGCTGGTTGATCCGATCCGCCTCAACGGCCAATTCCATCTTCATTATTATCCGACCCTGAAAAAACGATTGCAAACCTTAAAACCTGACATTTTGCATATGGACGAAGAACCATATAACCTGGCGACCTGGCTCGGCGTGCGACAGGCTAAAAAAGCCGGCGTCAAATCACTCTTTTTCTCCTGGCAAAATATCTGTCAAAAATACCCCTTTCCATTCAACTGGGTCGAAAGGCAGGTCCTTTCTTCTGTTGATTATGCCCTCATGGGCAACCAGGCGGCCGTTGAAGTCTGGGAAGAAAAAGGGTATCAAGGTCACTACCAGGTTATCCCCCAATTTGGGGTACGGCCGGATATTTACTCGCCGCCGCCGGGTCGCGATGAGGGGCGAACTTTTGTCATTGGCTCGGCCGGACGGCGGCTGGTACCCGAAAAAGGTATCGATCTACTTTTGCGGGCCGCCGCCAATTTGCCGGGTATTTGGCGGGTGCAGATTGCCGGCGAGGGACCTGCCCGGCGCGAGTTGGAGAAATTGGCTTTAGAATTGGGCATTGAGGAGCGGGTTCATTTTGACGGTGTTATCGCCTCAAGCCAGATGCCTGCCTATCTCCGGCAGCTCAACGTGCTGGTGGTACCTTCGCGGACGTTGCCAAACTGGAAAGAACAATTCGGCCGTGTCCTTATTGAAGCAATGGCCTGCGGTGTGCCGGTTATTGGCTCAGACAGCGGCGAAATTCCCAACGTCATTGGCGATGTGGGCTTAATATTTCCTGAGGATAATGTTTCCGCCCTGACCAACCACTTGCTAACTTTGTTAAAAGATGAATCATTACGCCGCCGCCTGGGACAGGCAGGTCGAGAGAGAATTTTGACTCACTACACCCAAGAGCAAATTGCAGCCAAAACCGTTGATGTATACCGGGAGATGATGCAGGATGGATGATCTTGCCCAGCATACAAATGCGCCTCAACAGGAGGCACCATCACCGGCTGAAGCGCGTGAACAGAGGGCATCCTTATCACTGCCGCGCCGTCTGCTCCGCGGCTTCGGGATTTTCCTGGTTGTTATAGCAGTTTTGCTGGGCGTTTACGGGACAGTTGCTTACGCTGCCTGGCAGCGAGGGCAATCCTTACAAATTGAACAAGCGCAACAGGCCCAGGAAGAACAGATAGCCAACCAGATAAATTTAGCCCGGGGGGACATTGCCGATGGCAATTTTGCCCTGGCGACCCGCCGGTTAGAATGGGTTTTGGAACGAGCGCCCGACTCCGTTGAAGCCCAAACACTCCATGAGGAAGCTCAAAACGGTCTGAACGCCCGCCTGGCGCCAACGGCAATTCCCAGCCCAACACCTACCCCAGAAATAGTTGAAACGTCGATTGAAGGAGACCAATCTGGAGAAGCTGCCGCCAACGCAGCTTTTGCTGACCTGGAAACATTGATGCGTGATAATGAATGGGAAGCGGCTATATCAGCCATTGCTGCCTTTCAACGAGATTTCCCAAACGAACGTCGCCACGAAACAGATGAAATGCTCTATAATGCCTATATCAATCTGGGTATGAAACTATCATCCGGCGCCCAAATTGAGTTAGGATTGTTTTACCTGGGCCAGGCTGAACGATTAGGAGATTTACCTCCTGAGGCGGAAGACCAACGAACCTGGGCCGAATTATATCTTGAGGGCATTGGCTATTATGGCGTTAATTGGGAGACGACGATTTTTTATTTTCGGGGCTTGTGTTCGGCCGCGCCTTTCTACCAGGATGCCTGCCAGAAACTTTTTGACGCCTACGTCGCCTACGGGGATCAATATGCGGCAGCGCTTGACTGGTGTCCAGCTGAAGAATGGTATACCGAGGCCCTGCAACTAGAGACTGTCACGGCCGTTGTTGAAAAACGACGAGAAGCCGCCACCAACTGTTTGGAAGCGACACCTACCTCAAACGCACCCGCAACCATTACCGGCACGGCGCCCATCACGAACACGGTACCAACAGCCCCGGCGACGGAAGCCTCCGGGCCACAATAAGTACCATGGCTGAATCTGGCGAACCACTAAGTGACCGGGAGTTGGCAGTCCTGGAGTGCCTGGTTGATGGCTCTACCAACCGGGAAATCGCTCAAATCCTCCATATCAGCCCCAATACGGTCAAAGTTCACCTCCGCAATATTTTTACCAAACTGGAGGTCAGTTCCCGCACGGAAGCAACGGCCGTAGCGCTGCAAAAAGGGCTGTTATCCCTGCCAGGCCTGGAAACAGTTGACGAAGATCAGGCAGAGGATGATTCAACCGGCAAAATTGTCGGGCGATCACCAGGAGAAACGGCCGAACCAGACCCATCCCGCCTGCCAATTAATCCGACACCGACGGCTGTGGTTTCCCCGGTCTCAATACCGGCTGCCGGGAGTGAACCAAATCGTCGCTGGCGAACCATCAGCCTGGCGCTGGGCGGCCTGCTGGTAATTGTTCTACTGGGGCTAATTGCCTTCCAGCTGTTAGGCAATGATTTATTCGGCTCCGGAGATGAAAACCTGACCACGGTAGAAGAGCAAATTGGAGACACCCGCTGGTTTACATTACCCGCCTTACCCCGGCCAACCAGCAATATGGCGCTGGCGAGTATTGGACTCAATCTGTACCAGATTGGGGGTGAAGTTCCGGCCGGGGTGGTCAATCTGGTCAATATTTATGAGTCAGATTCAGGCCGGTGGACCTCGGGAGCGGCCAAACCAACGGCCGTGGCCGATACCACAGCGGCCGTTTTGTTTGGGGAAATCTTTGTCATGGGCGGCCGTTTAGCCGATGGACAACCCACCGCGGTGGTAGAAGCCTACAGCCCCACAAACAACGCCTGGCGGCCCATCACTCCCTTACCCACGCCAATTTTTGGCGGCCTGGCCCTCTCAAGCGGCAGCACCATCTACCTGTTTGGCGGCTGGGACGGCACATCCTATCTGGCAGACAGCTACGTCTACAACCTGAATACAGAGACCTGGGCATCCCTGCCGCCAATGCCGACAGGTAGAGCTTTCGCCGCTGGCGGTCTGCTTGGCGGCGCGTTTTATGTGGTTGGCGGCCAAAATGAAACGGGCGAACTGGCCGTCTGCGAATACTATGATCCGGAGCTGGCAAGCTGGTCAGACTGCCCGGCCATGAGCGAACCGAGGGCGGGAGCCGGCGCGGCCGTGTTAGTGGCCGAAGGCAACAATCTGCTTTACATAATCGGCGGCAGAACCGAATCAGAGGCTCTCGCCAGCGAAGTGTACGACCTGACCATGGAGACCTGGCGGCCGGTTGAGATGCCCATGTTGGACGACCAATCCTGGCACAATTTAGCCGTCGCCAACATCGAAACCCGCATTTTTGCCTTCGGAGGCCGGCAAGGAGGCCAAATTTTAGACAATGGCTACGTTTTTTCACCCTTTATTCACCAAACTTTCCTGCCTGCGGTTGGCGCTGATGAGTAATTTGTTGGTAAACTTCATGTTACGTCATGAGCAATGCAAACGAATTACTAGAACAGGCCGCCAAAGCGGCCGAAAGAAAAGAATACTGGCAGGCCATTTCCCTGCATACCAATGTTCTGGCAAGCACCGATCCCCACGCCCAGAATGGCAACCAGAAGCAGCTGCGGTTGACCGCCCTTCGAGAACGGGGCATCTTATTTGACGCCCTGGGGGAGCAGGAAGCGGCCCTGGCAAGTTACGAGCAATATTACCTAGAGGCCGAAACCGGCCAGCACGCGGTCGATGCCCTGGTTTTGATTGGCAACCAGCACACCTATATGGGTCACCTGGATAAAGCAATTGAGACTCATCAGGAGGCGTTGCAGCTGGCAGAAGCCCTGAACTACACCGCCGGTCGAGCCAACGCTTTGGGTGGTATTGGGTTAGTCAACTATCATCTCGGCCGGTTTGAAGAAGCCATCCCATTTTTCAAGAAATCATTGGCCTTATTGGAGCAATTAGACAACAAACTGGAGCAGGCTCGCTGCTGGAACCGGATGGGCATGTCCCATCTTAAGCTTGGCGAACTGGATAAAGCTATCACCGATTTCACGGAAAGCTCCCAACTCTTTCTGAAAATCTCCAATCGGGATTTAGACGCCTTACAAACCGGGTTGAACGCCTTCAATAACCTCGGCGAATGCTACCAACTTCTGTTTGACATGGATCAGGCACGCACTTATCATGATGAAGGCTTAAAATTGGTTGAAGCGATGAATTTACCCTCCTTTGAATCCGACTTGTGCCGGAATCTGGGTGTGGATCTTATTTACTTAGACCATTTTGAAGAGGGCCTGACTTATCTGAAACGGTCGCTGAATATAAGTCGTCATGTCAACACCCCGGACATTGAACTCCAAGCACTTTATTCGCTGGCCATCGCTGAAATTCAACATGGCAACCCCGAGCAAGGTCTGAAGTATACCCAGGAATTAAATACACTGGCCAGCCACCACCCACCGGGCGCGGGGCTACGAGGCTGATGGATTGCATGCGATGGGCCTTTATCACCGGGAAAAAGGCGAGCTAGAAGAAGCCCAACAGGTCTGGCAGCAGGCCCTGTTTCTAGCCCATGAAACCGGCCGTCGCATGCTCTTATGGCGAATTCATGCTGGCTTAGCTAGCGTTGCCCCCAACAAAGCCCTGGCCAATGTCCATGACCGGATAGCGAGCGAAATCATCCTCCAAATTTTGGATCCCATTGAGGATGAAGCGTTATGCCAGACATTTAAAAATGCCCCGCCTGTCCGGGCAATCTTCGACCGGGTCAAAAAAGCCGCCTAGAAATCGGCCCCTGGTATCCGTTCAGTCCCTCTATAGACTTTTATTTTTTCAATATCTTTCAACCCAAGTCTATAGTGTGCAAAAAAACAAAAGTCTGAACCCTTACAGCCCCTGAAACCTTTTCTATAATCCTGCGAAAAAATCCTTCTCTTTAAGGCCTGGAGTTGGGGGTGGGTAAGCCAGCATGAACGTCTCATTGGCAAAGATAAGCTTTTGAATAAACTCTGGAATAAGGCGGCTGAAGCTGGTCCCCCCACCCTGGCTGCCATGCTCAGCCNNCTGGCTGCCATGCTCAGCCGCGGCAGCCCGCTTGATGTCCCAATAATCCCGGTAATTGATTTTGGTGGTTAACTTAGCCGGATCGACGCCTAACCGGGTCATATCAACATCTTTGTTCCGACCGACCCTGGTCGGATCTAGCCCCCGCAAACGCATCAGCCGGACCAGGAACCGTGTCCAGCGAGAGGAAAAAGCGGAATAATACAGTTTCTTCGGCTGGTAAGGGGCCAAGCCAACACCTGGATACTTGTCCGGGTCGCCGGCTGCATGAAAAGCGGCCGTGGTTATCTTAAAACATTGAATATGGTCAGGATGAAAATAGCCGCCTGTTTCATCATGGGTCATGACAACTTGCGGCCGTATTTCCCGGATCAGCTTCACCACCCGGCATATCGCCTCGTCTTCATCCGCATTAATAAAAGCATCTGGATGCTTATTGGCCTTATCCCCGATATACCCGGAATCTCGATAGCCCAGGTTGTGGAGGGTTACACCCAATATGTTGGTAGCGGCCTTCAACTCCTCCGCCCTGGCCTCGGCCAACCGGGAGCGATCCCCCTGCCATTTCTCATCAATTGATCCGGCCGCGCCATCAGTCGCAATAGCAACGTGAACGTCAACCCCGTTGCGGGCATAGCGAGCCAGTGTCCCGCCCGGTCCATAAGATTCATCATCAGGGTGCGCCAGAACTGCCAATAGTGCGCGTTGTTTTGTCATAATTCTCTGTGCAAAGTTTCTGGATCTAAGAAGTCAGGTTTTTTCAACTCGCGGATAATAGCCGGCAACCTGTCAAAAGCCTGGCCTCTCTAATCTTCAAAAATTTCTTCAAACCCTTCTTCCATAATCAAAAGGGCATCATTAATCTGGCTCTCTGTCACAATCAGTGGTGGAATCCAGCGGATGACGTTACCGTAGGTGCCACAGGTCAACAGTAGCAGATTGCCATCCAGACATTGGGCCTGGATCCGAACGGCCAGGTCTTTGTCCGGCCCTCGCCCCGGCACGCCGATTTCCAGCCCGGTCATCAACCCCCAACCACGAATATCTCCCAGGAAGGGCCAGCGAATTTGCATCTCCTCCAGGGCATCTCGAAGCTGCCGGCCCCGTTCTTCGGCATTTTGGAGCAGATTCTCCTCTAGAATAACATCAATTGTCGCCGCAGCCGCGGCCGCCGCTACCGGATTGCCGCCATAGGTGCCGCCATGCGTCCCGGCCGTCCAACGGCCCATCAAATCCATTGGGGCGGCAATAGCGCTCATCGGCATGCCGGAGGCCAGCCCTTTGGCCATAACCAAAATATCCGGCACGACACCCGAATGTTCCAGGGCAAAGAATTTGCCGGTTCGGCCGAATCCCGACTGCACCTCATCAAAAATCAACAAAATACCATACCGGTCGCAAATCTGCCGCAGCCCCTTCATAAAGGCCGGTGGAGCCGGGATATACCCCCCTTCTCCTAAGACCGGTTCAATAATCACAGCCGCCGTTTCTTCCGGGGCTGTCTGGCTCTTCAACAGGAGTTCGAGTTCGTTAAGGCAAAAATCGACGGCCGTCTGCTCATCCCAACCATAGCGGTAAGCATAGGGAAAAGGCGCTACAAAGACCCCGGCCGCCAGGCTGGTAGCCGCTGCGATAAACAGTCTTGCTGGTCGTCATCGCCATGGTCTGGTTAGTTCGGCCGTGAAAAGACCCCTGGAAGACGATGATATTGCCGCGGCCAGTCGCCTGTCGGGCCAGCTTAACCGCCCCCTCCACCGCTTCTGCGCCGCTGTTGCTAAAGAAAAAACCATCCAGCGGCTCAGGCACAACCAGCCGCAGCTTATCAACCAGTTCTAAAAGCGGCCGGTTGAAAACAACATTGGCCTGTCCATGCAGCAGCTTAGCCGCCTGATCTTGAATCGCTTTGACGACCCTGGGATGGCTGTGCCCGGTGTTCGTCACGCCAATACCGCTGGTAAAATCCAGGTAGGCCGTCCCCTCAGTGTCATACAAATAGCATCCTTCACCCCGTTCCACAACAATTTCAGACAAATGTGTCCAGACCGGGGAAAGGTGGGCTTTAGAACGCTCATCCATCATTAATGCCTTATTTCGGAAGTTTTGTGAAAGGCCTGCATCATGGGCAAGAGCGGCACCTCGCGCACAGATTGGAAGGGATGACGCACGCCGGGCAGCACAATAAGCTCCCCTTTCGGCAGCACTCGACTCAATCGCTGCGCCTCAGGCAATGAAACCAGCTCGTCGCGATCCCCAACACTGACCAGACAGGGACATTGTGTATGGGCCGCCATCCCCTCGGTGACCCCTTTTTGAGACAAGTAACCGACCAGATCGGCCGCCTGGCGCACCAATACCCGCCAATGACTGCCCCCATGTTCCTGGGCCAGCTGGTTGGCATACCCCGGCACCTTTTGACTCATGGTGTCCGGATCAAGCTGGAGGCGCATATTAGCGACCGCCTCTTTCGTCCAATAAAACTTGGTGGCGTGCATCAACAAGGTGCTGACCCGTCGCGGCTGCTGCAAAGNNAAGGTGCTGACCCGTCGCGGCTGCTGCAAAGCCAGCATCAGCCCCAGGTAGCCACCCAGGCTATAACCGGCAATATGAAAAGTCTCCGCTTGCAAATGATTGGCCAATCCTAAAATATCACTGGCCATCAGTTCCGGCTCCAGGGCAGGCGCCTTGTTTTCAGATCGGCCGTGTCCCCGCAAGTCCATGACCACAACCCGAAAATTCCGGGACAGCGGCCCGATAAAACTACGCCACTGGTTGCCAATCGACCCTAACAATCCCGGCAGCAAAAACAGCGTCTCGTTGCCGGAGGCGCTTTCCCCATACACATTAAAATTTATTGTCGTCCCATCATCTGCGTTCCAAAAAGCCATCCTACCCTCGACTATTGATTGGGTAATTGGTAACTGGTAATTTGAGAATTATGCGGCTGGAACCGATTCTAATTACCAATTACGAATTACAAATTGCGTATCACCAATTACAAACTACAAATCACCCTTTCCCATCGCCACCACAAAACCAATGGCATGTGTTTCCGTATGGGACAGGCTGATTGACCATTGATAAAAGCCTAATTCGGCCGCTAATTTCTCTGCCTGATTATGCAAAACCAACTCCGGTTTGCCCCGAAAATCGCACACAATCTCGATATCTGTCCAACTGACATCACCGATGCCCGTTCCCAGCGCTTTACCAACCGCCTCTTTAACGGCGAACCGGCCGGCCAACCTGGCCGGCTGACCATCACAAAATTCCCGTTCCTGGATCGTGAAAAAGCGGGCGTAAAACCGATCCCCATGCCGGGTCATAGCCCGTTCAATACGGGCAATCTCAATCATGTCTACCCCAACACTTAACATCTTTAGAACAGGTCAGTTATTCTTTTTTCGTCGGCCCGGCCACGGCAATCGCGATTTGCTCCGAGCTTAAATACTTTTTAGCCGCAGCCTGAACCGATTCAGGCGTCATTGAATGGATCTTGTCCGGCAGCTTTTGCAGATAATCCAGACCCAGACCATATAATTCAATATCGCTGATAATGGTCGCCAGCCCATCATTTGTTTCCAGACTGACCGGTAATGTCCCGGAGCGATAAGCCTGGCTATCGGCCAGTTCCTCATCGGGAATGGGTTCGTTAATAATCCGGTCAATCTCATGCAAAATACTGTCAATAGCCTGCTGGACCTTATCCGGGGCAACCCCGGTGCTGACAAACCAGGGTGCCGGTCCCAGGCCGCCTTGCAGGCGACTGTAGGCATAGTAAGCCAGTCCCTGCGCCTCTCGAACCGTCGTACCCAGGCGGCCCATCATGCCAAAGACGCCCAGGACGGTATTGGCCATACTGGCTTCTAAATAATCCGGCGCGGAACGAACCGGTCCGGGCAGACCCAGCATTATGTCCGACTGCGTCTTCTCCGGCATTTCAACATGAGTTCGCATCGTTTCAACCGGTCGTTCAGATTCCGGTAAATCAGGCAGTCGCTCCGGCGCGGACTGCCAGTCGCCAAAAGCGGCTTTGACCTTTTCGTGTGCCTCCTCATGGTTGACGGCGCCAACCAGGGTAATAATCATCCCTTCCGGGCCATAATAACGCCGGTGAAAATCAGCCATATCTTCGGCCGTTATCCCCGCAATCGTCTCTAAGGTCCCATCAAGCGGCCGGCCATAGGGATGGTCCTGATAAAGCATCTCCCGGAAAGCGCGACCTGCCCGGTAGCGGGTATCGTTGGCCCGGATATGCAAGCTGGCCATAATCTCGCCCCGGACCGGGTCAATCTGCTCAACCGGGAAGGTCGGCCGTCTCAACGAGTCCGCCAGCAAGTCCAACATCAGATCCAGGTCTTCGGCCAGACTGCGGGTCGAAAACTCCGTCACATGCCGCCCGCTGGAAAAGTCCAGGTCGGCCCCAATAGACTCTATAGCTTCATAAATGTCATCAAAGCTCCGATTCTCAGTGCCGCGCATCAGCATTTCAGCCGTAAAGCTGGCCAGACCTGCCTTTTCATCCGGCTCGCCCAACGCCCCGGCCCGAACCAGGCCGTCAATAACGACCGATTCGGCCGCAAAATTTTCATACACCAGCACAGTAATCCCGTTATCCAGAATATAACGATGGATTGTTTCCGGGCCGGGATAAGTTTTATTTAACATAATGTCTCCAATCTTCTGCTGTGTGAGTTACCATGATACCATTGTCGTCAAGGAATCATCAACTTATTTCGACTTCAAAATCTTGCCCGGATTCGGCCGTTAAATCCACAACCACCACTTTGCCCCCAAAGCCATCCACCAAATCATGCGCCCGAACCGTCGCCTCGGTCACGCCATCAGGAATGATGAGGTNNTGGTAAAGGTATCTGATTCATTGCGCTTTAGCACTGTACCATCGGGCAGGACCACATCCCAGCCATCGGCGTAATCCTCCCAACCGGTGTCGGGGTGGCTGACGGTGACATGGAAGGTCCAACTGCCGTCACCGGCTTGCACCGCCCGCACATAGACGACATCAGCGTCGGCCGTTCCGCTGCCTGCTTGATCGACAGTTGGTTCCGGCATCGGAGTGGCGGTACCGGCCGTTTCAGGGGGTGCGGTTGTTTCAGTTGGTTCGGCCGTCTGTCCCTCTCCATCCGATTGACAGGCAGCCAACAAGAAAACACCAATCACCAAAAGAGATAGCCGGCGAATCAC
>JABAOG010011474.1_pt1 | contig 22341 bp, 14 predicted proteins | sample 7062131 | NCBI WGS metagenome assembly JABAOG01 (sample SAMN14538629, study PRJNA623070) | marine sediment metagenome | biome: marine biome [ENVO:00000428]; feature: marine pelagic biome [ENVO:01000023]; material: deep marine sediment [ENVO:00002113] | place: India: Arabian Sea | collected...
CGATGCGCTCGTCGTAGGTGTAGCGGAGGCGGGCGGTGATGCGCGGGACGACCTCGCCGTCCACCACCATCGGCCGCTCGGCGATGGAGCCCAGCGTCACGAAGATGGGGCACGTGCCGTGCTCGTAGAGGTGGTGCCAGGCGGCGTCGAGTCCGACGCTGCCCAGATTGGCGGCGAAGACGCTCGCGTGCATCGGATCGGAGCGGGTCATGCTCGGCGGCGCGAGACCGAGCGCCTCGAGGACGCCCAGCAGGCGCACCAGCGGCTCCAGGACCGCCGTCGGCAGACGAGTGAAGAGCGAGGCCTCCCGGTCCGAGTCCGACCGCTCGCCGCCGCGACCCCGCGAGACCCGCGAGCGCATGCGAGCGACGAAGGCGTCGAAAGGCTCATCCTCGGGCATGCGGGTCTTCACCACCGAGAGCGGCGCTTCCGTGTCGAAGGCGGGCTTCATCGCGAAGGCGAGGAGCACTTCCTCGCGCTGATAGTGGCGCCGACCGGCGACGTATCGGTTCAGGCGTGGATGCTCGTGGAGCGTCCGTCCAACCGCGTAGAGAAGAAGCTGGAAGAGGGTCGCCCCGCGGCCTTCGAGCCAGCGCAGGCTCTCCCCGACGTCCACGAGCTGCTCGAAGAGCACGGTGGACTCGTTTCGCCCACGCATCAGGAAGGGCATGATGGCGCGATTGCCATCCAGCCCCTCGACCCGCCGGTCGTCCCCGCGCCTCTTCCGCACGGAAGGCAGGTAGCCAGAATCCCGCGCCACCGTCCAGCCGTGGGGAGACGTTGGTCCCCATCCGCGGGTTACCCTCTAAACGGACTTTTACCTTGACACCGTACTCCGGATCTGGAATCGTCGATATTGGGCAAACCGGGGGGGGGGACGATCGCCGGATTGCCCGGGCCGCTGTGGCGCTGAGCGCCGCATGCGGCCCAACCTATTGCGACCGGCGACGCGCTGATGGAGCGCCGCGGAGTCCCGGTGGATGGCGGAGGCTGGTGATCGACGCGGTCGGGGTGAGTGGCCGCTTCAGTCGCCGCGGTAGGCGTGAGTCTTCTGCACGTAGTGCACTGCGCCGCTGACGATGGCTTCGCGCTCCTCGTCGGTGAGCTCGCGCTTCACCTTCGCGGGGCGGCCCATCATGAGCACGCCGCTCGGCACCTCGGTGCGGGCGGTGACCAGGCTGCCGGCGCCGATGAGCACGTCGTCGCCGATCTCGGCCGCGTCGAGGATGATGGTGCCCATGCCGACCAGGACCCGGTCGCCGAGGGTACAGCCGTGGAGGGTCACCGCGTGACCGACCACGCAGTCGCTGCCGACGATGGTCGGCGTCCAGCCCTCGGTCGCGTGGATCACCGAGCCGTCCTGGATGGAGGTGCGGGCGCCGATGCGGATGGGCATCACGTCGCCGCGGATGGTGGTGTTGAACCAGACGCTGGACTCGCTGCCGATCTCGACGTCGCCGATGATCGCCGCGCCGGGCGCCACGTAGACGTCGGCGGCGAGGCTCGGCTCGTGGTCTCCGTAGGGCAGCAAGATCGCGCCGGGATGCTCTTCTTTGTCGCTTTCGCTCACTGACTCTCCTCGGCGGGCCCGACCCGTGCCGGCCTCGCGCTGAATCGGTTCAGGGCGAAGCGTAGACCGGCGCCGGCGATCGAGCCCAGGGCGTCGGCGACCACGTCGAGGGAGTCGGCGCTCCGGCCCGGGACGAAGGCCTGGTGCAGCTCGTCGCCGAGACCCCAGGCGGTGGCCACGAAGGCGCCGACGGCGAAGGTGCGCCAGGCCGCCCGCCTGGGGAAGCTGCGGCGAGCCGCGTTGGCGCAGAGGAAGCCGAGCACCGCGTACTCGAGAAAGTGGATGCCCTTGTCCTGGAAGGGCACCGACTCGTCGATGGTCACGCCGAGGTCGAAGGAGGAGAGGACGAAGATGCCCGCCATGTAGAGGCAGGGGAGCCACCACGCGCGCCAGCGAGGCACCGCCTCGTTGGGCCCGCTCACGCGCCCTCGTTCAGCACGGTCAGCTTCCGCCGGGGACGGGGCGTCGGCTTCTTCGGAATCGTCGCGCCGGCCATGCGGCCGAGGAGGCTGTGCTTGAAGGCACGAACGATCTCCACCTCGACGACCTCACCGGTGGGGTCGATCCCTTCCGGCGCCTCGAGGTGCACGATCTCGTGCCGATCGCTCCGGCCGGTGTAGCGACTGACGCTGGCGTCGTTCGGTCCTTCGACGAGCACCCGCGCCCGCTGGCCGACGAGCCCGTCCAGGTGGGCGCGCTGCTGCACCGCGAGCACGTCGAAGAGCCGCTGCAGCCGCTCGCTCTTGACCGCCTCGGGCACGTCGTCGCCGAGGGCGAGGGCCGGCGTGCCCGGCCGCGGCGAGTACTTGAAGCAGAAGGCCGCCACGAAGCCCGCCTCGCGCACGAGCGAGAGCGTCGCCTCGAACTCCTCTTCCGTCTCTCCCGGGAAGCCCACGATCAGATCGGTGCTGAGGGTCAGCCCCGGCACGCGCTCTTGAAGCGCGCGGACCCGGTCCAAGTATTCCTGCCGGGTGTAGCGGCGGCTCATCCGTCGGAGCATGGAGTCCGAGCCCGACTGCACCGGCAGGTGCAGGTGTTTGGGCAACAGCTCGAGGTCGGCGTGCGCCTCGATCAGCTCGGTGTTCAGATGCCGCGGGTGCGGCGAGGTGTAGCGGAGCCGCACCAGGTCGGGGACCTCGCGCGCGATGCGCCGCAGGAGGCCCGCGAACTCGGAGCGCGAAGGCACCCGCTTGGAGCGCGGCTTGTGCTCCTCGACGGTGCTCGGATCGAACCAGCTGTTCACGGTCTGGCCGAGGAGGGTCACCTCGCGGACTCCGCCCTCCACCATGCCGGCGATCTCGCCGACGATGTCGTCCGCCGGCCGGTAGCGCTCGCTGCCCCGGGTGGTGGGCACGATGCAGAAGGTGCAGCGCTCGTCGCAGCCCTTCATCACGGTCACGAAGCTGGTGACCTCGGCGCCGCCCTTGGGCCGGGCGCGGAGGAAGCGCGGGTCCTCGTCGTCGAAGACCGTCCGGGCGCGTGGCGGGGCGCCGGCCTCCGCCTGCTCGAGGAGCTGGGGCAGCTCGGGGATGTTGTCCGGGCCGAGCACCAGATCGACGTGCGGCGCCTTCTTCAGCAGCGCCTCGCCCTCTTGCTGGGCCACGCAGCCGGCCACCACGATCCGTCGGTCCTTCGCGCCGTGCTGCGGGTTGAGCGTGCCCAGCAGGCTCATCAGCTTGTGCTCGGCCTTCTCACGCACGGAGCAGGTGTTCACGACGATGAGATCGGCGATCTCCGCGTCGTCGGTCGGCGCGTAGCCGGCGGCGCCGAGCACCTCCTCGATCCGCCGGGAATCATGGACGTTCATCTGGCAGCCGAAGGTCTGCACGACGTAGCGCCGAGGCGCCGTGGCGGCGGCGGCTGCGCTGGGAGTGTCGTTCTGAACCTCGGGGGTGGCCATGAGGCGTCACCCATAGCAGGCACCTCACCGGCGGGCACGCCGTACGCACCCCCTCGCGAGGGGTCGAGAAGACCGCGTTTGCCTGCGAAACCTGCTACACAGTCGGTTGTGCGCGCATTGTCCCGCGCCCTGCTCCTGGGGCTCCTGCTCCTCTCGGCGGGCTTCGAATGGGAGGGTCGCCTGGGGCGGCTCGAGCGTGAGCTGCAAACCGGCGACGCGCGGAGCCGCCGGGACGTGGTCCGCCGGATGGCCGCCTACCCCGCCGACGAGGTCGCGCAGCCGTTGCTCCGGGCCCTCGAGGACCCGGAGGTCGCGGTGCGGCTCGAGGCCGCCCGAACCGCCGGCGAGGTCGGCCTGGAGGCCGCGGTGCCGGTGCTCCGGGAGTGGATGGAGGCGCCGGACGCCGACATCCGCGCCGCGGCGGCGCGAGCGCTGGGAGCCATCGGAGACCCGCGGCCGGTCGGCTCGCTGGTCCGGGCCCTCGGCGACTCCTCCGCCTCGGTTCGACGCGCTGCGGTGAAGGCGCTGGCCCGGCTGGGCGCCGACCCGGAGATCGGCCGAAGCGTGGCGGTGCCACTGCTGGCTCGGCTGGACGACGACGACGCCGAGGTGCGCATCGCCGCCGCCGAGGCGCTGGCCTCCATGAACGATCCACGGGCCGTCGTGCCGCTGGTCGGTCGCGCCCGCGACAGCGCCCCGGAGGTCCGGGTGGCCGTCTACCGCGCTCTCGGTGAGCTCGCCGACCGCCGCGCCGCCGCCGCGTTGATCCAGTCGCTGCGCGACGACGACGAGAACGCCCGGCTCGCCGCCATCGCCGCCCTCGGCCGGATGCGAGCGAGCTCGGCGACCCCCGCGCTTCGGGAGCTCGCCGCCAGCCGAGACGCGCGGGTGGCCCAGGCCGCGGTGGTGGCCCTCGGCCGGATGGTGGACGACCCCGGCGCCCTCGACGGGCTGGTCGAGGCGTTGGCTCGCGCCGACACCCGCCGCATCGCCGAGGACCTGCTGGTCCAGCGGGGCGACGACGCGCTCACGCTGGAGCTGGCGCGGCGGCTGCCTCACGCGAGCACCTCCGTGGAAGCGGAGGGCATCACCAGCGTGGTCGAGGCGCGGCTGCAGCGTTCGCCGAACGCCGAGGCCGCGGCCCCGCTCCTCGAAGCGCTCGAGCGCGGCGTCGGTCCGCAGACCGCGGTGCTCCGGGCGCTGGCGACCACCGGTGATCCGGAGGTGCTGGTGCCGATCCTCGAGACCCTCGACCCGGACGCGCCGGTGCCCACCCGCGCGGCGCTGGCGGCGCTGGAGCGCTACTTCGAGCATCACGAGCGCGACGGCCGCGCCGCCGACCCGCTCCTGGCGATGCTCGGCGAGGTCCCCGCGGACGAACGAGCGCGAGTGGTGCGGCTGCTCGGCCACACCGGCGCGGCGCGGGCGCTGCGAGCGCTCGAGCCGCTGCTCGAGCACGAGTCGGCCCAGCTGCGGCGCGCCGCGGTCGAAGCGATCGGCAAGATCGGACCCGGCGGCGCCCGGGCGCTGATGCCGCTGCTGGACTCGGACGATCCCCGCATCCGTTTCGCGGCCGCCCGGAACGTCGGCCGCGCCGCCGATGGCGAGACCGTCGACGAGCTGCTGCGCCGCTTGAACGATCGCGCCCCGGTGGACCGACACGCGCTGCTGCAAGCGCTCGGCCCGGCGCTCGGGCGAGTGGCGCCCGAGGGCGAGGGGGAGCGCGCCCAGAAGGCGGCCGCGCTCCTGCAGCGAATCGCCCACGATCGGGACGAGCGCCTCGCGGCGCGGGCGGTCGAAGCGCTCGCTCGCTGGGGCGCCCGCGCCCCGCTGCTGGCCCTCGCGGAGGAGACGACCACCCGGCGCGGCGCACAGGCGCGCCTGGCCCTCGGACGGACCGAGCCGAGCGAAGCGAGCCTGGCGCTCCTCCGCGAGCGCACCGAGGCCGGCGACTGGGCCGCGGCGCTCGCCCTCGGCGAGATCGGCTCGGCGGTCGACGTGGCGCGGCTGGCCCGGCTGGCCGACGAGGGCTCGTGGCCCGCCTCGACCACCGCCGCCTTCGCGCTGGCCCGCCTCGGGCGGCGCGGCGAGCTCGGCGAGGACGACGCCCCTCGCCTCTGCGCCCTGGCGCGAGCCCGGCGCGCCCCACACCTGCGCGCGAACGTGGTCATCGCCCTGGCAGCCATCGGTGGGCGCTGTGAAGCCGGGGAGCCGGCGACCCACGTCCATCCGCGCAGCTGGCTCTCTCGAGCCCACGCGCCGGTGGTCCGCGGCGCGGCCGCTCGCTGGCTCGCGGCCTCCTACCCCGAAGAGGCCGACCTCTTGCTCGGCGATTGCGTGGAGGACGCGCTCTCACCGGACGTGCGCCGCGCCTGCACCGACCCGCGCATGCCGCCCCTCGAGAAGACGGCGGACATCTACGCCTACGCCGTCGATGGACGAACGCTGCTGCGTGACACCCTGGTCGCGCTGCGACTCGCCGACGGATCGAGCTTCGTCGTGCGAACCGACGCCAACGCCCACGTGCGCCTCGAGAACGCCCCCGACGGCCCATTGAAGCTCGACGACCCCCTGGCGTCTCCTCTCGAGCCGTGACCTTCCACCGACGGGCGCTCTTCGGCGGCGCGTGGATCCTGCTCCTCGCAGCTGGCTGCGCCGAGGTCCCGGCGGACCGCTACGGCGTCGCCCGACTGCACCTGGAGGGCGTGGAGGCGATGGACCCGCGAGCGCTTCGTGCCTGTCTGGCGACCGACCAACGAGACCGCTTCGACATCAACTTCGGACGGACCACCGAGCCCACTTGCAACCAGCCGCCCTTCGAGTCGACGACCCGGCTGCGCATCCCCCTCTGGCGCTGGCCCTGGGCCGACTGGCCGCTCTACGACCGGAACGTCTTCGAGCGCGATCTGATGCGCGTCGAGCGCTGGTACCGGGCCCGCGGCTACTACGACGCGCGGGTGACCGCGTCGACGACCAACCCGCCCGAGGCGGCGCTGCGGGACCGGGTGAGCGAGGACTCGGAGTGCGAACGGCTGGACGACGACGAGGGCTGCGAGGTCGAGCTGGGCATCCAGATCGAAGAAGGCGAGCCCGTGCTCGTCGAAGCCATCGACATGGACGGTGTCGAAGCAGTCAGCCAGCTAAACGCGGAGGAAGCCGCGGATCTGCGCGAGAGCCTCCGGGATTCCTGGAAGCTCGAGGTCGGCGAGCGCTTCGACGAGACCTTCTACGAGCAGTCGAAGGAGCGGATGCTGCGCCAGCTGCACCAGAGCGGGCGGGGCTGCGCGCGGGTGGCCGGCGACGTGGCCCTCGATCCGCAGACCCACGCAGCGAACGTCCGCTTCACCGTCGAGCCCGGACCGCCGACGTACATCGGCTACGTCACCCTGACCGGCCACGAGGACCTGCGCGCGGGGACGATCCTGGCGGTCGCGAACATCGACACCGGCGACCTCTACACCGACACCCTCCTCGAGTCGGCGCGCCACGCGATCTACGCGCTCGGCACCTTCTCGAGCGTGGACGTGATCGGCACCCCGCGCCGCGGGGAGGACGGGCAGTGCACCCTCGACGCGGAGGGACACGGGACGGTCGACGTGAGCATCCGGGTCACCCCGGGCCGGAGGCTTCGCTACGGCTTCGGCGTCGGTCTGCAGACCGGCGTGCTCGGGTCCGGGGTGCTGCAGGAGGTCGTGCCCCAATGGGACGTCCACCTGCTGGCCTTCGTCGAGCACCGAAACTTCCTGGGCGGGCTGCGTCGCGCACGGCTGGAGGTTCGGCCGAAGGTGATCTTCTCCGCCCAGTTCCCGCAGCTCGGGGAGCTGGGCGCTCGGCCGGGTCTGGAAGCACGGATCGAGCTGCGCCAGCCGGCGTTCATCGAATCGCGAACCACCCTGGTCCTGACCAGCCGCTACGACCTCGGCCCGGACCCCTTCCTCTTCTTCTTCCGCCACGATCTCGACGCCGCCATCGGCGTCCACCGCAACTTCTTCGACGGGAAGCTCAGCGTCTCCATCGGCCTCCACGGCAACATCTACCGAATCGCCGAGGACTTCCCGGACCCGAGCGAAGGCCCCTTTTTCCCACCCAGCGACTACGAGCTCCTCTTCCTCGAAGAGACCATTCAGCTCGACCTGCGCGACGACACGCGCAATCCCACCAAGGGTGCCTACTTCGGGGTCGACGCTCAGCAGTCCGCCTTCCTCACCTGGAGCTATCTGCGCTTCGTCCCCGAAGGCCGCCTCTACGCACCTCTGGGCCCGCTGGTGCTCGCTGGCCGCTTTCGTCTCGGTTGGATGAAGATCCTCCGAAAGGAGGACGGTCTCGATCCCATCAGCGCCCAGCTCGGGCCGCAGCGCTACCGGCTCCGTGCGGGTGGCGCCAGCAGTCACCGGGGATTCGCTCCGGGCTGGCTGGGCGACCCCGGCGACATGCCCCTCTTCTACAACCGCGACACCGACGGCGATGGCGTTCCGGAGACGTACGAGTACCGCTTCCGGCGCAACAGCGGCGGTCTCCGACGCTGGGAGGCCTCCCTCGAGCTCCGCATCCCGATCAACGACGACTTCGGCCTCGCCGCCTTCGCCGACATGGGCGACGTGAACCGGGAGAAGGAGTTCCGCTTCCGGCACATCCACCTCGCCCTCGGCTTCGGCTTCCGCTACCAAACGATCATCGGGCCCTTCCGGGTCGACTTCGGCTTCCTCATCCCCGGCGCGCAGGTGGTCGGTGAGCAGGACCCGGTCGTGCCGAACCGGGCGAACCTCGGTTTCGTGGACTGGGCGGGCGCCGTCCACCTGACCATCGGTGAGGCCTTCTGATGGACGAGGCGCCGACCGAGTCCGTCCCGAAGCGGAAGAAGAAGCGGCGCGTGTTGCTCTTCTTCTTTTGGCTGGTGGTCACCCCGCTGCTGCTGCTCGGGAGCCTGCGTTGGCATCTGGACACGCCCATGGCCCGCGAGGCCGCGCGGCAGAAGGTGAACGACTACGTCAGCGGGGAGATGGCCGGCGAGCTCGAGATCGGCCAGGTCGAGCACCTGCACTTCGACGAGATCGTCGCCACCGACGTGGTCGTGCGCGATCCCCAGGGGCGGGAGGTGATCCGCGGGGCGAAGGCGACCATCGTGCCGGACCTGCGCGCCGCCCTCGACGGCGTGCTCCGCTTCTCCTCCGCGCACCTCGAGACCGGCGAGCTGATCCTCTACGAGGGCGAAGACTCGCTGCCGACCTTCATCGAGGGCTTCGGCGCCGCCGACCCGACGCCGTCCACCGGCGAGCCCTTCCACGCGATCGTCGACGACATGCACGTCGAGGACGTCACCGTCACCGGCGAGCTGCTCGGCATCGAGGGGCTGCGGGTCGAGGACGTCGAGGCGAGCGGACGGATGGAGTTCGAGGAGTTCGTCCACATCGAGATCACCGACGCCACCGGCCGGGTCGTGGCGCCCTACTCTTTCGTCGCCACCCTGGACGACGTCGACGCCACCATCGACACCGATCCGGAGCTGGGCACCGCGCTGACCTTCGCGACCCACGTGGACGAGGACGAGCGCATCGACGGCACCCTCACCTATCGCGTGCCCGAGGGCGCGCCGCCGACCGATCCCGCGGAGCTCGACCTCGAGCTGCGGGTCGACAACGTGCGGGCCCGGCGGCTCCGTGAGGTGGAGCTGGAGTGGGCCGACGCCTTCGAGGGGCGCATCGACGGAACGGTGCGCTTCCACGGGTTGCCGGAGGACCTGAGCCTGGACGCGGAGCTGGACTCGGACGGCGGCCATCTGCTGGTCGAGGGGCGCCTCCCGGCCGAGGGGCCGACCGAGGTGTCGATCCAGACCCGGGAGCTGCGGCTGGCGGAGGTCTACGAGGGCGCACCGGACATCGCGATCGAGGGGCGCTTCTCCGTCCGCGACGACGAGGAGGGCACCCACGTGACCGGCGAGACCGAGGCCTTCGACCTCGACGGAACACGCGTGCCGCCGGCGCGGCTGAGCGGCCGCCTCGAGGAGGATCACGTCGACTTCGACCGGGTCGAGCTGCAGCTCGAGACCGGCGACGTCGTGGCCCGAGGGCGCGTCGGCTACGACGGCTCCGGCGATCTGGAGGTGGAGGCCAACCTGGCGGACGTGGCGCGGGAGCCGCTGGTGCAGGAGATCTTCGACGGCCTCGGCGGCAACGGCCGCTTCGCCGGAACGCTGAAACTGACGCCGGACGCCGAGCGCATGGACCTGCGCGGCCGGTGGGTCTTCACCGACCTCCGCTACGGTCCGGCGTACGTCGCGCGCCTGGTCGCCACCGGCCGCGTGCACGGACCGCTCGATGGCCCGGCGGTGGATCTGGGCCTCGACGCCAACGGCGTCACCACCTTCGACGTGCCCATGGGCGCCGGCACGGGGCGCATCGCCGGCGGTCCGNNTCCTTCGAGCTCGCGCGGCCCGGTCAGCGGGTGGTGGTGCGCGACGCCACCCTGAGGGACCGGGGCGCGACGACCCTCGTCGACGTCCGCGATCTGAGCGCGGAGCTACGCGGCGCCCGTTGGGAGGGAGAGGTCGCCGGGCTGGCCCTCGGCGAGGCCGGGCTGGCCGTCGAGCGCTTCGCGATGCAGAGCGGCGACCAGCGGCTCCGCGCCCGCGCCGACTGGCGTTTCGCTCGGGGGCCGGAGAACGACCACGTGCAGATCGAGGCCGAGAACCTCGACCTCGGAATCCTCCGCGCCCTGGAGCCCGGGGCGCCGGACCTGGCCGGCACCTTCGACGGCATGATGGAGGTCGGCGGCGACTTCGAGGGCCACCCGCTATTGACGGCGCAAGGGAGCGTGGAGCGGCTCGGCTATGGCCCCGCGCGCGATCTGAACGGCGAGGTTCGAGCGACCTACCGCCGCGGCAAGCTGACCGGCAACGCGCGGCTCGGCTCCGCGCGACGCGGATTCGTCGACCTGACGCTCGAGGGCACCTTCGACACCGAGGCACCGCTGGCGGACACCTATCGCGACGGCGCCTACGAGCTCTCCACCGCCTTCGAGAACGTGGACCTCACCGTGCTGCAGGCCTTCGACCTCGCGCTGCCCACGATGGAGGGCCGAGCCGACGGAACGCTGACGGCGTCGGGCACGTTGGACGTCTTCGACTTCGCCGCGACGCTACGCTCGGACGCGCTGAGCCTGGACGGCATGGATCCGCTCGGAACGAAGCTCCGAGTCCGCTACGCGGAGGGCGTGTTCATCGCGCACGTGACCACCCACGACGGCCACGGCGAGCTCGCCGAGATCGAGACCGCGCTGCTCCTCGACCTGACCAGCGCCATCCAGCATCCGGAGCTGGTCTCGGAGATGCTCTCCCTTGCGCCTTGGCGAGTGGCGGTCCGGCTGGCGCCGCGAGAGCTGAGCACCCTGCCACCCCGATTGCTGGAGATGCTCCCGGACGTCAGCCGCTGGCGCGGTTCGGCCGCGCTCACCATCCGGGGCGGCGCCTACCAACCGCACGCCGACCTGGTCGCCGACCTCGAGTGGATCGGCGACATCGGCCGCACCCTCTGTGGGCAGGAGTCGTCACCGCGCTTCACGATCCGCAGCGACTTCAGCGGGGGTCAGGGCCGCGTGGAGGTGCACGGGCTCATCCGCGACCGCCGCTTCCTCTTCGCCGAAGCCACGGCCGAGGCCCCGCTGGCCGAGTGGCTGGCGAACCCGGAGAGCTTCGCCCTGCCTCCGACCGAGGTGCAGGCCTACATCGAGCGCGCTCCGCTGCAAGACGTCCCCTACGCCTGCGAGGTCGCCGCCGGGCCGGTGACCGTCAGCCTGGCGGCGCAGGACATCTTCACCGAAGCGCCGCGGCTGGAGCTCGAGCTGGCCAGCGACGAGGTCGTCCTGCGCCAGCTCGACGTGACCGGCCGCGGCACCCAGCGGCAGGTCGGGGTCACCGCGAGCACCGATCCCTTCTCGCTACGGCTGCGCTCACGGCTCGCCCAGGGGCTGCTGGCCACCGACCTGGACGCGAGCTTCCGTGGCGGTGGCAACGCGCTCCTCCGCGCGGACGTGCCGGTCATCGGCGGCAGCCAGATCCCGCAGATCGATCCCGAAGGTGAGCTACGCGCCGATCTCGACGTGATGGCCACGCCGCTGGCGACGCTGCTCTTCTGGCTGCCGGACGTCGGCGACGTGCAAGGGTTCATCGACGGCTTCGTGCAGGTCGGTGGAACCCTCTCGGAGCCCGACATCGGCGGTCAGCTGGACGTCTACCGCGGTCACGTCGAGCTGAAGAGCTTCGGCCAGCGGCTGGACGACATCGGCGGCACGCTGCTGCTCGAGGGAGACCGCGTCACCTTGCAGGACATGAGCGCCCGAGACGGCGACGGCGTCCTGCGCATCGCCGGCGACGCCCAGCTCGAGCGACTCTTCCCCTCCTCGGTGCGGCTCCGGCTGCGCGCCGACGAGTTCCCCGTTCGAGAGGAAGGGAGCGTCATGGCGGCGCTCACCGGCGACGCGGAGGTGACCGGCGACCTGAGCCCCGACGGCTTCGACGGGCGGCTCGAGGCGGGAGCCATCCTGGTGGAGCTGCCGGACGATCCGGGGCGCGATCCGATTTCGCTCGACGCCCATCCGGAGGTGCACGTCGCCGGCGTCGAACGGCAGACCCGCGACGAAGACGCCTACCTGATGCACCTCGTGGTCGACGCGTCGAACGGCTTCCGGATGCGCGGCCCCGACTTCAACGCTCGCCTCGTCGCCGAGCTCGACGTCACCTACCAGGACCCGGAGCTGCGGGTCGGCGGCGGGGTCGAGCTCACCCAGGGCAGCTTCGAGGTCTTCGGCAAACGCTTCAACGTCGAGCGTGGCTGGATGGCCTTCGACGGCGGCACGCGCCTCGACCCCCGGGTGAACCTCGTGGCGGTGCACCCGCTGCGGGGTCGACCGGGCGAGACCGTCACCGTCACCGCCGGCGGCAGGCTCTCGAACCCGACGATCACCTTCTCGTCCACGGTGACCAACGACCGAGCGGCGATCATCGCCCTGCTGGTCAGCGGCGGCGACCGTCGGCGGAACACCGAAGCCGACGCGAGCCGCCAGGCCGCCGACTTCCTCGCCGGCGTCGCGGCGGGCGTGCTCTCCCTCTCGCTCCGCGAGGAGTTCGGCTCCTACTTCCCGACCATCGCCGTCGAGAGCAACCAGCTCGGCGGCACCCGTCTGAGCACCGGTGTGAACCTCCAGGACCTGCTCCCGGGCGCGGTCCGCGACGTCATCCAGGGGGTCTACTTGGAGGGCTACCTGAACACCGGCGGCCAGTACGGCGCCACGACCACCGGCCAGGTGCAGAACGGGGGGGTCCGCCTCGAGCTCGACTTCCCCCGTGGCATCGGCAACAGCTACACCTTCGGCGGCGGCGGCAACTCCGCCAACTGGAGCGTCGACGTGACCTGGCAGCCCTAGGCCGCTACTTCATGTCTTTCTTGGCGGCCTCGATGATGGTCTCGGCGAAGGCGCGGACCTTGTCTTCCTTGGGGCCCTCGACCATGACGCGGAGCTTGGGCTCGGTACCGCTCCAGCGGACCAGGACGCGACCGTTCTTGCCGAGCTTCTTCTCCACGGCGCGGATCGCGGTACCGGTCTTGGGCATGTCGGCGAGCTTCTTCCGGGCCTCGAACTTCTCGTTCACCAGCACCTGCGGCACTCGCTGCATCACCTCGCTGACCAGCTCGGAGAGCGGGCGCTCTTCCTCGGTGACGATCGCCAGCACCTGCAACGCAGCGACGAGGCCGTCGCCGGTGGTGCCGTGGTTCATGAAGATCAGGTGGCCGCTCTGCTCGCCGCCCAGGCTGAGCTTCTTGCTCCGCAGCTTCTCGACCACGTAGCGGTCGCCGACGCTGCAGCGAAGCAGCTTGCCGCCCTCCCCCTCGAGCGCCCGCTCGAGGCCGAGGTTGCTCATCACCGTGGCAACCAGGGTCTTCCGGCGAAGCCTGCGCTTGCGGATCATGCGGGTCGCGCAGAGCGCCATCACCGCATCGCCGTCGACGACCTGCCCCTTCTCGTCGACCACGATGAGCCGGTCCGCGTCGCCATCGAGGGCGATGCCCATCATGGCCTTGCGCTTCTTCACCTCGCGCGCCGCGTGCTCCGGATGGAGCGCGCCGCAGCGCTGGTTGATGTTCACGCCGTTCGGCTCGTCACCGAGGGCGTAGACCTGCGCGCCGAGCTCGCTGAAGACCAGCGGCGCGACCTTGTAGGCAGCGCCATGAGCCGCGTCGACGACGATCTTCACGCCGTCGAGGGTCCGGTCGGGCGGGAAGGTCGCCTTCACGTAGGCCACGTAGCGACCGGGGGCGTCGTCGAGGCGCTCCGCGCGCCCCACCCGCACTCCGGTCGGCCGCTTGGTGTCGAGCGTGGTCGAGTCCATCAGGTCCTCGAGGGCCGCCTCCTCGTCATCGGGGAGCTTGAAGCCGTCGCGCGCGAAGAGCTTGATGCCGTTGTCCTGGTAGGGGTTGTGCGAGGCGCTGATCACCACGCCGACGTCGGCGCGCATGCTCGTCGTCAGGTGGGCGATGGCCGGAGTCGGCAGCGGCCCGCACTGGAGCACCTTGCCACCCATCGCGCAGACGCCCGCGGTGAGCGCGGTCTCGAAGAGGTAGCCGCTGACCCGCGTGTCCTTGCCGATGAGGACCCGCGGGCGATGGTCGACTCGCTGGGCCGCCTGGTGGGTCACCGCCAGGCCGATGCGGAAGGCCAGCTCGGGGGTCATGGCGCCGGCGTTCGCGAGGCCGCGGACGCCGTCGGTTCCGAAATATCGTCGAGACACGGCGGCCGTTGTCCCAGAAAAGGGCGAGTCCGTCGAGAAGAAGGGCTACGAGGCGTCGGGCGGGAGCACGAGGCCGACCTCGTCCTGGGGGACCCAGCCCCGCTCGCCCTTCGGCCCGCGCACGCGGACGTAGCCCGGCTCGCGGCCGACGACCTCGACCCGCTGGCCCTCGAGCAGCCGGTGGCGGGTGCGCGCCCGCGGGTCGGGCCCCTCGAGCACCCGCGCGCGACCGCTGACCACGATGGCTGGATCGCCGGCGCGGAAGACCCCGCGCTTGGTCGCGAGCAGCAGCCCATCGCCGATGGTCGCGGCCAAGAGCAGCACCGCCGCCACGGCCGAGACGAGCCGCGCCCGCCCCTTCAGCAGCCGCCAGCCGGCGATGGCCCCGAAGAGCGCGAGCCAGACGATGACGAAGGTCCAGGCCAGTGAGCCTTCGCTGAGGTCGCGCACCAGCGCCTGGCCGAGGCTGCTGTGCTCGGCGAGCTCCACCTCGCCCTCCTCGGCCGCGAGGCGGTCGGCGAGGACCCGGCGGGCGCCGGTCAGCCCCGCCTTCGCATCCGGATCACCGGGCCGTAGCGCGAGGGTGCGCTCGAAGTAGCGGATGGCCTCGCCGTAGTGGCCCTGCTGCGCGTGGACCGTGGCCAGGTCGAAGGCCACGTCCGCGTCGAGCACGCCCGCCTCCTCCAGGGCCTCGTAGCCTTCCTGGGCCGCGGCGTGGTCACCTCGGATCGCCGCCTCGTTGGCCTCGGCGAAGGTGTCCTCGAGGCGCTGGGCACTGGCGGTGCTCGCGAGGAGCAGGAGCAGCGGCGAGAGTAGGAGCAGCCGGCGCATCAGGCAGCCTCCTCGGTGGGCACGAAGCCGTCGAGCTCACTGAGAAGCTCCTGGACGCGGCGAAGGCAGGCTTCCCGCTCGGACCGCTCCGCGCTGCCGGAGGAGAAGCGCGCGAAGTCGCAGCTCTCGAGCTCCTCGTCGAGCGCGTGGACGAGCTCGTCGTCCATGCCCCGGCGCCGCAGCGCCGAGCGCAGCTCCATGCGGGTCATGCCCCCGACCGGCTCGTCGATGCGCGACTCGATGGCCGCGTTCAGCGCCCGGGCGACCTCCGCGTAGAAGGCCGGCGCCTCCTCGTCGCCCATCAGGTCGCGGGCGGCCCCGAGCCGGCGCTTGGCGTCCTTGGCGCGCACCTTCGACGGGTCGGCCGCCGCGCGGCGGCGCAGCGCCCGCACGCCGAAGAAGAGCAGCAAGCCCAAGGGTCCGAGGGCGACCAGGATCCAGAAGAGAGCGCCGCCCGAGGTCGGCTCGGTGACGCGGGCGAGCTCGCTCGACCGCCGGACGGGGCCGAAGCTGGGCGCGTTCGGAGCGGGCGCCGGCGTGGGGTCGGCGTCCATCGCGCTGGGGTCGGCGGTGTCCGGGGTCGCGATCGACGCGCCGGCGGCGGTGATGGTGAGCGCGCTGGTGGTCGCCGACGCGTACTGGCCGGTGGCCGGATCGAAGGTGGGGATGGTGATCGCCGGAAGGGTGTGCTCGCCCGGGTCCTCGGGCACGACGAGCCACTCGAGAGTCCGGACGCCTCCGACGAGATCGCCGTTCTGCTCGATCTGGTCCTCGACCTCCGGCTGCAGAATGCGCAGCCCATCGAGCTCGGGCAGCTCCGGGCGCACGTCGCGCAGGTTGCCGGTGCCGCGGGCCACCAGGGTGATGGTCACCGCGTCGCCGGTGCGCACCTGCGTGCGGTCGGCGCTCAGCTCGAGGGAGAGCTCGCCGACGAAGACCTGACCATCGGGCACCGGCTCGGGCAGCGGCTTCACGTCGACGGTGATCGGGACGCCCTCGCGCTCGAGGCGCTGCTGGTTCGGCTGGAAGAAGTCGAAGAGCGAGCCGGTCTCGATGCCCATCTTCGGCGCGCCGATCTGCAGCTCGCCCTCGCGCAGCGGGAAGGCCGCGAAACGCCGGATCACGTAGGCGCTGAAGGGCACCCCGCCGACCACCTGACGGGTGGCGTCGAGGTTGCGCGTCGGCGGCAAGAGATCGTGCACCCAGAAGCCGTCGGCGGTGGGCTCCTGGATCACCTGCGGCGCGCTGCGCAGCGGCCGGCGGGTGTAGAGGTAGACCGTGACGGTGGTCTGCTGGCCGACGTAGGGGTTGGGCTCGTCGACGACCGTGCGGATGAAGGCCTGGTCGTCGTACTGGGCTCCGTCGGCGCCGGGCGGCGTGGGGACGCTCTGCTGCGGGTTGCCCGGGTTGGGGCTCGGCTGGGTCGGCGGCGGCGCCTGGCTGCCGCCCACGACGATGGTGAGCGCGTTGGTGGTGTGGGTCCGGCCGCCGACGACCACGTCGGCGCCCTCGACCTCGTAGCGACCCGCGGCCCGGGGTCGCAGCACGTAGGTGTGGATGGTGGTCGCGTGGACCATCTGCTGCTGCTGGCCGAAGCCGAAGCGGAACTGCATCGGTCGGCTGACCTGCCGACTGACGACATCGAACTGGCTCAGGTCGGGCGGGTCGACGCGCTCCACGTCGCCCCCCTGAACGTCGGCACGGATCTGCAGCCGGAAGGTCTCACCCATGGGCAGATCGGTGCGGTCCGCGGTCATCACCGCGGTCACCGTCTGAGCGGACGCCCCGCTCGCGAAGGCGAGCGCGATGACCAGGGCCAGGGGCCCGATGGAACGAAGGCCCCCCATCACCAATCCATCGTCACCCGTCGACGCTCGCGCGCGGCCCGGGCCCGGGCCCGGGCACGCTGCAGGCTCTCTTCGTCGTCCTCGAGGGCGTCGAGGACGCGCTCGACGTGCCCCGGCAGCCGCTGGCCGCCGCCCTCGCCGTCCTGCGGCTCCTGGCCACCACGGCCTTCCTGCTCGCGCTCGTCCTGATCGCCCTGGTTCTGGTCGGCGCCCTGGTCCTGCTGGTCCTCGCCCTGGCCGCCGTCGTCCTGCTCGTCCTCGCCGGGCTCGCCCTGCTCGCCCTGCTGGTCTTCGCCCTGGTCGCCTTGCTGGTCCTGCTGGTCCTCGCCCTGGTCGCCCTGCTGGTCCTGCTGGTCTTCGCCCTGGTCGCCCTGCTGATCCTGGTTCTGCTGGTCCTGCTGGTCCTGTTGCTGCTGCTGGTCCTGTTGCTGCTGCTGCTCTTGCTCCTGCTGCTCCTGCTTCTCTTCCTCCTCGCGGATGCGGCGCAGGGCGAGCTCCAGGTTCCAGGCGGCGTCGCGGTTGCCCGGCTTGGCGCGCAGCGAGCGGCGGAAGGCGTCGGCGGCCTCGCGGAACGAGGCCTGGGCGGACTCGTGGTCCTCCTCGCCGCTGGCGGCGTCCCCCTCCTGATAGAAGGCCAGGCCGAGATCGTAGTAGGCGTCGGCGCGCACCTCGGCGGGGGCGTCGGGGTCGGCCGCCCGCAGGAAGGCTTCCCGTGCCTCCGGGAGCTGGTCGCTCTCCATCAGCGCGAGCCCACGGTTGAGCTGGACCCGCGGCTCGTTCGGCATCTGCTGGGCCGCGCGGTCGTAGGAGGCGAGCGCGCCGGTGGCGTCCCCGTCGGCCATCCGCTCGTTGCCGTCCTCCACGGCGTCGTTGCGCGTGCGGAACGGGTCCCACGCCTGCGCGCCGGTGGGCCACGCCGCGCCGAGCGCAAGCGCCATGCTCATCATCCACGCTGATCGACTCATCGCTTCAACTCTTTCAACCCTGGCCGCTTCTTCTTCTTGGGTGGCCGCTTCTTCCGACGCTTGCGACCGATGAAAGCTTCCGGCAGGAGCGCCTCGAAGAGTAGGAAGAGGAAGGCCGGAAGCAACGCCAGAGCGTAGCGGTCCTCGTGGACGGTCACCTGCCGGGACTGACGCTCGCCCTGCTTGAGGCGGCGAATCCGTCGGCGCACCTCCTCGAGGCCGACCCCACCCTCGCGGGCCCGGACGAAGTGACCGTCGGTGATCTCGGCCAGCTCGCGCAGCGTGTCCTCGCCCTCTTCGGTGAAGGCGCTGGTCACCACGTTGCCGTCCTCGTCGCGCATGTAGCCGGTCCAGGTGCCGTCCTGCGAGTAGGTCGGGACCGGCTCGCCGCTGCGGGAGCCGATGCCCACCGCGTAGACCTTGATGCCCGCCTCGGCGAGCTCCTCGGCCGCCTCGAGCGGGTCGCCCTCGTGGTCCTCGCCGTCGGTCAGGAGCACCACGACCTTCCCGCGCTCCTGCAGCCGCTCGCCCTCGGCGGTCCGGTCGGCGGGCCTCTCGGATCGCTCGATGAGCCGCTTGGAGGAGATGAGCGCGCGCCCGATGGCGGTGCCGCCCACCGGCATGTCGTAGGGGCCCATGTCGCGGAGGAAGAGGCCGACCGCGCCGTGGTCGATGGTCATCGGGAATTCCATCGTCTCGCCGGCGAAGGCGACCACGCCGACCCGATCGCCCTCGAGCTCGTCGAGGAAACGGACCAGCTCGGCCTTCGCCCGGTCGATGCGGCTCGGCCGCACGTCCCGGGCGAGCATGCTCTTGGAGAAGTCCAGCGCGATGACCACGTCGGTCCCCCGCTGCCGCAGCCACCGGGTGCGGCTGCCGTACTGCGGACCGGCCAGCGCGATCACCACCAGGGTGAAGCCGAGGATCCAGAGGATCGCCCGCGCGGCGCGCCAGGGTCCGGCGCGGCCGGCCACCAGCGCGGCGACGGTCGAGGGATCGCCGAAACGCTCGGTCGCCCGCGAGCGCAGCCGCCAGCGCAGGACCAGCAGGCCGATCATCACCGGCACCAGCGTGAGCAGCCAGAGCAGGTCTCCGTCGCGCCAGGTCACGGCCACCTCCGGAGCAGGAAGACCCGCGTGAGCAGCTCGAGGAGCAGGAGCGCGAGCCCCGGCCAGAGGAAGGCCGGGAAGAGCTCACCGAAGACCTGGCCGGCGTCCTCCATCTCGGTCTTCTCGAGCTCGTCGAGGATCTCGTGGAAGCTCCGCTCGAGGGCCTGCCGGTCGCCGACGCGGAAGTGCTCGGCGCCGGTCCGCTCGCTCATCCGCTCGAGGAGCTCGGGGTTCACCGGGAAGTTGCCGACGTCGAAGATCGGCTGACCGAAGAGGCCGGTGCCTCGCTTGACCCGGTTCTCCCCCGACTGGCCCATCAGGATGGTGAAGACCTTCACGTCCATGGTGGCGGCGAGCTCGGCCGCCTGGTCGGGGGTGACGTTGCCGGCGTTCGAGTCCCCGTCGGTGAGCAGGATGATGACCTTGCTCTTCGCCTCCGAGCGACGGAGCCGGTTGAGGCCCGTACCCACGGCGTTGCCGATGGCCGTCCCGCGACCATCGACGATGCCGAGCTCCATCTCGTTGATGACGTTCTTGAGCGCGTCCTTGTCCGTCGTGAGCGGCATCAGCGTGTAGGCGTCCCGACCGAAGACCACCGAGCCGATGCGATCGTTGGGCCGCCGGGAGAGGAAGTCCAAGACCACCTGCTGCGTCGCCTCGAAGCGGGTCGGCTCGATGTCGTCGGCCTGCATGGAGAGCGACATGTCGAGCACCAGCACGATGTCGATGCCCTCGACCTCGGCGGAGTCGCGCGCGTGGATGCTCTGCGGCCCCATCAGGCCGATGGCCAGGAGCATCACCGCCGCCGCGCGCATGCCGGTGACGCTCGGCAGGAGCCAGACGCGCCAGCCGGGCTTCAGCGAGCTCAGGTCGTGGCCGCGGCTGACCTGCAGCCGTGGCCGGCTCCAGCGCTGCAGATAGTGGGCGGCGAGCACCAGCACCGGCGCGACGAGCAGGAGCGCGGCCCACGGTCGCTCGAAGCGGAAGCTGCCGCTCTCGAGGGGCACCTCGTAGACGCCCTCGATCCAGTAGGCGCAAGCGTAGGCCGCCGGCACCATCAGGAGCAGCGTCCAGAGAATCGGCAGGAGCGCGCGGATCGCCTTCACGGCTGGCCGTCCCCCCCGCCCTTCGGCGGCTGGTCGGGCGCGGTGTCCCGGGCGGGCGGCGGCGCGGTCTTGGGGATCAGCCGATCGGTGCCGGGCATCGTCGACGGGATGTCCTTGCGCTCCGCCGAATCGGGCTCGGTGTCGCTCCGCATGGGCGACGGCCCCTCGGAGGTGTCGGGGACGGCCTGCTCGCGCATCGGCGAGGGCGTCTCCATGGTCTTGGGGATGGAGCTCTCGGGCGCCCGGGACTTCAGCTCGGGCGCCTCTTGCTCGGCGGGAGCGCCGGGCATCCAGCGCTCGTCGGCCCCCTCGGGCTCGGCCGACTCGGCCGGGGCGGCCTCCGCCTTGGGCATCCAGCGGTCGTCTTCGCTCGGCGGCTCGGCGGCGTCCGGCTCGGCGGCATCCGGCTCGGCATCCTCGGCTGGCGCCGGCTCGGGCGCCGCGGGCTCGGCGGGGGCCTTGGGCATCCAGCGCTCGTCCTCGCTGGCCGGTGCCTCGCTCGGCTCGGCCTTCGCGGGCTCGCTGCTCGCGGGTCCCTCGGCCTGCGGCTGCTGCATGGTGCCCGGCCGGGGAGTGGTCGCCCGCACGAGGCGGAAGGCGCCGGCGAGCATCTGCTCGGTCTGCTCGGCGGTCGCGTCGGCTCGGGCGAACTTCACCAGGTCGCAGTCGCCGAGCAGGGCGGCGACCTCGTCCACGCTGATGCCCTTCACCGAGCGCTGGCGCAGCGCGGCGACCACCTCGTCGGTGGTGCTCTCCAGGCCCTCGAAGCCGTAGCGGTGCCCGAAGTACTCGCGGATCGCGTCGCTGACGCCGTCGACCCAGGCCTCTCCTTCGCCTTCCTCGAGCATGCGGTCGCGCTCGCGACGCAGCTCCTCGAGCTTCTCGAGGGCGATCTCCTCGGCCGGTCGCGGCGGCGGGGGCGGCGCGGCGGCCTTCTCCCGGCGACGCCACCAGCGGGCGATGAGGAACATGATCAGCGCGCCGAGGAGCACCAGCCCGAGGCCCCCGAGGACCCACCAGAGCGTGTCGTCCTCCTGCCAGACCTCCACCGGCTCGGTCGGCGGCTTCGGCTGGGCGTCGGGCTCGTTGCCGAGCACCGAGCCCACCTCGACGGTCCGCGGATCGGTCTCCACCTCGCCGACCACCTGATCGGCGGTGACCACCCGAACGCGGATCGGCGGGAGCTCGGTCTCGCCCGGCTCGAGCGCCAGCAGCTCGAGCTCGAAGACGTGGGTGACCCGGTCGCCCTGCTCCTCGCGGCTGGAGCGCCCGCGATCGAGCACCTCGAAGATGCCGAAGTCCTGGTCCCGCGGCACCGCGACGTCGTCGCCGGCGAGAGCGTCGACCCGGAGCTCGAGGGTGAGCACGTCACCGGTCATCAGGCCGGACTCCGGCGAGAGGCGCAGGTCGAGGTTCGGCCGGTGCTCGGGCGGGAGCTCGGGGTCCTCGCTCTCGGGCTCGGGCTCGAGGTCGCTGGCCGGCTCGAGGGGCTCCTCGAGATCGGANNCTTCGGTGTCGGTGTCGGTGTCGGCGGTCGGAGTCGGAGCCGGTGTCGGCGTTGGAGTCGGAGCGTCGGAGTCGGCCGTCGGCTCCTCCGGCTCGGGCGCGACCGGCTGGGGCACCGGCTGCGCGAACGCCGCCGCGGCCACGAGCCAGACGGCAATGGCCAGCGCCACCCTCATCGGGCCGCCATCCGCTTCTGCCGACGCCGGAAGAGATCCGCGATCGGCCGCACGTAGTCTCCGTCGGTCTTCACCGTGACGTGGTCTACGCGCAGCCGACGGAAAAGCTGCTCTCGCCGGGCCCGCTGGGTATGCACGCTGCGCGCGAAGGCGTCGCGGACCCGCGGGTCGGAGGTGTCCACCTCGATGAGCTCACCGGTCTCCAGATCCTCCATGAGGGCGATGCCCACGTTGGGCAGCTCCTCCTCACGGGGGTCGACCACCTGCACCGGGATCAGGTCGTGGCGCTTGGAGGCGACGCGCAGGGCCTTCTCGTAGCCCTCGTCGATGAAGTCGCTGATGCAGAAGGCGACGCTCCGTCGCTTGCTGAGGCTGCCGAGCAGGTCGAGGGCCTTGCGGACGTCGGTGCCCTCGCCCTCGGGCTGAGCGTTGAGGATCTCGGTGACCACCCGCATCACGTGGCCCCGGCCCTTCTTCGGCGGCACGAAGCGCTCGATGCGGTCGGTGAAGAGGATCAGCCCCACCCGGTCGTTGTTCTTGATCGCGCTGAA
>JABAOG010024727.1_pt2 | contig 22339 bp, 24 predicted proteins | sample 7062131 | NCBI WGS metagenome assembly JABAOG01 (sample SAMN14538629, study PRJNA623070) | marine sediment metagenome | biome: marine biome [ENVO:00000428]; feature: marine pelagic biome [ENVO:01000023]; material: deep marine sediment [ENVO:00002113] | place: India: Arabian Sea | collected...
CCGTGATCGCGTCCTGCACGGTCGCCACGATCCCGAGGCCGGACAGCAGCACGATGATGCCCCCGGCGACGACCAGCGACGGCCGGACCGGGGCGTCGAGCGCCGTCAGCCCCACCGCAACGAGCGTCGCAACGAAGGCCCCGACCACGTGAAGAAAGAAGTCCGGCCACCCCCGGCGGCGCAGCAGCCGGCCGAGCTGGTCGACCAGCATCGTCGATCCGAAGGCGACCAGGCCGATCGCGAAGCCGCCGCCGAGCAGCTGGGTCACCGCGGCCGCGAGGACGCCCCAGCCGATCGAGACCACCCACCGCGGGTAGGTGGGCCGTTGCTCCTCGATCTCGGCCAGCTTGGCCACGGCCTCTCGCCGGGAGATGCCGTGCTCGACCAGGTCGACCACGAGATCATGGACCGCGGCGAGCCTCGCGTAGTTCGCGCCGCGGTGCCGGACCACCCTGACCTGCGTGATCGGTGGGCCGTCGGCACGCACCAGGGTCACCGTCACCGCATTGAACGTCACATCCGCCTCGGTGCGTGGTACGCCCAGCGCGCTGCCGGCGGCGATCACGGAGCCTTCGACGTCATGGGTCGCCGCACCGCCGGCGACCAGCTGATCACCGAGCCGGAGCAGGAGGTCGGCGACGCGGTGGATCTCCGCGTCCTGGGCGGCGGGCACGTCCGCACGCCGGCCGTACCGCCGCAGCACGTTCGTCCCCGCGCCGCCGCCGGCGGCATCCGCAGGACCAGGGTTGCTACGCCGAGACCGCCACCTCACGAGCCAGGTCTACCAGAAGCCCGCCGGGCCGCCGTGTCCGCAAGGTCGGCCATGCCCGAGGTCGGGGAGGACGCGACCGCGTGGTGCCGCCGGGGTATCCGGCCGGAGCGCCACGCCAGCCGCCCGGCCTCGACCGCCTTGCGCATCGCCTCCGCCATCAGCGGCGGCGACTGTGCCCGGGTGACCGCCGACGCCAGCAGCACACCGTCGCACCCGAGCTCCATCGCAAGGGCGGCGTCCGAGGCCGTACCGATGCCGGCATCGAGGATCACGGGAACGGTCGCGTGTTCCACGATCATCGCGATGTTGTGCTGGTTGACGATGCCGAGACCGGTCCCGATCGGCGAGCCCAGTGGCATGACGGCAGCGCAGCCGGCCGCCTCGAGCCGGCGCGCCAGTACGGGGTCGTCGGTCGTGTACGGCAGCACTACGAACCCGTCGGCGACCAGTTGCTCGGCCGCCTCGAGCAACTCGACCGGGTCAGGGAGAAGCGTGCGTTCATCGGCGATGACCTCGAGCTTCACCCAATCCGTTCCCAGCGCCTCGCGGGCCAGGCGCGCCGTCAGGACCGCTTCGCCCGCCGTGAAGCAACCCGCGGTGTTCGGCAGCGGCCGGATGTCGTGCCGACGCAGCACGTCCATCAGGGACCCCTTCATCGCCGGGTCCACGCGGCGCATCGCGACGGTCGTCATCGCCGTGCCGGACGCCACGAGAGCCTGCTCCAGGATGTCGAGGTTCGTCGCGCCCCCGGTCCCGGTGATCAGACGGGAGTTGAGCGCCTCACCGGCGATGACGAGCGGATCGTCAGCCATGTCCCTAGCCTCCCTGCACCGCGGTCAGAACCTCGACCCGGTCACCGTCCTGCAGCTGTGTCGTGGACCACGCGCCCCGTGGCAGCACGTCGCCGTTCACCGCGACGGCGACCCCGGTCTCGTGCCCGGCCACGTCCGTGACCACACGCGCGACGGTCGCGCCGGCGGACAGGTCGGTCGGCTGCCCGTTGACGGTGACGGTCATGCGATCACCTCACTTCGCAGGAAACGTGCCGGTGTGTACGCGGCCATCGGCTCCGGCAGCTCCCCGTCGGCGAGCAGCGCGGCGATGCCGTCCGCGGTCACCGGCGTGAGCAGGATGCCCTGCCGGAAGTGCCCGGTCGCCAGCAGCAGTCCCGGCACCCCGGTCGGCCCGACGAGCGGCGCGTTGTCCGGAGTGCCCGGGCGCAGGCCGGCCCGTGCCTCGGCGAGCGGGAGCTCGGTGATCGCGGGAACCAGCTCGTGCGCGTCGCGCAGCAGTTCGTAGACACCTCCCGCGGTGANNTGTGTCGCGCCGACCACCAGCTCGCCGTCCTCCCGCGGGACAAGGTAGACCGACGATCCGCGCACGATTCCCCGCACGCTCCGGGAGAGGAACGGCCGGTAGACCGGCGGCACCCGCAACCGCAGGACCTGGCCCTTCACCGGCCGGACCGGCGGTCGTGCCGCCTCCGGGATCCCGCCGATCTCGCCCGAGCGGGAGCCCACGGCGAGCACCACCGTGCCCGCGGCCAGCCTGGTGCCGTCATCCAGGTGCACGCCGACTGCACGTCCGTCCTCGGTAGCGACTTCGACAGCGTGCCGGCGGACCAGGTCCACCCCTGCTCGCTCGGCCGCCACCAGCAATGCGCCGACCAGCCGCCGCGGGTCGACCTGATGATCACCGGCCNNCCCTGGACGGACGGCGCCAGCAACGGCTCCAGCCGGCGCAGCTCTCGTCCGGAGCGCGGCTCGACGTCGAGCGCCAGGCTCCGCTGGAACTCGCCGAGATCGTCGAGAACGGCACGGTCACCCGCGTCCAGGGCGACGGCGAGCATCCCGCAGGTGCGGTAGCCCGTCTCCCGGCGGGCCACCTCCTCGAGCTCTGCCACGAAGGCGGGATAGCGGGCGGCGGAGTCCATCGCGACCCGCAGCAGCGCCTCCTCGCCGTACCGCACCTCGGTGACCGGGGCAAGCATGCCGGCGGCCACCGAGGACGCGCCACTCCCCGGTTCGGGATCGACCACCGTCACCGTCAGACCGCGCTGGGCGGCACGCCAGGCGCTGGCGAGCCCGATGGTGCCGGCGCCGACGATGACGACGTCGGCGGTCATGTCACAAGCCTCCCTTCGCCGGCATGATCCGGATCAGGTTCGACGGTCGGCGGCACGCACCGCCCTCTCAGCCCGTACCGCGGGCTCCCGTGTCACATTCCCACCATAGACGCGAGGCCACGCGGCGTGGAAACCTCGAATGCTGTGAAGGCCATCGCCGAGCGGCTCGCCACAGCCCGGCTCTACCTGTGCACCGACGCCCGCGAGGAGCAGGGCGACCTCGAGGAGTTCCTGGACACTGTCCTGGCCGGCGGCGTCGACGTCGTGCAACTGCGGCACAAGGGCCTGGAGGCGAAGCAGGAGCTGGAGTACCTGGAGGTCTTCGCCGCGGCGGCTGCCCGGCACGGCGCCCTGGTCGCGGCGAACGACCGCGCCGACGTCGCGTTCGCCGCCAACGTGGACGTCCTGCACCTCGGCCAGGACGACCTGCCGGTCGGCGTCGCACGGGCCATCGTGGGCAACGACATGGCCATCGGCGCGTCCACCCACAGCCGCGCCCAGGTGGACGCCGCGGCGGTGGCCCAGGGCGTCTCGTATTTCTGCGTGGGCCCGACCTGGCCGACACCGACGAAGCCCGGCCGGCCCGCGCCGGGCCTCGACCTGCTGTGGTACGCCGCCGGGCTGGGGACCGAGCGACCGTGGTTCGCCATCGGCGGGATCGACCTGACGAACCTCGACCAGGTGCTCGACGCCGGCGCGCGGCGCGTGGTCGTCGTCCGTGCGATCACGCAAGCGGACGACCCCGGCGCCGCAGCCGCGGAGCTCGCCCGCCGGCTCCGCGAGGCGTGACACGTCCCGCGACGCAGTGGCCGACGGGCGCGAGTGGCCGGTCAGTGGCATGCTCAGTGGCTGCTGTGCAGTTCTTCTTCCTCCGACGCCGCCCGGGAGGCACGCGTCATGCGCCTGCCCTGCAGATACCGGTAGGCCTCGATGAGGACAGTGATCGTGATAGCCACCGCGAACCCGGTCAGCAGGCCCAGCAGCGGGTCGTCCTCGAACGCCCGCCCGCCGAAGTACCCGATCGACGTCGAGTAGATGCCCCAGGACAGCCCTGCGATCGCGTCGAAGAAGGAAAACCGGCGTAGCGGGTAGCCCATGGAGCCGCAGGTGAGCGTCACCGCCGTCCGGCCACCGGGGATGTAGCGCGCCACGACCAGAATCTGCCCCCCGCGCCGGAACAGCGCCCGTCTGGCCCACCCGAAGGCTCGTTCCGACCGTGACCCCGACCGGGCCCGTGCAACCACGCGCGCGCCGCCGAAGCGCCCGATGGCGTACGAGACGTGATCACCGGTGAACGCGCCCGACGCGGCCACGAGAACGACGAGCACGGCGTTCGGGGCGCCGGTGGCGGCGGCGAACACGCCGGCGGTGATGACGAGCGTCTCGCTCGGCACGACCGGGAAGAACGCATCGATCGCCGCGATCGCGAACACCGCCAGGTAGATCCAGGGCGTGTTCATCGCGCCCTCGAGTGCGTCTACCAGCCCGTCGAACATGAAGCGCTCCCCAGCCCCCTGTCCGGCCCAGATTACGGCCTTCGCCCTCGGGGCGGCTCAGCAGACCGGTGCGTGACAGCGGTGCAGTAGGGGTACCCACGTACCGTGAGAGGCGAAGGACCGCTCGTCGAGGCGGCCAGGACGGCGGGCGTCCGCGATGCGCGCGTCCTGGAGGCGATGCACACCGTGCGGCGGCGCGGCTTCGTCCCGCCGGGCTACGAGTCCTCGGCCGAGGTGGACGAGCCGGTACCGATACCCCACCAGCAGGTCACCACCCAGCCGACGCTGTCCGCCCGCATGGTCGAGGCACTCGCCCTCTCGGGAGACCAGCACGTCCTGGAGGTGGGCACGGGGTACGGCTACCAGACGGCGCTGCTCGCGACGCTCGCGCGCCACGTCACCAGCATCGACTGCTGGGCCGACCTCGTGGAGCAGGCCCGCCGCAACCTGGCCGGCGCCGGCATCCGGAACGTGACCCTGATCGTCGGCGACGGCACTGAGGGGGTCCCGTCGGCCGCGCCGTACGACGCCATCCTGGTGTCGGCCGCGTTCCCGGACGTGCCGGAGCCGCTGGTCGAGCAGCTCCGGGTGGGCGGCCGCCTGGTGCAGCCGATAGGGCCCGGCGGCCACGATGAGGTCACCCTGTTCGTCCGGACGGCCGACGGCCTGGTCGAGCAGGAACGGATCGTCCCGGCCCGGTTCGTGCGGCTGACCGGCAAGCACGGGTACGCATGACGCCGGACGACGAGCCGACGATTGAGGAGGCGGCATGGCAGACCAACAGGGTTCTCCGGAGATCGACCGACTCTGGGAACGGTTCCATTCAGTGGTCAACATGACTTCACGCGAGCTCGCGGAATGGATCGGCGTGGAGCCCGACATCTCGCCCGGACCCAAGGAGCCGCCGCCGCTCGGGGAAGCCGTCGTGAGCATCCTCGGCAAGCGGCGAACCGACCTCACATCGAACGACGTCGAGGTGATGCGCAAGGTCGTCGACATCTACGACGAGGAGACCGCAGGCGTGCCGCCCGACCAGCTCGCCGGCAACGAGCGCAGGCGCCGCCGGCTCCGCAACATCGGCCACGACGTCCTGCGCGAGGGCTGACGCGCGATGCACGACGGTGCATGACGTCGGCCTACACTTGAGGTAACACGGCCTGCGGATCGCGCTGGGCTGCACGACCGACGGGGGAACTGCACGTGACTGGCTCGCAGCCCGGGGACGCACGCGGAGACTTGAGAGGTCGCCCGGTCATGGTCGTCATCGACGGCGACCGCGAAGCACGTGATCGGATCTCCGCGGAGCTCCGGCGCCGGTACGTGAACGACTACGACCTGGCCATCGAACTCTCCCACGCAGCGGGGCTGGCCGCGCTGGACAGGCTCCTGGAGGCCGGCGCCGCGGTGTGCCTGGTGCTGTGCAGCCGCGACGAGTCAGGACAAGGAGCCGAGGAGGAGCTCTTCGACCGGGTGCACGCGCGCTGGCCCGCGGCGCGAAGGCTGCTCATGGTCCGGTGGGGCGAGTGGGCGGACCGCTCGACGGCCGACGCGATCCACCGCTTGATGGGCCAGGGACGCATCGATTACTACGGCATCAAGCCGTGGTGGACGCCCGACGAGTTCTTCCACCGCACCGTGACGGAGTTGCTGCTCGAATGGGAGCGGGCGGCGTCCCCGCGGCGGCGGGAGGTGACGGTTGTCGCGGCACAGTGGTCGCCGCGCACGTACGAGCTGCGCAACCTGCTGGCCAGGAACGGGGTTCCGCACGACTACCACCCCAGCGACAGCGCCGGCGGGCGGAGGCTGCTGGAAGAGTCGGACCTCGCCGGCGTCGACTCGCCGGTCGTGATCCTGCACGACGGCAGGACGCTGGTCGACCCGACGAACGCGGACGTCGCCGAGGCGTACGGCGTGGCGACCCGGCTGGAGGCCGATTCGACGTTCGACGTGATCATCATCGGCGCTGGGCCCGCCGGGCTCGCGGCCGCGGTCTACGCCACGTCGGAGGGCCTGCGCACACTCGTGGTCGAGCGGGAGTCCATCGGCGGGCAGGCCGGCTCCAGCTCGCTCATCCGCAACTACCTCGGCTTCCCCCGCGGCGTCAGCGGCGCCGAGCTCGCCCAGCGCGCCTACCAGCAGGCGTGGGTCTTCGGCGCCCACTTCCTGCTGATGCGCGAGGCTGCCCGGCTGTCCCGCGAGGACGGCTGGCACGTGCTCGTCACCGGCGAGGGCGAGCAGGCGCGCGCCCGGGCGGTTGTGCTGGCCACCGGGGTTCGCTACCGCCGCATCGCGGTGCCCGAACTGGAGGCGCTGGAAGGCGCCGGCGTGTTCTACGGCGCGTCCGTGTCGGAGGCCGGAGCACTGGCCGGCGAGGACGTCTTCGTCGTGGGAGGCGGCAACTCCGCGGGCCAGGCCGCCATGTACCTCGCCCGGTACGCCCGAACCGTGACCCTCCTTGTCAGAGGCGGCTCGCTGGCCGAGAGCATGTCGAAGTACCTGCAGGACCAGATCGCATCCGCCGGCATCGCTGTCCGGTTCGGCGTCGAGGTCGTGGGCGGCGGCGGGGAGGGCCGGCTGGAACGGATCGAGCTGCGCGACCGTGCGTCCGGACGGACGTGGACGGAGCGCGCGGCGGCGCTGTTCGTGCTCATCGGCGCTCAGCCGCACACCGACTGGCTCCCCGAGGAAATCGAGCGAGATCGGTGGGGGTACCTGATCTCCGGCCCTGATGTGGTGACCAGCCACGCGGCGAGCCGGTGGCCGCTGGAGCGGCCGCCACTGGGCTTCGAGACCTGTGTCCCGGGGATCTTCGCGGTCGGGGACGTGCGGCGCCGGTCGATCAAGCGGGTAGCGTCAGCTGTGGGCGAGGGCTCGGTGGTGATCCAACAGGTGCACGAGTTCCTCGCCGGAATGCCCGAGCCGGGGCCGCTGCCGGCGGCGACAGGGCGATGAGGCTCCGTTCGGCTATCGCGGCGATCGCGCTGTCCCTCCCTGTGATCGGGCTCGCCGTGCTGATCGTCGAGCCGAGCCTCGACGTCGCCTGGCAGCACGACCCTGCCCACNNCGGCCCACTTCTGGCTAGTGCTGATAGCCGCTGCGCTCAGCTTCGCCCTCGCGTACGCCACCGGCACGGCCGCTCGACGGCGTAGTGACGCGCGGGTCTTCCTCGTCTCGCTGGCCTTCCTTGCCGCGGCCGGCTTCCTCGGGCTACACGCGCTGGCGACCCCGGGCGTGCTACTCACCGGCCCCAACGCGGGGTTCACCCTCGCCACACCGGTCGGCCTGCTCGTTGCCGCGATCTTCGCCGCCGCCTCGAGCGCGGACCTGACCACAGAGCGGGCGCGCTGGGTCACGGCCCGGTCATCGCTCCTGCGCTCCCTCCTGATTGCCGTGATGCTCGTCTGGGGGGTGGCGTCACTGGCGGAAGTCCCGCCGCTCGACATCGCCTCACCTCCGGAACGCGCGTCCGGCCCGCTGGTGACACTGTCCGTCGCGGGCTTCGCGCTGTACGCCGTCGCCGTGGTGCGGTACGCCCGCTTGCCGCGGCATCCTGCCTCGACGGCACTGGTCACGGCCATGGCCGCGGCGTTCGTTCTGCTCGCCGAGGCGGAGATCGCTGTCGCCGTCGGCCGGAACTGGCACCTCACCTGGTGGCTGTGGCATGTCCTGATGCTCACGGCCTTCGCCCTGGTCGCATTCACCGCCCACCGCCAGTGGCACGAGGAGCGGTTCGCCGGTCTCTACCTTGCGCAGACAGCGCAGGGGACGCGGGAGATCACCGTACTGTTCGCGGACCTGCAGGGCTTTACCACGTTCTCCGAGCGGCACCCCCCGCAGGAGGTCACGGCCATGCTGAACGAGTACTTCACCCGCGCCGTCCCGCCGGTCGTTGAGCGTTTCGGCGGCCAAGTGGACCGGATCGTCGGCGACGCCTTGATGGCGACGTTCAACACTCAGGGCNNCATGCGGCACGCGCGGCCCGCGCGGCGCTCGCGATCCAGGAGGTAAGCGGCGAGGTCGCTGAGCGACACCCGAACTGGCCCCGGTTCCGCATCGGGGTGAACACCGGCCCGTCCGCAGTGGGGATCCTCGGAACCGCGGGCGGCCGCACGTATACCGCGATCGGCGACACGGTGAACCTCGCAGCCCGGCTGGAGAGCGCGGCACCGGTCGGGCAGGTCCTCATCGGGTCCGAGACCGCCCGCCGGCTGCCCGGTGCGCGGCTCGAGGCACTCGGCCAGATCCTGGTGAAGGGCAAGGCCGAGTCCGTCGAGGCGTTCCTCCTGATCGACGTCTAGCGACCGTCAGCGCCCCGCCAGAGTCGCCGGTTCGGCCACCACACGCGGGAGCCGATGTCGTAGGACAGCGCCGGCACCAGCAGCGACCGCACGACGAAGGTGTCCAGCAGCACGCCGAACCCGACGAGGAACGCGATCTGAACGAGGAAGGCGATCGGCAGCACGGCGAGCGCGGAGAAGGTCGCCGCGAGGACCACGCCGGCGCTCGTGATCACGCCACCGGTGACCGACAGCCCGGTGAGGATGCCCTCGCGCGTACCGAGCGCGGCGGACTCCTCGCGCACCCGTGTCATCAGGAAGATCGAATAGTCGATCCCCAGCGCGACGAGAAACACGAACGCGTACAGCGGCACTGCGGGGTCGATGCTCGGGAAGTCGAAGACGAAGTCGAACACCAGCGCTGCGACGCCGAGCGTGGCCACGAACGACAGCACGTTGGCCAGCAGCAGCACGGCCGGCGCCACGATGGCCCGCAGCAACACGGCGAGGACCACGAAGATGACGACGAGCACCAGCGGAATGATCACGTTGCGGTCCCGGGCGGATGCCTCGTTGGTGTCCAGCCTGATCGCCGGCTCGCCGCCGACGAGGACGTCCTCGTCCACGGCGTCCAACTCCTGCCGCAGGTCTCGGACGGTGTCGAAGGCCGCCTCGCTGTCGACCGAAGTGTTCAGGGTCGCTCGCAGCAGCACGCGGCCGTCGACGACCTCCGGAGGCGCCTGCGGGTCCGGCTGCATGCCGGGTCCCGTGGCGGACACGGCTGACACCCGGACCACGCGATCCTGTTCCCGGATCACGTCAATCGCCTCATCCGAGTCCTCGGCAGGGGCCGCGATCAGCAGCGGAGTGGCCGCGCCGGCCGGGAAGTGCTCGGCGAGCGCGTCGTTGCCGGCAACGGAGTTGACCTCGTTCAGGAACAACTCCTCCTGCTCGACCCCGCTCGCGTCCAGCCGGGGGATGAACGCTGCCAGCGCCGCCAGCACGACCGCGGTCGCGGCCCACACGCGGCGCGGATGGCGACCCACCAGGCCCGCTACGCGCCACCACGCTCCGTGCCGCCGGACGCTCTCCCGCCGGGCCGGCTCCGGCTCGTACCGCGGACGGAACGGCCAGAACGCCGCCCGGCCGAGCAGTACCAGCGCCGCCGGCAGGAACGTCAGAGCGGCGGCCAGCGACATGGCGATGCCGGTGGCGGCCACCGGTCCGAGGCTGCGGTTCGAGTTGAGCTCGCTGACCAGCAAGGTCAACACGCCCAAGATCACTGTCAGGCCCGACGCGATGATCGGCAGCAGCGCTCCACGGTAGGCGGCCCGGATCGCGACGAACCGCGACCTCTCCTGGCGCAACTGCTCCCGGAACCTGGCCACCAGGAGCAGGGCGTAGTCGGTGGCGGCCCCGACGACAAGGATGAACAGGATTCCTTGGCTCTGGCCGTTGAGCGTGACGTAGTCCTGGTCGGCGAGCCAGTAGACCACCGCGGATGCGAGCACGAGCGCGAGCACGGCCGACAAGAGCACAACCAGCGGCAGCAGCGGGCTCCGGTAGACGATCAGCAGGATGATGAGCACGACTGTGAGCGCGACCCCGAGGACGAGACCGTCGATGCCGCTGAAAGCCTCGCCAAGGTCGGCGACGAAGCCGGCCGGCCCGGTCACATAGGTCGCAGCGGCCGCGCCTTCCACGATCTGCCGGATTCGTTCCACCGTCTCCCCGGCTTCGAGCGTCTGCGAGCCGTCGAGGGGGACGACGAACTGGATCGCGAGCCCGTCCTCGCTCGGGACGGGCTGGCTGGGCCGGCCGATGACGTGGTCCAGGCCCGCGATCCGGTCGGCCAGTCGCGCGGCTTCCGCCACGGCGCGTTCACCGATCTGGTCCCGGTACTCGAAGACGACGACGGCGGGGAACACGTCCTGCTCGTTGAAGGCGTCCTGAACCTCCACCACCCTGGTCGACTCCGCGTCGCTGGGCAGGAAAGACGCGGTGTCGTTGCGCTGGACCTCCGCGAGTTTGCCGGGGAAGGGTCCGAGCACACCTCCGAGCACCAGCCAGGCGAGCAGCACAACAACCGGCGGCAGCCACCGGCGCATCATGAAGCCGTCCGAGGCACGTTCGCACCCTCCCTGTGCAGCGTCGCTCCGGCGAGGTCGGTGTTTCGCGCATGACGCTATCGCCCGAGCGCATCAGTCGCCGTCGGCGCGACCGGGGCGGACGCCCAGGCCGCGTCAGCGGGGTACCGCGGTCACGACGATGTTGTCTTCATAGCTCCCTCGGCTCGAGTCGAACTCCCCACCGCAGGTGATCAGCACAAGCCGCTCCTCGCCGTCCCGGCGAAAGATGTCGGCGACCGGCAGTTCCGCCTTGGGTGTGCGTACCACGGACGTGACCACATACCGTGCCTTGCTTCCGGCGGCGGTCCGGACGATCACGTCATCGCCGACCTCGGTCTCCCGCAGCCTCGCCAACTGACCGAGGCCGTGGTCGATGGAATCCACATGACCGGCAAGCACGGCCGAGCCCGAGCCGTCTCCCGGCGCCGGACCGTGGCGGTACCAGCCCACGACGTCGGGGTGCTCCGGCAACTCCATCTGGCCGCCGTCCGCGACTCCCACGGGCACCACCTCCGCGTCGATGCGGGCGCCCTTGACGCGCACGCGGGCAGGCTCGTCCACCTCCGCCACGGGCGGTGGCGACGCCGGCGACCGGCCCACGTCCGCGGCCTCCGCCGGGCGCGGCGCGGGTTNNCGGGAGCCGACGCGGGCGGCGGACGTTCGAGCGCGTTGAGCGACGTCCCTCCGGCGGAGGGGGCGTCGCCGTCCCCTCCGCCGGAGGTGACCATCGCGACCATGGCGGCGAGTGCCACGGACTGGGCCAGGCCGAGCAGCTTCCGGAGCCTGGCCCCTCTCGGCCTGCTCAGTTGTCTGCTCCCGCGGTGAGACGACGCCGTAGCACCACGAACACGCCCAGGACGGCGGCGGCAACCACCGCCCCGAGGGCCCAGCCGGCCCCGCTGCCCGAACCCGAGTCCAGCAAGCCGGCCTCACCGGCCGGGACGCCGTCCGGCGCGCCGCCCACGCCGCTGACCGTCTGCACAGCGAGGTCGAGGGTTCCCTCCTCGGCACTGCCCCAGGCGTAGGCGATCGTGCTGGTGCCTTCGGCCAGGCTGAGGTCCGCCGGCCCGAGCACGACGTCCTCCGTGCCCGCCAGGACCACATCGGCGGATACGGTGCCGGGCGGAACGTCGGCCGACGCCTCGTTCGGGTTGGTGAGACCCTCGAACAGGACGGCACCGTCTGCCCGGACGTCCACGGCGGGCGCCGCCGCCACGTGGCGCGCGACCACGCGAGCCTCTCCGGCCTCGATCCCGGTGAGGTCGTTGACGAACACGGTCGCGGTCGGGTCACCGCCCTCGGTGAGGTGCGCGACGATGGTCGCGTTCACCCCGGCCGGAACCTCCACCCCGGAGGCCTCGATGGCGGGCTCGCCGTCAGGCCCCTCCCCGTCCGGGAAGATCTGGATGTCGTAGGTGCCCGCCGGTATCGTCAGCGGGTCGGTCAGCGTTCCAGGCTCGAAGTCCGGGATCAGCTCCTCGCCGTTCGCGAAGACGTCCACTGTCAGGCCGGGGACGCCGTGCAGGACCGAGACCGTCGCGTTCCCGGTCGTTTCCGCCTGTGCGGTTCCTGCGGCCGCAAGAGCTAGCGGCAGAGAGACCGCTGCCGCCGTCGAGATGGCGCGCTTCATGGGTGCTCCTTCCCCCGTGTGGGTGTCGCGCTGTCGCCATTCCCGTTGCCACATATCGGCCCGATAATCACTGCCGTGCCGGCCGTGGTGGTCACCGCCGGGGAAAGGTCCGTACCACCGCGGCCCTGGGGACGCATAGGCTCGGCTGTGGCCGAGCCATGGCAGCGTGATGGGGTGCGTCCAGCGATGAAGCGAGTCTGCGTGTTCTGCGGCTCGAGCGCAGGGGCCAGGCACGACTACGCTGCTTCCGCCGAGCGCCTGGGCCGAGCGCTTGCCGGGCAGGGTCTGGAGTTGGTCTACGGGGGAGCCAGCGTGGGTCTGATGGGCATCCTCGCTGACACCGTCCTGGGACGTGGAGGCACCGCCCGCGGGGTCATCCCGGAAGCGCTGATCGCACGCGAGATCGCCCATGAGGGCCTGACTGAGCTCCGGGTCGTGAGCTCGATGCACGAGCGCAAGCGCGTGATGGCCGAGCTCGCGGACGGCTTCCTCGCCCTGCCCGGGGGCATGGGCACCCTCGAGGAGCTGACCGAGATCCTCACCTGGGCCCAGCTCGGGCTGCACAGCAAGCCCTTCGGGGTGTTGAACGTCGCCGGGTACTTCACCCCCTGGCTGAGCTTCCTCGACCACGCGGTGGACGAAGGCTTCATCAAGAAGGAGCACCGGGCGATGCTGGCGGTGGACGACGACCCGGACGCCCTGCTCCGCGAACTGGCGCGAAACGCTGCCGGCGACGCGCNNACGACGATGAGGGCCTCGGTGGTGGCCGGGCCGGTGGCGCTCTGCAAGCTCTGCCGCCAGCACCACCGCCGCGCGCTCACGACGCCGGCATTGTCAACGAAGATCACTTCGCCGGGCTCCGGGTGGACCGTCTCACTCGATCCGAGATCGGTGAACCGCTCCTCTCCCGTGGCGAGCCGGACGGTGACGGGGCCGTTCGCGGTTGCCGGATCGAAGACGGCGACCGGCATCGCGTACCGGATCGAGACGAGGTTGCCGATGTCGACGAGGGTGCTGATGCTCGGGATGTCGCCCTGCTTGGCGAGCCGCCGGAGCAGCGCCTCGGCGGCGCAGCGGTACTGGGTCGGCTTGACGCCGAACGCACTGAAGACCCGCCGCCAAGCGGCGATCGAGTCCAGTTCCGCGATGGCGGTACGCGACAGCCGTTCACCGACCGCGCGCTGCTCGTCGCCGTACTGCTCAAGCAGCCGTTCCGGGCTGGCGCCGTTGTTCAAGCCCCTCGCGTGTACAACTCCCGCCCGGATTGCCGGGAACCGCTGGGTCACCGCCTCGTCGTAGCCGAACATGGCTCCCATCTTTCGTTCGCAGCCTACCGCGACAGGCAGCACGCCGATCCAGTTCCTCGCCGGCGTCGGCCACGGCACTGTCGAGACGGACGGCCGTACGACATGTCACCCGTGCGGTGCGCTACGGCCTACGTCGTTTGCGCCCCTCCGCATCGGGTATCGCAAGGAGCACCACTGACGCACGGAGAGAGCCTGATGATCGATCAGCAGCTTCAGACCCAACCCGTCGAGGAGGTATAGATGGCGACGAACTCGCATGCGCCTCCTCGGCGCAAGCACGGCTCCGTGGAGAACGGCAAGGCCGTCTGGTCGCTGTGGGCCCTGGTCCACTGGGTCGTCGCTGCCACCCTCACACTGTCGGTCGTCTACCTGGTCGTGCTGCTCCAGTAAGCCCCTCGCGGCGTGCCGCGTCTCGGAGCTGCGGCCGGGGCCCAGGGCTACGATGGCGCCGCGATGATGACTACAGGCAGTGAGGGCACTGGGCCTCTGTCCGGGCTGAAGGTCGTGGAGATCGCCGGCATCGGTCCGGCGCCGCACGCTTGCATGGTGCTCGCCGACCTCGGGGCGGACGTCATCCGCGTCGAGCGTCCCGGCGGCGACCCGCTGGGGGGAGGACCCACCGACTTTCTCACCCGAGGCAGGCCGAGCGTTGCGCTCGACCTCAAGCATCCGGCCGCGGTGCGGACCGTGCTCGACTTGGTCGAGCAGGCCGACGTGCTCGTTGAGGGCATGCGGCCGGACACCATGGAGCGCCTCGGTCTCGGACCCGACGCATGCTGGGAGCGCAACCCCCGCCTCGTCTACGGCCGGATGACCGGGTGGGGCCAGACGGGTCCGTGGGCGGGCAGCGCCGGCCACGACCTCAACTACATCGCCGTCACCGGGGCGCTGGACACCTTCGGGCAGGACCCGAGTCGGCCGCACTTCCCGAGCAACCTCGTGGGCGACTTCGGTGGCGGGTCCACCTATCTGGTCATCGGGCTGCTGGCCGCGCTCCACGAGGCCTCGTCGAGCGGACGTGGGCAGGTGGTCGACGCGGCCATCGTGGACGGCACGGCACACCTCAACGCCATGGCCGCCGGCTTCCGCGCTGCCGGACAACTCCGGTTGCGGCGCGCCACCAACCTGCTGGACGGCGGACAGCCGTACTACGACGTCTACGAGACCGCGGACGGACGTCACGTCGCGGTCGGCGCGCTCGAGCCGAAGTTCTACGCGGAGCTCGTGCGCCGTCTGGGCCTCGAGGACCTTCCCGACCGGAACGACCCCGAGAGCTCGGACGAGATCCGACGCCGGCTCGCTGCCGCCTTCGCCTCCCAACCGCTGGCGCACTGGCACGACCTGTTCGCCGGGACCGATGCGTGCGTCGCGCCTGTCCTCACCCTGGACGAGGCGCCGCACCACCCCCACCTCGCCGCCCGGGGTGTCTTCGTGGAGGTCGACGGCCACGTCCAGCCGGCACCGGCGCCACGCTTCTCCCGAACCCCGGCGCAGCTCACCACGCCGCCGGCCGCAGAACCGGGGCAGCACACGCGTGCCGCGCTGGAGTCCTGGGGCGTCCCCGACGTCGACGCCCTACTGGCGGCGGGTGCTGCGGTGCAGGCCTAGGAGGCGGTGATGCGTCCGTCGTCCGTGCTGGAGTGCCATACCGTTCAGGGTGCAGCGCATGACGCACGAGAGTGAGCGGCTCGACGAGGCGCGCGCGGCCTATCAGATCCGCGACTGGGAGGTCGCCCGCGACGGATTCCTGGCCGCAGCCGGGACCGGACCGTTGCCCGCCAGTGACCGCTACGCCCTGGCGCGGTGCTGGTGGTGGATCGGCGACCTAGAAGCATGCAGCACGAGTCTGGAGGATGCCCACGTCCGGGCCTTGGAGGAGGGCCATACCGAACTGGCGGCGACCGCCGCGCTGGAGCTCGGACTCGCGCATCTGCTCCGCGGCAACGAACCCGTGGGATCGGGCTGGCTCGGTCGCGCCGGGCGGGTGGCCGCTGAGCTGCCGGAGGCCGCAATTCACGGCTACCTCACTCTCGTTCTTGAGGTCGATCCCGACTTCAGTGGGGCCGAACTGACCGAGACACGGGATGCGGCCTGCCGCGTACGGGACATCGGGCGCCGGTGCGGGGATCCGACGCTGGTAGCCGCAGGCCTCCACGGTGAGGGACGGGCGCTGATCAGAACCGGCGACGTCTCGGCGGGCATGGCGTTGCTTGACGAGGCCATGGTGGCGGTCCTGGCCCGCGAGGTGGACGGGACCTGGGCCGGCAATCTGTACTGCGCCACGATCGGGGCATGCCACGATCTGGGTGACTTTCGCCGGATGGCGCAATGGACGGAAGCAATGCAGCGGTGGCTGGACGAGCTACCCGCCGCAGCGCTGTTCGCCGGCGACTGCCGAGTGCACCGCGCCCAGTTGCTCATCCTCCGTGGCGAATGGGACCGCGCAGAGCGCGAAGCCGAGCGCGCCTGCGAGGAACTCGAAACCGTCTCGGTCATGAACGCCGCCGAGGCCTGGTACGAGGTGGGCGAGGTACGCCGCCGCCGCGGCGACCTGCAAGCCGCCGAGGACGCGTACCGGACGGCCCACGGCCTTGGTCGGGACCCGGAGCCGGGCTTCGCGCTACTCCGTCTCGCGCAGGGTCGCGTTAAAGCCGCGTCCACGTCGATCGGAGCGGCGATGCTCACCGGAACCGCGGACCGTGTCAGCCGAGCGAGGCTGTGCGCCGCCCAGGTCGAGATTGCGCTCGCCGCGGGCCGGCTCGAGGTTGCCCGGCGAGCGTGTGGGGAGCTCGACGAGATCGCGGCTGTCTGCGCGAGCCCGGGGCTCGAGGCGATGGCCGGCGCCGCCCGGGGTGCGGTGCTGCTTGCCGCCGGTCGGCCAGAGCAGGCACTGGCGCCGCTGCGCGCGGCGTGCCGGTTGTGGCGCGAGCTCGATGTGCCCGACGAGGCCGCACGAACGGGCGTCCTGCTGGCACGAACGTACAGCGCCCTTGATGACGAGGAGGCGGCCAGGCGGGAGCTGGACGCGGCTGCCTCGATGTTCGATCGCCTCGGAACGTACGCCGAGGCCGCCCGCCGCGCGGTCCGGCACGGCTTGGAGGCCCGGCCATACGGGTTGTCGGATCGTGAGCTCGAAGTACTCCGGCTGGTCGCTGACGGGCTGAGCAACCCGCAGGTTGCCGATGCACTGGTCATCAGCCGAAGAACGGTGGCCCGGCACATGTCCAACATCTTCGTCAAGCTGAGTGTGTCGTCCCGGACTGAGGCCGCTCGCTTCGCCCTCGACCACGGACTGCTCCCGGCACGTTCGGACTGAGCGAGCGGGACCTCCCCGCTGTCGCACGTTGGGCACGCATACCCACTGGTCAACAAGCACGATTGGGCATCCTGGCCGATGCGCCAGGGCTTCTCGCCGACCCATGATCGTGCCGTCCGAAACAGAGGAGTCCCCGGGAGACGAGCGCCCTCTGGCCGGGCCGCACCGGGCATTAGAGAGGAGCCAGTATGACCAGCGAAAGCGTTGACCGCCTCCATCGAGCCGTCTCCGATGACCGCACCGAGATCGTCGGCCGAGTCTACGGGCAGGGACCGCCTCTGGTGCTCGTGCACGGCTCGATGGACGACGGGGCCGACTGGGACGCTTTGCTGCCGCTTCTCGCCGAGCGGTTCACCTGCTATGTCCCGAGCACCCGCTTCCGGGGCTTGAGCGGGCGGCACCCCGACCTTTCGACCGAGCGCCGGGTACAGGATGTCACCGCGTTCGCCGACAGCATCGGCGAACCGGTAGGCCTTGTCGGCCTTTCAGCAGGGGGCATGCTGGTCCTCGGCGCCGCGGTACGGGCTCGAGCGGTGTCTGCGGTCGCCGCCTACGAGCCGCTCGCCGTCGAGGTGATGCCCGATCAGCTGCTCGCCGAGCTCCGTGACCGCCTCGTCCGGATGGGCGAAGCGGCAGCGCGGGGCAAGCCCGTCGAAGCCGCCCAGATCTTCATGGAACTCGCCGCCAACGACGAGGAGCTCGCTGCCGTTACCGGCGCGGGCGGCCTCGAGCATGTCGCACGCTACCTCCCAATCGATCTGCTTGAGCTGCAGGAGATCATCATCGGTGGACCCAGCCCGACGGACCCACGGGTGCTCGAGCAGATCACCGCGTCAGTCCTGCTGCTGCGCGGAACGCGATCGGCTCAGACCTGGTTCACCGACAGTGTCAGCCATGTCGCTCAGCACACCCTGGACGCGGGAATCCGGGAGATTGCGGGCGCCGGGCACCTTGGTCCGCTCACGGCACCGGAGGCGGTCGCGAGCGAACTCATCGAGTTCTTCGAGCAGCAGACCAAGCCGCTGTAGGTTGACGCCTCCGAGCTACGACGCCCCCCACCCGCGGCGGCGGCCACGCCCCGTCTCGCCCGGTCTCGGTGAGCGAACCGATGGCAGGCGACGACGGTGTCCCGCAGACTGACACGTAAGCGACGCCACCAGGGAGCAGTCGCAGCCCCCTGCCGACGCTGCGCTCGCGCCTTGCAGCGCCGCCGGAGGCTCCGACTCGAGGTTGAAGGGCGAACGTGGGCCGAACGTGGGTCGTCGTAGTTGTCCTCCTGGCAACCGGCGTTGGGTGCGTTCGGCGCAAGCCTGCTCGTCCGGCGCTCGTTCCCCCAGCTCGCATCGGCCAACACCAGCCCGTGGTCGTCGACGCTGTCGTACGTCGCAACCGCGTACGGCGTGGTCGTCGGCTTCTCGATCCTCTTCTTGTTCGGTGAGTTCGCTGATGCCCGAGAAGCCGTCGGCCAGGAAGCGACGGCGATCGGTACCGCCTTCGAGGAGTCGCGGCTCTTCCCCGACGACGCAGCGGAGATCCAGCACGCCCTGATCTGCTACTCCCGCGCGGTTCCGGAGTTCGAGTGGCAGGCCCTTCGCGATCGCCGTTCGGCGCCTGAGGTGGACCGCGCCTATCGTGACATCGTCCTCGTGTTGCGGGCAGTGGATCAGCCGGCCGAATCGGCGTTCCAGCCGGCAACGGCCACCAACATCGTCGTCCAGGTTGGGAACATCTCAACCGCTCGCGCAACCCGGCTCGTCGCCGCGGAGGACCACCTGCCGGGCATGCTCTGGGTCCTGTTGCTTGGCGGCGGCGTGTTCGTCGTCGGGATGATCTTCGTCGTCACGCTCCCCGAACGCTCGGGCGCGCAGGCGGCGCTCGTCAGCCTCTCGGCCGCGTTCACGACCGTCCTACTGCTGATCACTTTTGCCTTGAGCAGCCCGTTCGACGACGGCGCGGGACGGATCACACCGCGGCTCATCGAGGAGACCACGGCACTCATGGAAAGCGAGGCATCCGAAGCCGCCGCTCGAACCTGCGACTTCGGCGACGGCAGCCGACCAGAATGAACGGCTGTCGGGGACGCTCAGGCGTCCTGTCGGACCACGTAGCCGTCAGGTCCCGGATCACCTCCGGCGGCACGGACGACCAACCGGTCGAGATAGTGGTTCCAGCCTTCCCGGTGAAGGCCCACGGTGGCCGGCGGCAGCCCGGAGTGGACCAGCCGCAGCATCGTGCCACCTGCACCGTCCGGTTCCAACGTGATCTCGACGGTGCTGGACCCCGGCGGTACCGGGGAACCATCACCTTCCCAGCCCCAGGTGAACACGATCCTGTGGTACGGCTCCACAGCGGTGAACCGGCCGCTGGCCCACCCGTCCCCACGCACGTTCATCCGGAAGACGCCACCCGGCTGCGGATCGATCTCCGCCTCGACGCCCTGCCAGGACAGCCACCGCTGCGGGTCGGTGAAGAAGGAGAAGACCGTCCGCGGTCGCGCGTTGATCCGTCGGTAGACCGTCACGACGTCGGCCGTCATGCCGTCACGCCTCCGTGCCGTCGTTCTCGGCCGCCTCCGCGAGTACGGCGAGTTGGTCGAGTTGCTGCGACCACAGCGACTCCAGGTAGGCGACCAGCGGCCCCATGGCCTCCCGGTCGGCCCGGTAGTAGCGACGGTTTCCATCCCGGCGGACGGTGACAAGACCAGCGTCCCGCAACAGCTTCAAGTGCTGCGATACGGCGCCGAAGGTGACGTCGAAGCTGCGCGCCAACTCACCCGCGGTCCGCTCATCGTGCCAGCAGAGCCGCAGGATCTCCCTACGGCGGGGCTCCGCAATGATCTTCACGGCGTCCATGGGCGACCTCCAGCCTATGTCCCGCCGGCTTGCGCGGCAGCGAGGCCGATGCGCGAACCGCTTGCCGAGGAGGAACAACGCAGCTATTTTAGCAATTGCTAAATTAACTCGGAAGGAGACCGACATGGCACGCATCACGCTGGCGACCACGATCGACGCTCCACCGGCCGACATCGTCAAGGTGCTCGACAGCGCCGAAGGCATCGCCGGCTTCTGGACGGAGGACGTCGCCTACGAGGGCGCAGGAGGGAACCTCGTCGCGGGCTTCGCCGACGCACCGGCACCGTTCCGCTTCCATGTGGCAGAGGCGTCCAGCAACAAGGTGCGCTGGACCAACATCGGCGAGTACCCACCGTTCTTCGTGGACACCGAGGTCACGTGGTCCGTGGCGCCGGCACCGGACGGAAGCGGGACGATGGTCAACTTCACCCACGACGGTTGGGCGTCGGACGACATGCCGATGCCGGCTATCGCCTATGTATGGGCGCAGGTCCTGGAAAGCCTCAAGTCGTACGTGGAGACTGGAAAGGGCTCGCCGCTCCACACCGTCGCCTGAGCCTCAGACCCGACTCAACACATCGCACCCGGGAGCCGACATGCCGGTCGACGTCACGACCGAGATCGTCATCAATCGCCGCCTCGACGACGTCGCCGCATACGCCGCGGACCCGACCAACGCACCCGAGTGGTACGCCAACATCGTGTCGGTCGAGTGGCAGACGCCACCGCCGCTGACGCCTGGTTCAAAGCTTGCGTTCGTGGCCCAGTTCCTGGGCCGGCGCCTCGCCTACACTTACGAGGTCACCGCTTACGAGCCCGGTCGGCGGCTCACCATGCGCACTGCCCAAGGCCCGTTCCTGATGGAGACCACCTACACGTGGGATCCCCTCGACGGCACCCGAACCCGGATGACTCTACGGAATCGCGGGGAACCCAGCGGCTTCTCCAGAATCGCAACACCGGCTCTCAGCGCAGCGATGCGCCGCGCCAACCGCAAGGACCTCGCCAGGCTCAAAGAACTGATGGAGCGAAGTCAGAAGGCACCCAAGCGCGCTGACTAGCCGGCCGAACTCCGTCCAGAAGATCTCGCCGTTACCTGGATACCCAAAACTGGGTCCCTGCGCACCGGATTTTCTTGCCCTCGGGCTTGCAGTTCTAAACGGCTGGATATTGCCTATTGCTTATGAGGGCAAATGACGGGGGACGGCATGATCAGTCGGAGTGAACCGACAGAGGCCCATCGGCAGGACATCCGCATAGCCGTTGTCCTCAAGGGCGGCGTCAGCCTCGCGGTCTGGATCGGCGGCGTTGTGTTTGAGATCCACCGCCTCGTCCAGTCCAGTCGTCGCAGCGGGCAGACCGGCGCCGAGGATGTCTACGGACAGATCTTCAACGAGTTGAAGGCGCACGCACGTGTCGACGTGATCGCGGGTACCAGTGCCGGCGGTCTGAATGGCGGCTTCCTCGCACTCGGCATCGTCCATGGCTGCGATCTGTCGACGATGCGCACTATGTGGGAGCGCGATGGTGATCTGGCCGCGCTGCTGCGCGATCCGCGGGAGAAGCAGACGCCGTCGCTGCTACGGGGCGACTACTTCTTCGAGCGACTGAAAGATGCGTACGGCGAAGCGTGGAGAACCCGGAAGGGACCGGTCAACGAGGATCCTCTGGAGCTTTTCCTGACCGGCACCCTCTGGGCAGGCCGCCGCAGCCCCTTCACCGACAACATGGGGAGAGCGATCACGGAAGTCGACTACGACGCCACGTTCCGCTTCGCGTCGGTTGGTGACCTCGTCGATGATCCTGGAGCCGGAGACCTGCGTTCGGAGAATGTGCTCTCTCAGCTCGCTGTCGCGTCGCGGTGCACGTCGTCTTTCCCTGGCGCATTCGAGCCCTACTACGTAACGGTCGACCAGCGGAAGCTCGGCGACCGCTGGGTGTCGTCGGCAGGGCTGGCGAACTTCTCTGAGTCACAGTATGTAGTGGACGGCGGTGTGCTGCTCAACAAGCCGATCCGCCCAGCGCTGCGGTCGATCTACCGACAGGCGGCAGCATCACAGGTACGCCGCGTGCTCGCATACGTCGTTCCTGATCCCGGCGAGAAGTCCGATGCTGTGCCAACCGACCGCGCCTCCGATCGGAGCACTGGAACGGGCTCCGTGCCGACGGCCTGGGAGGTGCTCCTGGGCACACTCTCGCGACTTCGCTCCACTGACTCGGTGTCCAGCGAGCTCGCCGAGATCGAGCAGCGCAACGACGAGGCACGGTTTCGGCGAAGGGCACGTGACAGATTTGCCGCCGCGCTGACAACGGCACACCGCGCAGACCAGGAAGACTCGGTGGCCTCGCCGAGTGATGGCGAGGCCCACGGGGCCTCGGAGCTGGCACTGGCTGCCTGGAATGCCTACCGGCAGGTTCGGATCGAACATGGTTCC
>JABAOG010001023.1_pt1 | contig 22306 bp, 25 predicted proteins | sample 7062131 | NCBI WGS metagenome assembly JABAOG01 (sample SAMN14538629, study PRJNA623070) | marine sediment metagenome | biome: marine biome [ENVO:00000428]; feature: marine pelagic biome [ENVO:01000023]; material: deep marine sediment [ENVO:00002113] | place: India: Arabian Sea | collected...
TCGACCGTCGGCTCCCGGCCCAGCTCCTGGAGCAGCGCCGCCGACCGCTTGCCGATCCGGTGCAGCGCCCCCGCCCGGTTCAGCGGGACCCGTACGATCCGGCTCTGCTCCGCCAGCGCCTGGAGAATCGCCTGGCGGATCCACCNNCCAGGTTCGAGTTCTGGTTCAGCGGGATCCGGACGGAGCGCGTCTGCTCGGCGAGCGCCTGGAGGATGGCCTGGCGGATCCACCAGACGGCGTAGCTGATGAACTTGATGCCCTTCGTCTCGTCGAACTTGTGGGCCGCCCGGATCAGGCCGAGGTTGCCCTCGTTGATCAGGTCCGAGAGCGGCACGCCCTGGTTCTGGTACTTCTTCGCCACCGAGACCACGAAGCGGAGGTTGGACCGCACCAGCTTGTCCAGCGCCTCCTCATCGCCCTTGCGGATCCGCTGCGCGAGATCGACCTCCTCCTCGCGCTTGAGCAGCGGGTAGGCGCTGATCTCCTTCAGATACTGGTCCAGCGAGCTCTCGTTGTACCTGCCCTTCCGCGTGCCGGTGAAGCTCATGTGACGCTCCCACAAGCGTGATTTCCCTGCGGCCGGCCCGGGCGGTCCGGCAACATCTATGAGCAGGCGCTGCATCGGCGCCTTCGGCTTCGCTGGAACACGTTCGGCCCCCGGCGCCAGGGGTGACGCGTCCTATTCGATCGCGCCCCCGATCCGGTCCCACCGGATCTCCGTGAGCCAGGGTACCTGTCTCAGCGTGCGCGGGTTGAAGGAATAGTAGACGAAGAGCGGCTTCCCCTTGATGTCCGCCGCCGACACGAACCCCCAGTAGCGGGAGTCCTCCGAGTCGTCCCGGTTGTCGCCGAGGACGAAGAAGCGCTCCGCGGGCACGACCAGGGGCCCCCAGTTGTCCCGCGTCGGGCGGTAGTCCAGGCGCTCGGCCGGGCTCATCAGGTAGTCCATCTGCCAGCGCATCCCCGGCGAATGGACGTCCAGCGGGTCCCCGTGCCGGGCGTAGATCTCCCGGATCGGCTCCCCGTTCCGGAACAGCACCTTGTCCCGCATCTCCAGCGTGTCACCGGGCATGCCCACGAGTCGCTTGACGTAGTTCTTGTCCGGCTCGTGGGGCGGCGTGAATACCACCACGTCCCCCAGCTCCGGATCGCCCAGCGCGGGCAGCCGGAGGTGCGTCCCGGGGACCTGGGCGCCGTACGCGGCCTTGTTGACCAGCAGGAAGTCCCCGACGAGGAGCGTGTTCTCCATGCTCGCGGTCGGGATCCGGAACGCCTCGATGACGAACGTCCGGATCACCAGGAACAGGGCGAACGCGATGACCAGCGACTTCACCCACTCCCAGGTCCAGCGGCCGACCGACGCCGCGACGCGACGGGATCGTCGCCCGTCGTCGGGGGGTTGGTCCATGGGATCGGGGGATCGCTGGTGGTCTGTCACGCAGAGAATAATTGAGGGGAGCATCCGGGGTGTCAAACCGGCCGGGAGACCGGCGAAAATAGATGATAGCGGCGGCGCCCGCGCACGGCCACCCCCCGCCGGCCATACGGTACCGATTCACGACGCCCGCACGCACGCCTCTCGCCGACGGGTCGAGCCGCCGGCGCTGCCCCACCCGACCGTCGAGCACCGGCGGACATGCACCCGGGGGAGGCCCGATCGATCGGGCCTCCCCCGCGCTTCCGGCTTCCCGCTCGGCGCTCCCGGCCTCCCGGGGGGCGCCGAGGCGATCAGGGCGTGTGGTCGTACGTATCGATCTGGGCTCGCTGGAGGCGGCCCGAGTAGTCCACGTACACGACCTTGGTCTCGGTGTAGAACTCGTAGACCTCCCAGCCGCCCTCGCGGTGCCCGTTGCCCGTCTGCTTGACGCCGCCGAACGGCAGGTGGGCCTCGGCGCCGATGGTGGGCGCGTTGATGTAGGTGATGCCGTTGTCCAGCTCGGTCATCGCCAGGAAGCTGCTGCGTACGTCCTCGGTGTAGATGGAGCTGGACAGTCCGTACTCCACCTCGTTGTTGATGCGGATCGCCTCGTCCAGGTCGCCGAACTCGATCACGCTCAGCACCGGGCCGAAGATCTCCTCGCAGCGCGAGCCGCGACCCGGCCCTCACGCCCGTGAGCACCGTGGGCTCGAAGAACCAGCCACCCGCGAGGTCGCCACCCGTGGCCGGCTGGCCGCCGGTGAGCACTTCATCGCCTTCCTGCCGGGCGATCTCGACGTACTCGGCGGTCTTCTGCACCGCCGCCTCGTTGATCATCGGTCCGACGTCCGTCTCGTCCAGCAGCCCGTCCCCGAGCTTGAGCGCCTCGACCCGGTCCACGAGCCGCCCCACGAACTCGTCGTGGATCGCCTCGTGGAGCAGGAGCCGGCTGGTGGCGGTGCAGCGCTGGCCGGTCGTGCCGAACGCGCCCCACAGCACGCCCTCGAGCGCGAGCTCCATGTCGGCGTCGGGCATGACGATCTGGGCGTTCTTGCCGCCCATCTCCAGCGACAGCCGCTTGTGCATCCGGCCGCAGGTCTCGCCGATCTTCGAGCCGACGCCCGTGGAGCCGGTGAACGAGATCACCGGCACCTCGGGATGCTCTACGATCACGTTGCCCACTCGGCTACCGGTGCCGTGGACCAGCTGCACCGCCTCCGGGTGCACGCCGGCCTCGACCAGGATCTCCACCAGCAGCGTGGCCGTGTGCGGGACGTCGTGGGCCGGCTTGAAGACCACGGCGTTCCCGCTCACCAGCGCCGGGAAGATCTTCCAGGTCGGGATCGCCATCGGGAAGTTGAACGGCGTGATGATCCCGCACACGCCGATGGGCCGGCGGTAGCTCATGGCCCACTTGTCCCGCAGCTCGCTCGGCACCGTGTGGCCGAAGAGGCGCCGGCCTTCCGAGGCGGCGTAGTACGCCGTGTCGATGCCTTCCTGGACATCGCCCTCGGTCTCGTCGAGGATCTTGCCCATCTCCCGGGTCATCGCCTCGGCGATCTCCCGTTTCCGCGCCGTCATGAGGTCGCCGACCCTGCGCAGCGCGTCGCCGCGCTGCGGCGCCGGCACCTTCCGCCACGCGGCGAACCCACGCTTCGCCGACTCCACCGCCTTCTCCACGTCCTCCGGACCCGACGACGGGAAGCGGCCCAGCACCTCGTCCCACCGCGCCGGATTGCGGTTCTCGCTGTATTCCCCCGTCGAGGGCTCGACCCACTCCCCCGCGATGTAGTTCCTGAACGTCTCTGCCATTGTCAGCCTCCTGCCGCCGTGCCCGGCGGGATTGCGTTCCCTCGCTCGCACCGCGCAACCTGCGGTGGTGACCTTCCGGCGGCAACCCCGCCACCGGACACCGGGGGTCGCCCACGGCGAGCGCCGGTTACGGCGGAGATTCCCCTGCAGCCGCAGGGCTCCGCGGTCCGAGGGGGACGACATCGCGGCACGCCGATCGCCGCTACGGCGCTGGTGATCGACGGCAAGGAGCGGCCTTACGGGAAGGGGCGGGTCGTGGGGGTCCACGACACCCTGGGGTGGACTCCCGCTGTCAGAACCAGGCGATCGCCAGCACGGCCGCCACGGTGAAGGCGAGGAGCGTGGTGTACACGACCCAGAGCCGGCGCCAGGACAGCGCCGGGTGGATCCGCTTCGCCAGCGACGCCAGCGCGGCCCCGCCCGCCGCGGACGTGACGACCCACACGCCGGCCAGCAGGAGCAGCGCGCCGGTCCGGGTCATTCCCCGGGCTCCTCCCGCACGAGCCCGTACTTCTCGATCTTCTTGTACAGGTTGGAGCGGGGCATGTCGATGGAGCGCGCGGTCTCGCTCACGTTCCAGTCGTTCTCCCGGAGCTTGCCCAGGATGTAGGCCCGCTCCGCCCGCTCCTTGAACTCGGAGAAGCTCTCCGCCTCCATGAGCCCCGCCGGGAGCCCCGCGTCCTGGGGCGCGCCCATGAGCCGGTCGACATCCCGCACGCCCACCTCCGAGCCCCGGGACAGGATCAGCAGCCGCTCCACCGTGTTCTTCAGCTCCCGGACGTTCCCCGGCCACTCCATGGCCGCGAGCCGCTGCACGGCCTCCGGGTTGAGCCGCCTGGGCGGCAGCCGCTGCTCCTCCACGGCCCGCTCCGTGAAGTGCCGGACCAGCATGGGGATGTCCTCCCGCCGGTCCCGGAGCGGCGGCACGTGGATGGGCACCACGTTCAGCCGGAAGTACAGGTCCTCCCGGAACCGCCCCTCCCCGATCTCGCGCTTCAGGTCCTTGTTGGTGGCCGCGATCACCCGCACGTCGACCCGGATCGCGCTCTCGCCGCCGACCCGGGTGATCAGCCCCTCCTGGAGCGCCCGCAGCACCTTGGCCTGCGCGTTCAGGCTCATGTCGCCGACCTCGTCCAGGAACAGCGTGCCGCCGTCGGCCTGCTCGAACTTGCCCGTCCGGTCGGTGTGGGCCCCGGTGAACGCCCCCTTCACGTGCCCGAACAGCTCGCTCTCGATGAGCTCCGCCGGGATCGCCGCGCAGTTCACCTCCACGAAGGGCGCCTCCGACCGGGGCGAGACGCGGTGCAGCGCCCGGGCCACCAGCTCCTTCCCGCTCCCGTTCTCGCCCGTGATCAGCACCCGGGCGTCGGTCGGGCCCACCTTCTCGATCCGCTCCAGGACCGTGCGGATCGCGAAGCTGCGGCCGACCATCTCCCAGCGGCTCTCCACCTCGTCCCGCAGCCGCGTCACCTCCTGGGACAAGCCCCGCTGCTGGAGCGCGTTCCGGATGGTGACCAGGATCCGGTCCGTGTCCAGCGGCTTCTCCAGGAAGTCGTAGGCGCCCCGGCGGGTCGCCTCCACGGCCGTCTCGATGGACCCGTGCCCGCTGATCATCACCACCACCGCCTCCGGCTCCCGCTCCCGGATCCGGCCCAGGACCTCCAGCCCGTCCATCCGCTCCATCTTGACGTCCAGGAAGGTCAGCTCCGGGTCGAACTCCTCGTGCAGCGTCAGGGCCTGCCCGCCCCCGTCGGCGGTACGCACCTCGTGGCCCTCGTACTCCAGCACCTGTCGCAGCACGTGGCGGATTCCTTCTTCGTCGTCGACGACCAGGATCCGTGCCATGACCTCACTCCATCCGGGTCCCGCTGGCCTCGAAGACCAGCGAGTCGCCCCGTACGTATACGTTCCGGATGCCGGGCGGCAGCGGAACCGCCAGGGCGTTCGGCGCCAGCCCCGGCGCCGAGGAGCCCCGGAACTTGGCCAGGACCGGCGGGATCAGACGCGCCGGCACCGGGATGCCGGCCGCGCCCAGCTCATGGACCTCCAGCGCGACGTGCTCGCTGTCCAGCGGGACGAACGACCCGACGGCCCGCAGAGCGGCCGTGTCCGGCAGAAACGCGATGATCTCCTCCAGCTCCGCCACGCGGCCGAACCGTACCATGGCCACGCTGCCCTCCAGCGTCACGCGCCCGTCCCCCAGCCCGACCCGGGGATCGACCACGTCCGGCGGCAGGAACCCGGCCCACCGGTACTCCAGCAGGCTCTGGACCTCCGACTCGCTCAACGCGATCCGGGCCACGCCCCCGCCCTCGCCGAGGGACGCCAGCTTCTCATCGGCCTGCGCCGCCAGCTCCGGTGTGGCCCGGACCTCCGCCCCGGTCAGCCGCTCCCACTGCTCCGCCAGCTCGTGGCGGTTGTACCAGCCGACGGCTACCACGCCCGCCACCAGGACCACGACCAGAAGCCGGCCGGCGCAACCGCCCAGGGAGCGCAGCATCTCAGCGGGTGGCCCGGGCCAGGATGTCCGCCGCGTCGTGCCCCAGCTTCGCCACCATCAGCTTCTCGTAGCTCGCCCCCTTCGCCGACAGCGAGCTTTCCATGAGGTCCACGGTCCGCACCGTGATCTCCCGCTCGTATCCCATCCCGTTCACCAGCGACTCGAAGCTCCGGAAATCGCCCGCCCGGGCCTCCTTCCTAGCCCGGCCCAGCGTGACGTGGGGGTGGAACGCCCGGACCTCGCGCTCGAACCCCTGCGGCGCCAGCTCCCACTCCAGGTCGTGCTTCAGGCACCGCAGCTCCGGCGACGCCTCGGCCCCGAGCCAGATCACCTTCGGCCGTCGCATCGTCGGGAACGCGCCCGCCCCGGCCATCTCCATCGTGAACGGCTGCGTCTTGGCCGCCACGTTCGCCAGCGCCGCCTTCACGTCCCTCGTCCGCTCGGGTCGGACCTCGCCCAGGAACTTCAGCGTCATGTGCAGCTGGTCGACGTCCACCCAGCGCACCGGCAGCTCCGCTTCCCGCATCTTGCGGGCGGCGCCGTACATGCTCCGCCGGTCCTTGGCGGTGAAGTTGATGGCGATGAACAGTCTCATGAATCTCGTCGTGTGTCGGTTTCTCCGGCCTCGAGCTCCAGCGCCACGTAGCGGAACCCCAGTGATCTCAGTTCCGGCGCGAGCCGGGCCAGCCGCGTGCGCAGCCCCGGCCCGCCGGTGACCGCGAGGATCTCGCCGCCCACGCCGACGGCGTCGACCGGCGCGTCCACGCCATGCCGCCCCAGCAGCGCCCGGGCCGCCTCCAGCGCCCTGCTCACCCGGCCTCCAGCCGCACCAGCCCCTCGTTCAGCGCGCCCCGGCGGTACCCTTCCACGTCCAGGACGACCCGGGCGAACCCCAGCGCCCGCAGCCGCGCGGCCACCCCCGGCAACAGCGCGGTCGCACGCTCCAGCTCGGCCGGCGCCACCTCGACGCGCGCCACCCGGTCGTGGTGCCGGACCCGGACCTCCCGCAGCCCCGCGCCCCGGAGCGCTTCCTCGGCCCGCTCGACCTGTGCCAGCCGGCGCGGGGTGACCGCCAGGCCGTACGGCAGGCGGCTGGCCAGGCACGGCGAGGCCGGCTGGTCCCACGTCGGCAGGCCCAGCGCCCGGGAGAGCCCGCGCACGTCGGCCTTCGTCAGGCCCGCCTCCCGCAGCGGAGAGCGCACACCTCGCTGCCGCCCCGCACGCGCCCCCGGCCGGTGGTCCGACGCGTCGTCCGCGTTGGCGCCGTCCACCACCGTGCGCAGCCCGCGCTCCCGGGCCACCTGGTCCAACCGGGTCCACAGCTCCGCCTTGCAGAAGTAGCAGCGATCCGGAGGGTTGGAGACGTACGCGGGGTCGTCGAGCTCCCGTGTCGCCACCTCCAGGTGGGGGATGCCGAACCGGCGCACGCACTCCAGCGCCATCCGGTGCTGGACGGCGGGGTAGGCCGCGGACCGCCCCGTCACCGCCAGAACCGACCCGGGGCCGAGGACGTCCAGCGCGAACTTCGCCAGGAACACGCTGTCGACGCCCCCGGAATACCCGATGCACACCGACCCGCAGTCCTCCAGGACCGCGGCCAGCTCCGTGCGCCTCGCCTCCAGTGCTCCGCTCAACCGCAGTCCCGTCCGAGTGATCCGCCCCTGGACGCGCCGCGATGGCGCGCCCGGCGCGAAGCTATCGTATCCGGGGCCCGGGGACAACCCGTTGGCGGGCGCCACCTTGACGCGGAGCGGTCCCGTGCGTACCCATCGGCGTGCCCTCGAGATCACCGCATCACGGACCCGGACGGACCCTGCCCGGCGGCGCCCGCCCGCCGCTCGCCTGGCTCGTCCTCCTGGCCCTGGCCGTCCTTGCCGGGTGCGGGGACGATCCCGTCGCCGGCATCCCGGTGTGCGGCGAGGAGCCCGCCGTGCGGGTCGGGGACGTCGTCGAGGGCGGCCTCGGGCCACAGGACGCCCGTTTCGACGGCGCCCCCATCGACTACTTCTCCCTTTCGATCCCCGACAGCGCGGACCTCCGTCTCACGCTGTCCTCCAGCGACCTCGATCCCCTGCTCTTCCTGTTCGACGTGAACGGTGCGGTCACCGAGCAGGCGTTCGATCCCGTGGGCCAGCCTCCAGGCGAGACGGAGGTCGCCCAGCTGATCCACCGGCTCCCCCCCGGATGCACTCTGGTCGGTGCCAGCGCCTGGGCCCGCGACGCCGCCGGCACCTACCTCCTCCGGGTCGAGGAGGTGGCCCCACCCCCGGGCGGGGCCGCGGCCCGGCCGTAGCGTCACGCCGCGGCAGCACCGGACCGGTCGGCTCACGCCGCGCTGCCGGCCCGGACGGGCCGATCCAGCGACCGGTACTGGATCGCCTCGGCCACGTGCCCGGGCTCGAGGGACTCCGTGCCCGCCAGGTCGGCGATGGTCCGGGCCACCCGCAGGATCCGGTGGTAGGCCCGACCCGAGAGCCCCAGTCGCCGGATCGCCGTCTCCAGGAGCGCCGCGCTCGCGTCGTCCAGCGAGCAGTGGGCCCGTGTGGCCCGGGCCCCCAGCTGGGCGTTGCAGTATACGCCGGCGTCGGCGTACCGCCTCAGCTGGCGGGTCCGGGCCTGGACGACCCGGTCGCGCATCGCCCGGCTCCCCTCGGCGGCCCGTCTCGCCGTGAGCTGGGTCGGGTGCGTCGCCGGCAGCTCGACGTGCAGGTCGATCCGGTCCAGGAGCGGACCCGATACCCGGGCCCGGTACCGACGCACGCGGTCGGCCGTGCACGCGCACCGGTCCGTGCCATCCCCATGGTGGCCGCACGGGCACGGGTTCATGGCGGCCACCAGCATGAACCGAGCGGGCAGACGGACGGTGGCGCGGGCCCGGCCGATGTGGATGCTGCCATCCTCCAGCGGCTGGCGCAGCGCCTCCAGCGCCGAGCGGTGGAACTCCGGCAGCTCGTCGAGGAAGAGCACGCCGTGGTGCGCCAGTGATGCTTCGCCCGGACGCGGCACGCCACCCCCGCCCACCAGCCCCGCGTCCGATACGGCGTGGTGGGGCGCCCGGAACGGCCGTTCCTTCAGCAGCCCGGAGCCGGGCGGCAGCCGACCCGCCACCGAGTGGACGCGCGTCGCGTCCAGCGCCTCCTCGGCGGTCATGGGCGGGAGGATCGACGGCAGCCGTCGGGCCATCATGGACTTCCCGGCCCCCGGCGGCCCGACCAGAAGCAGATTGTGGCCTCCGGCCGCCGCGATCTCCAGGGCCCGCCTCGCCACGGCCTGGCCCCGGACCTCGGCGAAGTCCGGGCCGTCCGACTCGGCCCCCGCAGGGGGAGGGGCCTCCGAGCGCGGGAGCAGCGACCGGCCCCGCAGGTGGGCCACCACCTCCCGCAGCGACCCGGCGCCGTGGACCGCAAGCCCCTCGACGAGCGCCGCCTCGCCGGCGTTCTGGGCGGGCACGACGAGCGACGCGATCCCCCCCGCCCGGCACGCCAGCGCGACAGCCAGGGCGCCGTGGACCGGACGCAGCGTGCCGTCCAGCCCGAGCTCGCCGAGGCAGCAGGTGCGCCCGGCCCGCCATGCCCCGAGCTCGCCCGCCGCGGTCAGCACGCCCAGGGCGATGGCCAGGTCGAACGCGCTGCCGCTCTTCGGCACGTCCGCCGGGGCGAGGTTCACCGTGATCCGGCGCGGTGGGATCTCGAAGCCACTGTTGATGAGCGCCGCCGTCACCCGCTCCCGCCCCTCTCGCACAGCGCCCCGGGGCAGTCCCACCACGCTCATGGCGGGCAGCCCCCGGGCCAGGTCCACCTCCACCCGGACGGGGTAGGCGTCCACGCCCAGGATCGCGCCGCTCAGGATCGTCGCCAGCATGGCGCGACGATGGCGGGGGATACGGGGCGGCGGAATGCCGGGACGGGACGACCTGGCGCAGGCGGATCCGCCCCGTGGGAGCTCGATTCGCTCGGTCCGACGGGCTACGGCCCCCTGACGGATAAGATTACGAGCATCGAGGGATACTGGCGCTTCCTGTGGACCGGGTGAAGTTTGTCCTGGTGGAGCTCGTGGCGGTGGGATCACGCCGGTGGCGGCATCGCGGTGCTACCCTGCCCGGCCATGGACTCGCTCCGTCCGGGCATACGGGGGGCGTTCCGGCAGCAGCCCACGGGCTCCGCCGGAAGGAGGGCGTCCACCGTGAAGATGGAGACCGTGGTATGCGAGCCGTGCTCTTGGTGTTCGTGGTAGTGGCGGCGGCGTGCGCCAGCACGCCTGGCACCGGCGAACGCACGCGTTACGACCCCCACGTCATTACGCGCGCCGAAATCGAAAAGACCCAATACGAGACCGCCTACGAAGTCGTGCGGGGGCTCCGGTCCCGGTGGCTGGCGCCCGTGGCGGGGACCAGCATCATGGCGGGCCAGGGCGCGGTTCGCGTTTACGTCGACGGCCGCCCGAGTGGGGGACTCGGGGCGATCCCTGCGCTGATCATCCACGAGATTCGCTACTATCCTCCGGCGGAGGCCCAGGCCCGGTGGGGCCTCAGCCATCAGCGCGGGGCCATCGACGTGATCACCCGCGAGGACGGGCGAGGGTGAGATCCGGCTGATAGGGCGGAGCCTCTGACCGGGCATCCCGTTCTCGGTCGGGGCGCGCCGCCGGGACGGCCCCGCCCGGACCCGGGACCCTCGGCCCGCGTCCTCGTTCCCTCTCGCCCATGGGGCCGGGCCGACCCCGGCCCCCGAAGCGCGTCCGCCCCGGCCTCGCGGCCGGACGGCCGGCTTTGAGCCCCGGCCGGCCGGCGCCCATATTCCCTGTGTCTCCTGCCCCGTCCTCGAACCGGAGCGCGACCATGACCGCCCGCTTCCTCGCCCTGGCGATCACTCTCCCGCTGACGGCCTGGGCCGCCCCGGTGTCGGGCATCCAGGACCCGGCACCCGTCCCCGACCCGGACTTCACGCTGACGGCGGAACAGACCCATTCCCGGTGGAGCGCCGCCATCGAGCCGGTGCTGACGGTGCCCTCCGGGTCGGTGATCGAGGCGTTCACCGCCGAGGCCAGCGACGGCCAGCTTGGGCCCGGCTCCGCCGTCGACGATCTCGCAACCCTCAGCTTCGACCCGATCCATCCCCTGACGGGCCCCGTGTACGTGGAGGGCGCGGAGCCCGGCGACGTGCTGGCCGTCACGCTCCTCGACATCGAGGTCGGCGACTGGGGCTGGACCGCCATCGTCCCCGGCTTCGGCTTCCTGGCCGACGAGTTCACCGAGCCGTACCTGAGGACGTTCGAGCTGGGGCCCGACGCCACCCACGCCGTCTTCGATGACGGGATCCGCGTCCCGCTGCGGCCGTTCGCCGGCGTCATGGGCGTCGCCCCCGCCACGGACTCCATGCTCAGCACCATCCCGCCCCGGGCCAACGGCGGCAACATGGACAACCGGCACCTGGTCGAGGGGACCACCGTCTACTTTCCCGTCCGGGTCGACGGCGCGCTCTTCTCCATCGGCGACACCCACGCGGCCCAGGGCGATGGCGAGGTGTGTGGCACGGCCATCGAGGCGCCCATGCGGATCGTCTACCGTCTCGACCTCGTGAAGGCGCCCGCCGACGTCCCCGCCGAGCCCCAGTACGAGACCGCCGACCTCTACGGCGTCACCGCCTTCGCCCCGACCCTCGACGAAGCCGCCCGGAAGGCGACCCGGTTCATGGTGGACTACCTCGTCGCCGAGCACGGCCTGGCCCGCACCGACGCCTACGTCCTCGCCTCCCTCGCCGCCGACCTCAGGATCGCCGAGGTCGTCGACGTCCCCCACGTCCTCGTGGCCATGCACATCCCCAAGGCCGTGCTGGGGACGGTCGGGCGCATGCGCTTCCGGGAGTGACCCGCCGGGAGCGGCCGCCGGGGAGAGATCGCGGGGCCTGACGCGCCCCCGCACCCATCGCCCGCGTGTTCCGGTTTATCGGCCGCGTTCCCGGCGGGCCTCCGCACGCCTGCGCCCATCCGGTCAGGCGCGGGCGTGCGTCTCCATCCGCATGGAGCGCCTTTCAGGGCGCCGCTCAGATCCGCTCAGATCCCCAGGATGCGGAGCATGTCGGCGGTGACGGCCCAGAGCGTGATGAGGAGGACCATGGCGAAGCCGAGGCGCCCGAGGGCCACGTTGGCGCGCTCTCCGGCGGGTCGGCCACGGACCTTCTCGAGGGCGAGGAGGGCGAGGTGGCCGCCGTCGAGGGCGGGGATGGGAAGGATGTTCATCACCGCCAGGTTGACCGAGAGGAGGCCGGCGAAGAAGAGGAGCGTGGCGATGCCGGCCCGTGACGCGGCGCCGCTGATCTGGGCGATGAGGATCGGCCCGCCGAGCTCCCGGGCGGAGTGGCGGCCGTCGAACAGGCCCTTCACGAAGCTGCCCATGAGGGCGACGATCTCCCAGCTCTGATTGACGCCGTACGCCGCGGCGGCCACGGGCCCCACGCTCTTCCGGGGCGTGGTGTTCTCCGCGAAGTCGAGGTACGCGCCCATGCTGCCCAGGGCCCGGTCGCCCAGGTGACGCGTGGCCGGGGTCAGCGTGGCGGCAAAGGTCTCTGCGTCACGCTGGACCTGGAGAGGAAGCTCCCGGCCGGGGTTCTCCTGGACGATCCGGTTGAGCTCCTGCCAGGTCGCGACGGGCCGGCCGTCGATGGCCAGGACGCGATCGCCGGCCTGGAGCCCGGCCTCGGCGGCGGGTCCGGCTTCCTTGACCAGCCCGACGATGGGGGCCGCGTCGCTGACGGGCTCGATGGCGACGGGGAGCAGCTGTCGGTCCTGGGCCCGCTCCGGGACGATGATGGTAACGGGGTCACCGCGCTCCAGGCTGAAGGTGAGGTCACCGGCCCGGGCCGCCATGATGGCCCGGGTGACGTCGCCCATGGTGGCGACATCGCGCTCGCCTACGCGCGTGATCCGGGTACCGGCGGGGATGGCAACCAGGTCCTCGGCCCCCTCGGAGAGCCACTCGCCGACCACATTGCCTACCACCGCCTCGCTCGGCGCCGGCATCCCCCGGGCCAGAGCGAATCCGGCGAACAGGACGACGGCCAGGAGCGCGTTCATGGCCACGCCCGCGGACAGGACGACGGCCCGGACCGCGGCGGGCTTGGCGGAGAAATAGCGAGCCGGGTCGACGCCGACGGCCTCGTCGTCCTTCCCCTCGATGAGGTCCATCTCCTTCATCCCCGTCAGCTTGACGTAGCCGCCCAGGGGGAGGGCGGAGAGGCGGAACTCGGTCTCGCCGCGCTGGAAGGCCAGGAGCTTCGGCCCGAGCCCGATGGAGAAGCGGGACACGTGGATGTCGAAGGCTCGGGCCGCCACGTAGTGACCCAGCTCGTGGACGACGATGAGGACCCCCAGGACCCCGAGGGTGGCGGCGATCGTGACGATCATTGACCGGCTCCTAGTTCTGCTTGAGCTGCTTTCCTCTGCCACCGCGGGGCGGGCCGTGCGACCGAGGGCGTTCCGGTCATTGGCCGGGGCACGAACCGTTCCCGATCCGCCCCCGTTCCGGTACTTCTTGCCGATTTCAGGAAAAATGTAGCCGGTCACGGTCCGGCCGAAGGCCTTGTCGCGCAGGCGATGTGGGCCGATCCGGCGCCTCCGTCCGCCGGGTCCGGCCCCGCCCGTCACAGGCCCGAAGCGGGGAAGATTCGTTGCGCCGGAAGCCGGTTCCGAAGCGAAAAAGGGTTGCCCTGATGCATCAATCGTTGGATCGGCGCCGCGTTCCGAGGGGGGTCTCGCTTCCGGCCCGGCCGTTCCGCCTGGGATCACCACCGACGAGCCGCCGTTCGCCGCGTCCCGGCTCACCCGTCCCGACCCCTCCCCCGGATCGGACCGCCCATGGGCATGGGGGACGCCGGCGTCACGCTCGCCACGGGGGTCCCTGGTTCCGTTCGAACGGCGACGACCGGGGCCCGTTGACCCTGGACGACGAGAACCGGACACGGGAGGCTGCCAGGCGGGTACGATGCCATGCATCACGCCGTTCCATTTTCGGATAATTTTTGCGCTGTCGAAGGTCCGCCCGACTCCCGAAAGTGGCGGAATTACGGGCTTTTCGACGTGGCATGCTCGTTGCCCCGCCCCCGGTCAGAAACAGAGAAACGTTTCCGCCTGGAATCGCCATCACTCGGAACCGGGCGGGGTGTCCACTGACGGCGAACGGACCGCTGTTCATTACCAAGGAGAGGCCATGCGGAACCTCGAACGAAACCGGTACGACGCGACTCATGTACGCCGGCGGGGGCGGCACGCCGTAGTGGCCCTCCTGGCTGTCGGCATCATCGCGTGCGGTGAAGAGTCCACGGGGCCCGCGGCGCCGGGCTCGATCCGGGTGACGACCGAGACAACCGGCTTCATGAAGGCCGAGGGCTACGACGTGATCGTGGATGGAGTCAACAAGACGGCGATCGGGGCCAACGACGAGGTGACCGTCACCGATCTCGATCCGGGAAGCTACCTCGTGGAGCTGGCCAATGTCCCTGACAACTGCGCGGTTGAAGGGATCCTGGTCGACGTGGCGTCGGAACAGACGGCGGACGCCGCGCTGAGCATCGGCTGTGCGTTTGCCGATCCCGTCGAGTTCACGATCCAGTTCAGCCGCGAGCGACCGGACCTGGACTCCGAGGCGATCACGGTGTGTTCGTTCGGGATCTGTCCGACGCAGGAGGAATGGGATCTGTACGTGCTGAACAGCTCTCAGACCGAAGGCGGCTCCGTCGTTCACCAGAACGAGGCCGCCGGGATCGAAATCGCCCACGTTCCCGGCGTGACCCTGGAGACGTTGACGGAAGCGGATTTCGACGCCGCGGTCTTCACGACCGAGCCGGTCGAGGACCCCTTCGCGGGCAGAGTCATCCTGATCCGGACGGACCTGGGGAGCGTCTACGCACTCGGCAATCCTTCCGAAGACCTCACCAGCTCGCGATTGACCTTCGACGCCGCATTGATCGCCAATCCATAGGACAGGCGGTCCCGCCGGCCGGCCATCGGCCGGCCGGGCGGGCGGTCATGAAGCGCAAGCGACGGGGGCGCGACGCCCCCGTCGCTTTTTGATGCCCCCAGACCTGCGCGGCGCTTCCCCCCTCCATCTTCCTCCTCCGAGCTGGACCGCCGTGGGCGTCGGCTCACCCCTCTCACCCCGGGGGACCGTCGAAGGCCGCTCGGCGCAGACCGCGCTTGCCTCCAGAGCGGCTCCCCACACCAGGATGTAAACCCCAAGGGCAGCCACCGGGACTCGTGGACGAGCAGGCGCGCAGGAAGCCGCGGGACCGGCACCGCCCCCGAGGTACGCCCCCCCCGCACGCCGTCCCGGGTGCCCGAACGCGCCCTCGCGCCTGCCCGAACGCGAGCGCGCCCGACCCGCGCTCGCGCGCGAGGACCCCGATGCACCGCCTGACGGATCCCGTTGGCCTGTGAAGAATACCTGTTCGGAAAAAATGACATGAACCGGTAAGAAAGTTGGGAAAAAGGGGGTGTTTGGGGGGGTGGTGTAAGCGACTTATATCGTTGTGCCACATACAGTTATAGATGCCGGTACAGGCGGGCACACCGGTTGCCCCTACAGGGGGTCGGCCGCAAGGCGGCGGAAGCGTTTCTTCCGCATTTCGCATTTCCTTCCACTACTTGGCCCAGAGGGCCGAAGGGAGACCAACAATGCTGTCACTGTTCGGAAGGTTCTGGACCGAGGAAGCGGGCCAGGGGCTCACCGAGTACGCCCTGATCCTGGCCCTCGTATCCGTCGGGCTGATCGCCATCATGGTCGTCTTCCGGGACGCCATCGGAGGCATCTTTTCCCGGATCGCGCAGGTCCTCGAGGCCGCGCCCGCAGAGGGCTACCAGCCGTAATGCTCCCGCTCCGGCCGCGCCGGGCGCCCAGTGACGCCGGATCTGGATCCGGTCGTCGCCGGTGCGCCCGGCGGGCCGAAGCGCTCTGATTCATCCGATCAGCCAGAAAGGATCGCGCCCGATGTCGGCACACTCGCTAGGCGCAGCGGGACTTCTTACGGCGGTTCTGACCGTCGTCCTGGTCCTTGCCATCTGGTTCGACGTGAGCCACAGGCGGATTCCCAACTGGCTCACGGTCGGAGGCGCGGTGGCCGCACTGGTTGTGAGAGGGTTCATGGGGGCTGAGGCCGTGTGGGCGGGACTCCTGGGAGGGACCCTGGGACTCTTCCTCGGAATCCTCCTCTTCGCCGTCGGAGCCATGGGAGCGGGGGACGGAAAGCTGCTCGCGACCGTCGGTGCCTTTCTCGGCTTCGGCGTGTTCGTGCAGGCCCTCCCCCTGATCGGGTTGGTCGGGGGGCTTCTGGCCCTGGCTGTCACGGCTCGGAATGGAACCCTCCTTCCGACCCTGCTCCGATTCCGCGAGCTCGCCGTGCACATCGTGACGTTGGGACGGGTCGGGGAGCGTCGGACCCTCGCGATGCCCGGCGCCGTCACCGTGCCGTACGGGGTGGCGGTAGCGGCGGGCGCCGCCTGGGGGTGGTTGACCTGGGGGGCTTCGCTGTGAGCCGGCGCCACGGTGGGTTGCGGCGCCGGGACGGGCAGGCGCTCGTCGAGCTCGCCCTGGTCGTGCCTGTTCTGCTCCTGCTGATCGTGGGGCTCGCGGAGTTCGCCCGAGCCTGGAACACGAAGCAGGTGCTGACGGACGCGGCCCGCGAAGGGCTCAGGAGCGCCGTCGTCGCCAACCCCGCCTTCACGTACGAATCGATGCTGAATGTGATCGATCAGTCCCTGCTCCGGGCCTCTCTGGATCCGGAGCGCGCCGAGGTGTCGGTGGAAGGATGGCGGGCGGGCACCGGTACGCCGGCTCGAGTCCGGATCGACTACCAATACGAGCTCGGCTTCTTCGGACCGCTGGCAGGCTGGGCCACGGGAGATCGGGTCCTCGTCCTGACCACCTCCTTCGTCATGCGCAACGAGTGATGGGGATGTTCCCATGAAAACGCCACGTTATTGGTGGGTGCTGCTTGGTGCAGCCGCTTCCGGGCTCCTGGCCGGCTACGTCGCCCTGGTCTACATAAGCGAAACCCCGACGCCCCTCGAGGCGGCCGTGACCCCCGCGCAGACCGCGGTGGTCGCGAACCGCGACCTCCCCGCCGGATCGGTTCTCCGGCGGGAAGATGTCAAGACCGTGAACTGGCCCGGATCGGCCGTACCCGAGGGGCTCGCCACGGAGGCGGGCGAGGTCGTCGGCCGCGGACTGATCACGGAAGTGAGGGAGAACGAGCCCCTCCTGGAATGGAAGCTGGCCCAGAGGGAAGCCGGGGGCGGGCTTTCGATCACGATTCCCGAGGGCATGCGGGCGGTTTCGGTCGGGGTCGATGAGGTCGTCGGGGTGGCAGGCTTCGTCCTGCCGGGAACGCGTGTCGATGTCCTGGTCACGGTCGTGCCCAGCTCGGACCGGATGCAGAGCATCACCCGAACCATTCTCACGAACGTTCGGACCCTGGCCGCCGATCAGCTATACCAGCAGGACATCGAGGGTGAGCCGCGCTCCGTGACGGTGGTGACCCTGCTCGTGACCCCCGAACAGGCGGAGACCCTCACGCTCGCCGCCACCGAGGGCCGGATCCAGCTCGCGCTGAGGAATACCCTCGATCCGGGCGAGCCCACCACCTCGGGCCGGCGCATCGCGTCGCTGGTCCAGGGTTCGGCTCCACGCCCGAAGCCGGTCAGAGCAGCACCCCGGGTGGCTCCCACCCCGCCCCCCCCACCCGATCAGGTGATCGAAAGCTACGAGGGTGGGCAGCGAACCCTACTGAGGTTTGAGCGAGAAGGAGGAGGACTGTGAGGGGATACGAACGCATCATCCGTTCGATGGGTGCTCGGCCTCGTCAGCGCTGGCTCGTGACGCTCCTCCTGGGAGTGGTCACCTTCGCCGGCGCCCCCGCGTCGGCCCAGCAGTTCATCACCACGCCGCAGGGGTCGGTCACGCTGGCCCGCGGCACTTCCGCGGTGCTGGTCACGCCCCGGGCCATCAGCCGGGTCTCCATGGCCGATCCCGAGGTGGCGGAGTCCGTCGTGATGACCCCGCGAGAGCTCCTCATCAACGGCAAGACCGTGGGGAACACGACTTTCGTGGTCTGGGATGCTTCCGGGACCCGCCGCATCTACATGGTGGAGGTCACGGCGGATGCCCCGGGTCTCGGCCGGCACCTCAGGGAGCTGTACCCGGATGAGAACATCCAGGTCTCGGCCACCGGCAACACGCTGATCCTCGCCGGACAGGTGAGCTCGGCGGTGGTGGCGCGTCGGGCCCGCGAGCTGGCGGAGCGCACCGGCGCCGAGGTGATCGACGACCTCCAGGCCCCGGCACCCGACCAGATCCTCCTCCAGGTGCGGTTCGCCGAGGTCAGCCGGAGCGCGCTCAGGGAGCTGGGCAACCAGGTGATCGATCTCCTGAATCCCCATGCCCTGGACGACGACGGCGATTGGCGTGCGCTCACGGATTCGGACGGGCTCATGGAGCTCTCCCTGATCAACAGCGATGCCCATCTTCGCGCCGTCATACGGGCGCTCCAGGAGACGGGCGACTTCAAGAGCCTGGCGGAGCCGAACCTGCTGGCGCTGGACGGGCAGGAGGCGTCGTTCCTGGCGGGCGGCGAGTTCCCCTATCCCACCGTCCAGGGCGGCCAGACCAGCGACGCCATCACCATCGAGTGGAGGGAGTTCGGCGTACGGCTGAACTTCACGCCCACCATCACGAACAGCGGCAACATCCACCTCGCCATCGCGCCGGAGGTCTCGTCCCTCGACTTCGCGGGCGGCCTGGTGGTCTCCGGGTTCAACATCCCGTCCGTCCTCACCCGGCGCGCCTTCACACAGGTCGAGCTCCGGGAGGGACAGCACCTGGCCATCGCCGGCCTGATGGATCGGACGATGCAGGACAACGTTCGAAAGCTCCCCTTGCTCGGCGACATCCCGATCCTGGGCGCCCTCTTCCGCACGAAGAACGAGCGCCAGGAAGCGACCGAGCTCCTGGTCATCGTGAGCCCGCGGATCGTCGAGCCTTCGAACGAGCCTCCGGAGATCCCCACCGGTGAACCCGAGACCTGGGATTGGGACACGTGGCTGGCGCCAGATGCCTCGGAATCCCGGGATGCTCCTCCCGGCGGTTGATCGAAGCCAAATCAGAGAGGCCGATCCCATGAACAAGTCGATCGTAGATGGACTTCGGAATCGTCGCGCCCGCCTGGCCGCGTCCTGGCGTGCCTGGGTGTCGGATGAGCGCGGCTCGGCGACCGTCATCGTCGCGCTGAGCATGACGGCCCTCATCGCGCTGCTGGCCCTGGGGATCGACCTCGGTGCCCTGTTCAACGCTCGGTCCGAGGCCCAGCGGGCGGCCGACGCGGCGGCCCTGGCCGGGGCGAGCGCGTTTCTCGAGTACCAGCAGGAAACCGCACGGAGCGTCGCGGTGGATCGAGCGACGACCTTCGCCACGAGCAACGACATCCGGGGCACGCCGATCGCGCCCGAGGACGTGACGGTCGCGGTCAACGTTGACAGCTCCACCGTCCGGGCCGTGGTCCGGAGGGCGGGGGTGCCCACGTGGTTCGCCCGGCTCTTCGGTATCGACGCGGTCAACGTGAGCGCGGAGGCGACGGCCTGGGCGGGTGCGGCCGGCGCCGCCCAGTGCGTGAAGCCCTTCGCCATCCCGGACATGTGGGAAGAAACGACCGACGACCTGAACGGGAACCGCATCTGGGACGAGGGAGAGCGCTGGAGGTACGACCCCGAGAGCGGCGACCGCTACGTCCCCTACTCCGGTCCCGGCGGGGGGGCGGACGAGACCGGGTACGGAAGCGACTGGCGTGACGGCCACACGGACGGGTACGGGCGCACCTACGACAGGGACTACGGGCGCCGGATCACCGTGAAGACCACCGATCCGCACCAGACGGTCATGCCGTCCTTCTTCCTTCCCTGGGTGCTCCCGCTCGACTCGAACCAGGCCGAATGCGGCTCCACCCGGCGCGGGGACCCGGGCAGCGGTGGAGGCGGCGGCACCGGTGGCGGGGACGGCGGTGCGGGCGGCCCCGGGCAGGGTCAGGGGTCCGGCTGGTTCAAGTGGATGGACCGACGGGGAGGCCTGGGTGGCGCTCCTCCGGGCGGAGGTCAGGACAACAACCCCGACGGAAACGGCGGGGGCGGCGGAGAGGTCGGCAGGGACGACGGCGAGGGCCGGGGGGCGGCCCGGTATCGGCGGAACATCTGCTCGTGCAACGCGTCCGCCATCGATCTCGACACCGAGTACACCATCGAGCCCGGCAACATGGTGGGCCCGACCTACCAGGGCGTACAGACGCTGATCGACCAGGATCCCGGCGCCTACTGGGACGACGTCACGAATACCGTCGTGAGCGACTACGGCATGGACAGCCCCCGCGTGATCACGGTGGCGCTCTTCAATCCGGGCGAGGTCTCCCAGCCGGGCCGTCAGTACATCCGGTTCAACAACTTCGCCCGTGTCTTCATCGAGGAGCAGGCGTCGCCCCAGGCCCCGGTCACCGGCCGCATGCTCTACTACGTACCCGGCCTCGGCAACGCAGGGCGGGACGGAGCCACCAAGGGGTCCCTCGTGCGTGTCCTCCAGCTGATTCGATGAGAGACGACATGAAAGCACTCGACACGGACCGCCGAACCGGAGGAGAGGGTCTGCGCCCCGGGGGGGATGCGGAGGAGCTTCGGGCCGTCCTGATCTCGAAGGACGATCACCTGAGGGAGATCGTCTTCGACTCGATCCGGAACGGAGCGCTGCCGATCACCATCGGCCTCGACATCATCCCGCCCCCCCGGCCCCTGGACTCCGAGCATCTGGAGCGGCTCCGGTCGTACGACCCCCACGTCGTCATGCTCCATATGGCGGACGATCCCGACCGGGACGTCATGACGGCCAGTGCCATCGCGTCGGGCGTCCCTCGCACCGCCCTGGTGGGGATCGGGCCCGAGCTCGACGCCGCCCGCCTCCTCGATGCCATGCGGGCCGGGGTCGTCGAGTACGTGCCCGGTCCGGTGGAGTCGGCGAGCCTGGTGGACGCCCTCGAGCGGGTGATGCGGAAGAGCGGGTGGGGGAACTCCCTGGACGGTCGCCGCAACGGAAAGCTCCTCGCTTTCTTCTCTCCCAAGGGGGGCTCCGGANNCTGTCGTCGTACATCGAGGGCCACAAGTCGGGGGTGCAGGTCCTTTCGGCTCCCTTCGAGCCCGACGTCGGGGAGCAGGTCGGCGGCGAGGAGATCGCCCGGGCCCTCAACCTGCTGCGGAGCCACTACGACTACGTGCTCGTGGATACGTCGAAGTCCCTGGGTGCGCCGGCCCGGGCGGCGCTCCGGTCCGCGGAGCAGATCTTCCTGGTCACGAACATGGACGTTCCGTCCCTGCGGAACCTGAAGCGGTGCCTGCCGATCCTGGACGGGGTCACGGCGGGAGACGAGACGCGGCTCCGCCTCGTGGTCAACCGCTTCAACGGCAAGAGCCTCGTGGGTCTCAAGGACATCGAAGAGACGCTGGGGATCGAGGTCTACTGGACCCTGCCCAACGACTTCGACACGGTCATCACGTCGATCAGCGCGGGACAGCCGCTCGTGCTCCAGGGCAACTCCCGCTACGCGAAGGAGCTCAAGGCGCTGGCACGGGACATCGCGAGCGGTGCCCACGGCAAGACCAAGACTTCCCTGATCGGCCGTCTGCTGTCGCGGTTCCGATCCAAGTCAACGCGCAAGGAATCAAAGCGCCGGTACGCACCGGCGGAGGTGTCGGCCCATGGCTGAGAGAACGGGAGGACGGGACCGGACGGACGGACGGGATTCCAGCTTCCGGGAAGATCGGAGCTGGGGCATTGGAGGGGCGCAGGAGCGTCAAGGCTCCGCCTCGGCGGCCGGGCCTCGACGGGGCTCGAACGGGGTGCAGAACGGTGATCTGCAGGACGTCAAGAGCCACATCCATCGCCGGCTCCTCGAGCGACTCAATCTGGCCAACCTCGATCGCCTCGACCGCGACGCCGTCGTGGAGACGATCCGCGGCCTGGTCCGGGAGCTGCTGGCGGCCGAGTCGATCCCGCTGAACGTGGAGGAGCGGGACAAGCTGATCCTGCAGGTCCTGGACGAGATCTTCGGGCTGGGGCCGCTCCAGCCCCTCATGGAAGACCCGACCGTCGCCGACATCCTGGTGAACACGGCCGACACGATCTACGTGGAGCGGAACGGTCGGCTCGAGCGCACCGATGTCCGGTTCCAGAGCGACCGGCACCTGCTCCAGGTGATCGATCGCATCGTCAGCGCCGTGGGCCGCCGGATCGACGACACGTCGCCGATGGTGGATGCCCGGCTCCCGGACGGATCCCGGGTGAACGCCATCGTTCCGCCCCTGGCCATCGACGGCCCCCATCTCTCGATCCGGAAGTTCAACGACGACGGGCTCTCGGCCGAGGACCTGGTCCGGTTCGGGTCGCTCAGCGAGCCCATGCTCGAGTTCCTGGGGAACGTGGTGCGGGCCCGCCTGAACGTGCTCATCTCGGGCGGGACGGGAGCCGGGAAGACGACCCTGCTCAACGTCCTGTCGGGATT
>JABAOG010007116.1_pt1 | contig 22301 bp, 15 predicted proteins | sample 7062131 | NCBI WGS metagenome assembly JABAOG01 (sample SAMN14538629, study PRJNA623070) | marine sediment metagenome | biome: marine biome [ENVO:00000428]; feature: marine pelagic biome [ENVO:01000023]; material: deep marine sediment [ENVO:00002113] | place: India: Arabian Sea | collected...
CGCGGCACTCATAATGCTGAGGTCGGTGGTTCAAGTCCACCCATCACCACCAGACAAACCAATCACTTGTAAGAGCTTTAGCCCTCCCAGTGGTGGCGCTGGGCATTCAGTCCAACGGCTCGTTGCGCCGGTCCTTGAGGGTCATCGCGAACAGAAAAGAAATGAGCGCGGCCCCACTGATGTACCAGGCGAAGGCGAGGTCGTCGCCCGAGCGCTGTATCAACCAGACCGCCACCATGGGACTGGTGCCGCCCAACAGGGCGAAGGTGATGTTGTAGCTGACGCTGACGGCGGTCACGCGGACGCGGCGCGGGAACAACTCGGTCATGGCCGCGGGAATGGACGCTCCGAACCCCGCCACCAGCACCGCGAACCCGGCCTGTCCCGCGAAGATCAGCCAGGCGTCGGGATGATGCATCAGGCGCACCAACGGGTAGGCCAGCACCGCCGTGGCGCCGATACTGAGGAGCAGCATCCTGCGTCGCCCCCAGGCGTCGGAAAGCCGTGCCGACACGGGTAGCAGCACGATCAGCAACAGCATGGCACCGGTGTTGATATCCAGGGCTTCCGAGCGGGTCTCGTGCACCTGCTTGACCAGCCAGGTCACGACGTAGACAAAGATCAGGTAGAAGGTCACCGAGTTGGCGACGTTGAGGCCGACAATGCGGAATATGTCGCGGCCGTAGTCGCGAAACGTCTCCACCAGGGGGGCCTTGCCCTCTGCCTCGAGCGGCCCCTCGACGAGTCCCCTGCGGATGAAATACCCCGCCCCCGAGACCGCGATGCCCGCGAGAAAAGCGACGCGCCAACCCCAGCTGTTCAACGCATCCGTGTCCAGGCTGTTGCTCAGTAAGGATCCCACCGCCGAGCCGAGCAGGATGCCGCCGGTGGCGCCCAACATGCTCCAGCAGGTGTAGAAGCCCCGTCTGCCGACGGGTGCGCGCTCCGCGAGGAACACGATCGAGCAGGTGTATTCGCCGCCTACTGCGGCCCCCTGGACCATGCGCATGAGCACCATAAGCACCGCGGCGGAAAAGCCGATCGTCTCGTAGGTCGGCAGCGTACCGATCAGGAAAGTGGGTATGGCCATGCACAAGACAGACAACTGCAGGGCGCGGATGCGGCCGATGCGGTCGCCGATGTGCCCGAAGATCGCCGCGCCCACCGGACGCATGAGAAAACCGGCGGCAAACGCGCCGAACGCGGCGATCAGCGAAACGGTGGGGTCGTGGGAGGGAAAAAACTGGTCGGCGATGATGTAGGCGAAGAAACCGTAGACGCCGAAGTCGTACCATTCCAGCACATTGCCGATGATTCCCGCGGCGATGGTGCGTCGAACGTGCGGGGTGGAAGCCGGCATTGTTCGATCTCCCACCGTAGTCAGCCCGGGAAAGGCAGGCCCGGCATGGAGACGTAGCCAGGCAGCGCTTCGACGCGCGCAATCGAGGCACGGATGGACGGAAATGCATCGAGGGAGACATGGTCTTCGTGGATCAGCGCGACGTACGGATAACACGCGATGTCGGCCGGGGTGAAGCGATCGAGCGCCAGCCGGTCGTGATCCTGCAGCGGGAATTCCAGGTGATCCAGCGTGGTGTCGGTGAAGGCGCGGGCCCGCTTCGCGTCGAAATCGCGATTGAAGATCACCATGGCGCGCGCCATGGCCGGCCCGTTGAACATCTCGTTCACGGAAAACGACAGCCACTGCTGAATCTCGGCCATCTCCCGCTTGCGCAGATCGAGGTTGACCCTGGTGTACTCGAGACCGAGGAAGGAGATCGCCATGCGGATCCTGTGGCAGTTGCCCGAAAGTTCGAAATCGGACAGGGTGTTCTTTGTTCTGATCCGATACCCGGAGATGGACACGACGAATCAAAATATCGATTAACGCGTCGCAATGCAACCGGTGCTCAGGAGCCGACGACCACGACCTCGAAACGGTAAAAGGAGATCTGAACCATGCCCAAGAAACGATACAACGCCGAAGAGATTATTCACAAGCTTCGTGAAGCGGACGTCCCGCTGAGTCAGGAGATAAGCGTTAGCCAGGTCTGCAAACGCCTCGGAATAGCTGAGCAGATCGATTATCGATGGCGCAAGGCCTATGGCGGGTTCACTACAACACCATCAGACCACACAGCTTGCTGAACTATCGTCCACCAGCGCCGGAAACACTGATGCTCGTCGAGGAATTACCCAACCCGATGAAAGCTGCTTAACCTAACTCTAAATCTGGACCAGCCAATGCGGGCGCGTCACAGGGTGAGCGCCCCGAAGCGCGCCCTCACCAGGGCGTTCGGCGAGCACCCGCGCAGTCGGACCCCAAGCGCGCTTCGTGCGACCGCGAGCACGCGCCCGGCCCGTCCCGGCTCGCAGTGCAACAGCTACCGCACCCGTTGGGGTTCGTTTAAATCCTGTTACTGAAGCCAGCCCCAAGCCCGAGGCGAGCGAAGCGCGCAGCGTTTCGGCCTGATCCGAGCCCAACTCAGCACCTGTGACATGGTTCACAAAATTGGCCGAGGTTTTTGCCGACCTACTATTAGCCACGGAACCCAACACCAACAGATATACAGCCCATGTTCTTCACCAAAACCGATTCGAACAAGTCAAAAACCATCGAAGCGCTGATCCCCATGATCGATCTGTTCGCCGTGCTGGCGATCGTTTTCATGATTTACTCGAGTGATGAAATCTTGGCCTCGCAAGAGCAAAGCCAGGAAACCATCGACCAGATCGCCAGTGAGTACAAAAAACTGCAAGAAGAGGTTGCCGCAGCGGAACAGGCCAGGCAGGAACGGCGCGAGATCCTGGCACGAAATGCCGTGAAGTCATTAGAGGAAATCGAGGCGGAACGAGAGCAGAAGGCCAAAGAGTTGGTCACTCAGTTTACGCAAATGCTGGCCGAGCAACAAAGCCAGGCTGCGGTGGAATATGAACGGCTTGTCGCCAAGTTCGAGGTCGAGCACGAGCAAGAAGTGGAAAGACAAAAGGCCGAGCTCGAAGCAGAAAAGCAAAAGGAAGTAGAAACGAAATTTGCCGAGTTAGAGGAACAAAAGGAAACGGAAGTATCGTCGGCTAAAGAGGAATTCGAGAAAGAACTTACGGCCAAGGAAGCGGTGCTCGAAGCTACCACCGAGGGGATTCTCGCCGCCGAGATGGAGCGCGTGAAAGATCTGGCCAGCCAGAAAGCGGAATTCGAACAACAGCAACGCCTGGAAGTGGCCAAGCTGGAGACACAGAATCAGGCAGCGGTTCAGGCAGCCGAAGAGGCAGCCAGACAGCGGGCAGCAGCAGAGGCTGAACAGGTGCTCGCGAAAGAGCTGGCTGCTCAGCAAGCCATGCTAGAAGCACAAAAGGCACGAGAATTGGCGGCGGCGCAAGCGGCCGCAGAGGAGTCCAAACGGCAGGCGCTCGCGAAGGAGCTGGCTGCTCAGCAAGCCACGCTCGAGGCACAAAAGGCACAGGAATTGAGCGAAGCGCAAGCGGCGGCAGAGAAAGCGGCAGAGAAAGCGGCGAAAGCCGCTGCCGAGGCAGCCAAGAGGGAAGTGCGAAAAGCGGCTAAAGAGCAAGCAAAAGCAGAAGTCGAGGCGGAGCACGCGAAAGAGTTGGCTGAGCAGCTGGCCAAGCTCGAAGCGGAGAAGGAGGCGGAGCTGAAGCCGTTTATGGAGGCAGAGGAAGCCAAGAAAGAGGCACAGAAAGTCAGAAAACAGATCGTCGATAACCTGCTCAAGAACTTCAAGGACTCTGATGAAGGAGACGTCGACATCGACGGAAAGACCGGCAGGGTCAGGATCAACTTCCAGGAATCCTATTTCGTGCGGGGATCCGCCGAGCTTTCGGACAGCATGAAAGACTTACTCCGGGTCATGATTCCGAAATATGCCAAGAGCATCTACGAAAACGAGGGCGCGGCCAAACAGGTCGAGTCGCTCAAGATTTCCGGGCTGACCTCGCCCATTTTCCGAGGTCGCTATTTCGACATCAACGATACCTCTCCCGAAGGAGAAGAGGCGCGCGAATATAACTTGAAATTGAGTAACGATCGCGCGCTCGCGATGTACAACTTTATTTTCGATGTCAATGAAATGGGCGATTACGAGTATCGGGCTCAGTTGAAAGCCGATCTGGGTATTGAAGCGCTGGGATATCGGACTGCAACCCCTGTTCCCAGTCACTTGGTAGGAGAACGGGCAGCCTGTCTCGAGTACGACTGTAAAAAAGAGCAGGCGTCCATTCTGGAATTCCGACTCTATTCGGAAAAGTAAAAGCCGATCTTAATCCTGGTTATGGACTAGGGAGCAACAATGTTTAAGTACGTATTTTTGGCCATTCTCGCGGCGGCAGCGTATTTCGTTTTCGTTTTCGATATGCAGCTCAGCAATCAAATTATCGGAAACCTGTTCGTCGGCGGTATAGGGATCTGCTTCGTCGTATTCTTGTTTTTCAAGTTCGGCTTGCATTACAAAATCGCATCGCTAAACCGATTCGCGACGGCATTCTATTATGCGGTTTTCGAGTACAAGAAAGTGCAAACGGCTCCTTCGGATCTGTCCTACGTGGACAGTGTCCGACAGCAGGCCGAGGTGGCCTTGGCCGCCAACTTCGACCCGACTCTATCGGCTGGCCAGTTGGCTATTCCCGTCACGTTGTATTCGGGAAAGGACCACTATCTCGAGGAATTGCGGGCCAAGATCAAGGAAGCGGAAAAGCTCAAGCTCCAATCACACCAACTCGATACCAAGGCGAACATTCTCCTGGAAAAAACCCAGGAAGATATGGTGGAAAAAAACCTGGTCACCGGCGAGCAGCCGAAGCTATTTGATCGGTGGTTCCACATGGTCGAAGGCACAGAGGCCATCATCGAGCTGACGACCAACGAAGTAAGGGAGCAGGGTTATGGCCAGGCGCCGGACTACGAGATGATCAGCCGGATCGCACTCGACCGGAATCCGCACTTTGGCACGACCTACAGGTTCTTCGAATCGGAGGCGATTGGCGGGATCCTGGCCCGTGCGCCCTTCATGATCATTTTGATCGGAATTATCGGGACCTTCGCGGGATTTTACCTGGCACTGCAGCTGGGTGGAGATATCAAGGCCGGTGCCGCCGTGGCGATTGTCAGTTCGCTGGTGGGTCTTCCGACTGCGCTGCTGATGGAATACATAAACACCCTTTTCCCGGACCAAGATCGATACGAACGGGCGTTCAACACGTATAAGGTCGCCCTCGAATTACTGTTCAATCACGAACAAGAGCTCTCGGGTATCAGACAGGACCGCAGAAAAGAGGATCGATTGCCATCGCCTTATTCGCCTGAAGGTCCTGATTCCTTGCGGTTCTCCAGGAAACCCAACTAGCGCCTGATCTCGCGCACTTTATTTACGATTATGGCTTCCCAGCGCTCGATGACGGCCAGGCTGCAGCCATAGATCGGTAAATTGCTGCCGGACGTTGGCTGGGATTCGCACTGCACCGTTATGCGTTTCGGTCTTGGCTGCGTTGAGCGAGCTCGTTGCGTAGCACGCCCTTGAGCACGTTTGCCGAAGGATTTCGTGGCGGGGCGTCGCGCAGGATGAGCCCCGGGGAACCTTGATACAGGCGAGACGGGCACGACGGCCGCTATCGCGAGGGGCTCAGTACTTTCGCGCGCCTGCTTCCGATGCAACGCGCGGCACCAGCGCCTTGACCAGGCTGGTCATCTCGAGTGTCCCGACTGGTTGGCCGTCGCGCATAACGAGATAGGAATGCGACGTATCGCCGCCTGAGCGCGTGATCATGCTTTCCAATGTATCGTCATGGGCGACCTCGCCATGAGCGTCTGGCGGAACGCCGCTATCGTCGAGCGGCGTCATGATCGAAGACACCCTGAGAACCCGCGCGCGGTTGATATCGCTGACGAAGTCTTCGATGTACGGGTCGTTGGGATTTAGCAGGATATACTGCGGTTCGCCCTGTTGGACGATATGGCCATCCTTCAGGATGACAAGGCGATCGGCGAGTTTCAGCGCCTCGTCGAGATCATGAGTGATGAAGACGATGGTCTTGTGTAGTTCCTTTTGCAGCTCCAGCAGCAGGTCCTGCAGGTCGTGGCTGATGAAGACCACGGTCTTCTGCAGTTCCTGCTGCAGCTCCAGCAGCAGGTCCTGCATGTCGGTGCGGATCAGCGGGTCGAGCGCCGAGAACGCCTCGTCCATCAGCATGATCGGCGAGTTCGAGGTCAGCGCGCGGGCGATGCCCACGCGCTGCTGCATCCCGCCCGAAAGCTGATGCGGATAGTGATCACCATAGCCCTGCAGGCCTACGCGGTCGAGCCATTTGTGGGCCTCTTTGAGATAATCGTGTTTCGCGACGCCGCGCACCTTGAGCGTAGTCCCCGCATTCTCGGCCACGGTACGGTGCGGAAATAGCGCGAATTTCTGGAACACCATCGACATAACCTGGCGGCGCAGAGTGCGAAGCTTCTCTTCGTCATAGGCCAGCACATCCTCGCCGTCGACCTCGACTTGACCAGCGGTGGGTTCGATCAGCCGGTTGAGGTGGCGGATCAGAGTGGATTTGCCCGATCCCGACAGCCCCATGATGACGGTGATGTCGCCATCGCGCATGTCGATATTGATGTCCCTCAGACCTAGAACATGCCCGTGGTCGTTCAGCAGATCGGCTTTCGAGGTACCGGCGTATACGTATTCCAGCGCGCTCTTCGGGTCCGGCCCGAAGATCTTGTAGAGATTGCGGATCGATATCTCGATCTTGTCAGTCATTGGCTCCGCCCCGTCCAACAGTCTGCTAATGCTTCTGCGCTGCGTTGACGCGGTCGAGGGCCGACTTGGTGACGCGGTCCAGGATGATCGCAAGCAGGACAATCCCGAGACCTGATACCAGGCCAACGCCCAGTTCCAGATTGCGGATGCCACGCAGGACAAGCACACCAAGCCCCGGCGCCGATACCAGCGAGGCGATCACGACCATGGCGAGGCTCATCATGATGGTCTGGTTGACGCCGGCCATGATGTTGGGCAGCGCCAGCGGGATCTGGACGCCAAAAAGTTTCTGCCGATCGGTCATGCCGAAGGAATCGGCCGCCTCGATGACATCTTTGTCAACAAGCCGGATGCCGAGATCGGTCAAGCGAATCACGGGCACGATCGCGTAAAGGATGATGGCGATCCCGTACAGCTTGGGTTCGGTGACAGAGAACAGGAAGATCAGCGGGATCAGATAAACAAAGGGCGGTAATGTCTGAAGCATGTCCAGAACCGGTATCGTCATGCGTTGCAACCTGTTGCTCCGGGACATGGCAATACCTATTGGCACCCCGAACAGCACGCATAGCAGGGCGCATACGAATATGATCGCCAATGTCTGCATCGCATGATCGTAGTGATCAACGAAGGCTAGAAACAGCAGGCAAGCGGTGACGAAGATCACCAGGCGCACCGATTTGGACGCGAAATAGACCACGATCATCAGAAGCGGGAACATGACCCACCACGGGGTAGCCTCGAACACCGACAGCGTCGATTCGAGCAGCCAGCTCAGCGGCTGTGTGATCGGATCGAGCACGAAACGCAGCGCGTCCTTGGCAGCGAGGAAGCTATTTTCGACCCCCTTGGTCAAATCGCGCGACTGAGCAATCGAGCCGCAGGCCTCGTTCAACTCGTCGAGCGAGGGAAAGGGCAGGTTCCAAGCGGTCTGTTCTTCACTGACGCCCGTCTTGGCCAGAAGGTCCGCCATCGACACCGGCCCGTCACCGGTCTTCCCGGTATCGCACCAGTCGCGCAGGCCGGCCCCGTCGAACAGGAAATCATAAGTTGCCATGAGGGATGCACTTTCCGGATTCACGGCACGGAATTAACTCCGTGCCCTTATATTTTGCTCACTGCAGCAATCGGTATTGCCGTCGGGCCCGCAGGCGCGCGCCCGACGGCAATTGCGGCTTACTTGATTAGTGCTGACAATTTTTTACGTGCAGCGTCATTGACCCACTTCGACCAGACATCGGAATGGTTGTTCAGGAAGTACACGGCTGCCTCCTCGGCTGAGGCGCCATTTTTGTCCTGCCAGGCCAAAACGCTGTTCAGGATGGCAATATCGAAGCTGACTTTGCTCATGAGTTCGGCAATCTCCGGCTCACGCCCGGTCAATGCCTTGGTGGCAACCGTCAACACCGGTGCCGGCGGGAAGTCGGAAACTCCGGGATTCGGGTTATCCTTGTTTTGGTTGCCCGTATGAACAGTAGTGTCGATGTTGCCAATCTTTACCTTGGTCAGCGGGTACTTACCGAGGACCGCAGTCGGCGCCCAGTAGTAGCCAAACCACGGTTTCTTGTCTGCATAGGCCGCCGCGATTGAGGTGCCCAGGGTTTCACCTGAGCCATGGTCGAAGACCTCCATCTTGCCGCGCAGTCCCAGCGCCTTGACCAGGTTGTCGTTGACGATCCGGCAACCCCAGCCGTCGGGGCAATTGTTGAATCGTCCGCCGACCAGTTTCGGGTTGGCCATGATGCCTTCGATGGTTTTCAGCTCCGGATGCGCTTCCGCCAGATAGCTGGGAATCCACCAGCCTTCTACACCGCCCGGATTGAACACTTCGGCGAGACGCGAAACTTTGCCTTCGGCTTCCAGCTTGGCATAGACGTCGCCGGTCGAGTTCAGCCACAGTTCGGTCACGATGTCGGGTTCCCCATTCTCGGCCAGAGAAGCGACCGACGTGGTGGTGGCCGATGGCACTTTCTCGACGGTGCAGCCGTAGCCCTGCTCCATTAAGAACTTGGACACTTCCGTGATGATCTGGGAAGAGGCCCAGTTCATCTCGGTAATGGAAACCTTGCCGCAGTCGGCATAGGCCGCAAACGCGGATGAGAACATGGCAACCGCTGCCATGCCTCTCACGAGTCTCATCATCTTTTTCATTTCATCCTCCGATTGATGGTTTTGCCGCCCCTTTGCTTTGGATACGCGAGGCCCGGGACGCTTGGACTCGCGGTTAAGCCAGATCGTGGCCTGGCCTCATACAACTCGAAAAAAAGTTGTAAATGACAGCCGGGCTGAAAACGCGACGACGTCGCGGAGTGGTTGGGTATCGAGCATCATATCACCTGCAGCTCCGGCGCGGCGCGGGTTGTCAAGAACCGGGCGCCCTCGGGGCGCAGCACGATGTTCTCCTCATGCACCATCATCAGTCCGTCGCCATAGGACAGCGAAGGTTCGAGTGTCAGCACCATATTTTCACGCAGCACGGTCCGGTCGAACGCCGCGTTCGAGGGTTGTTCGGTCAGCTGCATCCCGAGCCCGTGGCCGAGCCGTCCGATATCGCCGGCTGAATCATCCATCTCTGCGATTACCGCCGACATTGCAGCAAACAGATCACGGCAGGTATTGCCAGGACGCGCCGCTTCGATGCCAGCTTGCGTCGCGCGCCACAGCACATCATAGGCCCGCCGCGCCAGGTCGTCGGCGCGGCCGATAGCCCAGTTGCGGTCGAAGTCGCAGAAATAGCCGTCCCAGGTGCAGCCGGTGTCCATCATCAGCACATCGCCCGCTTGTAGCGGACGGCGCGAGGGCGGCGAGATGACGTCGGCATAACCACCTTGATCGGCGGCACCCGCCAAATAGGGCGCGTCATCGGCGCCAAGCCCGATGGCCGTGCGACGGAATTCGCGAAAGACCTCTTCCAGTGGCTGGCCTTCCTGGACAAACGCCGGCACCTCGGCGAAAGCGGCCGAGCCGATGGCGCAGATATGCGCGAGTTTTTCGATCTCGGCCGGCGATTTGACCATCCGTAGCCCCTGCACCAAACCGGTCGCATCGGCAATCGCCAGCCCGGGCAGCGCGGCCATCAGCCGTTCCCAATCGCCCAGCGACATGCGCAGCGAGGTCTCGTGCCCCTTCATCAACCCCAGCTGCTGCCCGCTCGCGGCCAGGGGTGACAGAAGCTCGACCAGAAGGCTGATCCCGTCATCATCTGGCGCAGGTGCGCTCCAGGTGCGGATGTCGTCGAGCCAGCTTCGGCGCATCAACTGGGCGCCGATCGAGGGGATCACGGCGACCGGCTTGCCCTCGGCCGGGACGAACAGAAACCACGGCCGCGTCGGGCTTTGCCAGAACAGCGTGTGAAAGCCGCTGAAATAGCGGACCTCCGGTTCGGTCATCAACAAGAGACCGGCGAGATTGGCCTCGGCCATGCGCGCCTGCGCCAATCGCGTGCGCGCGGCAAATTCGCTGTCGTCGAATCCGCGGCTGGGGGCTTCAAGCGGCATTTCGCGCCTCCGGGTTGCACCGGACGCAGTCACGTGAGGCTTCCGGCACGGTCGCCCTCATCCCGCATTCTCCGGGTTCACGATGGCGCGCGCCGAGAACTCGGCCAGCTCGCCGCGCCAGATCTGGCGGCCGAAACAAAACGGGCTGCCAGCGCCGTCGCGGATCACCTGCTCAAGCTCGATGCCAGGGTGACTGATCGCCAATCCCATGAGCGCAGCTTCCTCCGCACGAACCCCGCGCATGCGGATGACGATATCGCCGGTACGGGCAGACGTGCCGTAGTGCCGCTCCAAAAGCCTGGTGGTGGACTGGCGCAGGTCGTGGTCGAGTAAATCGGGAAACCGGCGCGCGATGACACATTCGGTTTCGAGAAAGATTGCGTAGCCGTTCGAGCGAAACAGGCGGGTGTACTCGTGTAACGGCTCGCCCGCGTCCACCGACAGCTTCTCGGCCAGTTCGGCATCCGCGGCGGTCTCTTTCACCGTGATCAGCTCGATCTCCAGATCCATTCCCCGAGCCTGCGCATCGGCGGCGAAGCTGACCATATTGCTGACGTCATAGTTCAGGCGCCGGGGCGAGACGAACCGCCCGCGCCGGTCTTCGTTATAGACCAGCCCCTCGGACTCCAGCGCCTCGAGCGCGCGCCGCGCCGTCATCCGGCTGATTCCGTATTTCTCGGCGATGCCGCGTTCCGAGGGCAGCGCGGAATGTTCGCCCAGCTCGCCCGCCGCGATCAGAGCGCGCAAGCGGTCGGCGACTTGTTGAAACCGCGGGCGGTGGGGGCTGATGCTCTGCATCGAAGACATGGACGCGGGTCGAGTAATTCTCGGGCCGTCTGCCTTGTTTATATCAACTTCGGCTGGTATATACCAGAACCCACCAGGGGAGCATTGGCCATGGGTTTTCTGACGCAGGAACAAAAGGGCAGGTTCTGGCGTGACGGCGTACTGGTAGTGAAAAACGCCGTGGACCCAGAAGACCTTGCGCGGCTGCGAGAAGTGTTTGCTGGCTGGGTCGAGAAAAGCCGCGCCTACGAGAAGGATTACGGTGAAACGCTCGATGGCCGTCCGCGATTCGATTTACAGCCAGGGCACAGTGCGGAAAAACCCGCCCTTCGCCGCGTGCAATCGCCCGAGGAAGTCTCTGACGTCTATGCCGATGTCATGCGTCGTGCGCGTACAGTGGATTACTGTGTCGAGCTGATCGGTCCGGCCATTCGCTTTCACCACGGGAAAGTGAATTCCAAGCTGCCGGGCACGGCGACTCAGGTAAAATGGCACCAGGACTTTCCGTTCGAGCCGATGACCAATGACGACATGATCACGTGTCTTCTGTTCATCGACGAGGTGACACTGGAAAACGGACCCCTCAAAGTGATCCCCGGCAGCCACCGGGGCCCGCTCTATTCCCATTGGCACAATGGGGTGTTCACCGGCACGGTCGATGACGAGATCATCGACAAACAGCGCGACAACATCGTCGAATGCACCGGGCCGGCCGGGGCGGTTTGCCTGATGCATGTCAGCCTCTTGCATGGTTCGGCGCCCAATCTTTCCGACCAGCCGCGAACCCTCTATATCGCGACCTACTACGCCGAGGACGCGATCGAACTGAGCCCCAACCACTTGCCCAGCCGCTTCACCCATGAGCTGGTGCGCGGCGAAGCCTCGGGCCGGGTGCGCTGCACGCCCTACGAGATGCAGCTGCCTGCGGTGCCCAAGGCCACCTCGTTCTTTGCCCAGCAGGAAGGAGCGGACATGGCCTAGCGCCGATCGGGCGATTGCGTTCTCGCGCTGGCCGAGCACCCGACGACACCCCCGAGTAACCGGCAGGATCGTTATCACGGATTCTCGCCTGCGGGCCATGTAGTAACATAGGCCGGCCGCGCAAACTCGATCGGGACGCCGAATGAACGGTAAAGATCGCTCCGGCAAGCTTGCCGTGATCCTGCACGCGGATATCGTGGGCTCGACTCGGCTCGTGCAGCAGGACGAGCAGCAGGCCCACGCGCGCATTCGGGAAGCCTTCCAGCGCTTCGGATCCATCATAGAGAAATATCACGGCTACGTGCGCGAGCTGCGCGGCGATGCCCTGCTCGGCGAGTTCCAGCGCGCCTCAGACGCGGTGACCGCCGCGCTGGCGTTCCAGGCCGAGCAGGCCGAGTACAACGCGGGACTCGAGGGCGGCATCAAGCCCGAGGTGCGGGTCGGCATCGCCATGGGCGAGGTCATCATCGCGGACGATACCATCACCGGTGCTGGCGTCGTCCTCGCCCAGCGCATCGAGCAGCTGACCGCGCCCGGTGGCGTCGGCATCCAGGGCGCCGCCTACGAGACCATTCCTGGTCGCTTCCCTTACGAGTACGAGAACATGGGCGAGCACGTGCTCAAGGGTTTCGACAATCCCGTGCGGCTGTTCTCGGCACGGCTCAGACAGAACACCGAGCTCCCTTCACCGATCCCCAAGGGCCGCAAACGGCGCCGCGTGTCGATCTGGGTGGCAGCCGCGGTCGCAGTCGCAGCGGTCATCGCTGCGGTCGTTCTCGAGCACTGGTATGAAACGCGCGAGGTCACTACGCCTGCCGAGACCGTGGCACCGGTCCGGGACAGGCCATCCATCGTGGTGCTGCCCTTCGAGAACCTGGACGGTGATGCAGCAGAGGACGGTTTCGCTCGCGGCATCACCGAGGATCTTACGACCGCCCTCTCCGGCCTCCCGGGGCTTTTCGTCGTCTCCCACGAGACGGCTTTCAACTTCAAAGGAAAGTCCGCCAGTTCCACCGACATCGCACGCGAGCTGGGCGTGCGGTACCTGCTCGAGGGGAGCGTACGGCTGGCGGGAACCGTGCTCCGCGTCAACGTGGAGCTAGTCGACGGCTCGACTGACGGTACTCTCTGGGCCATGCGCTATGACGGATCCATCGACGAGACGCTCACCTTCGAGGACAAAGTCATTGAGAGCGTCGTCGAACAGCTGACCCGCGAGCTCGGACTCGAGAGCGGGGATGGGTCAGCGAAGGGATAGGCTCACCGGGTCCGCCGGCGACCGGATCGGCGCGAGCGCTTCCGCGGAAGCGCCCTTGCAGCGCGCACGCTCCCGCCGGGGTGACTGTCACTGACCGCAGCGCCGTCGGCCGCCTCAGTTTTCGTGCTGGCCGAGCGCCCGACAACACCCCCGAGTAACCGGCAGGGCCGTTGGATCTCCTATCCGCCGGCATGATGAACACGCTGCAAGCAGAGTTGCCATACGGTGCGATTGGGTATCGCCGATTCGAGTGTCTGCTGCGTCATGGGCCCAGGGTCGTGATTCCACGTCCGGTGCTGTCATGCAATGCCTCGACAGCGACCAAAGGCACGTCTTACACTCCACCCCCCCGACCGACCCGGAATCCCGTTCATGAGCGATCGACGAGGGACACCTTCGGACTACGCGCCACACGTGCGCGCGCAGTACGAAGACTATCCCTTTCCGCTGCGGGATCCGCGAGACGAGGCCAAGGGACTCATCGTCACCGAGCAGGATTCCCTCGGCAAGATTAACCACTATTGCTTCGGTGGGCGCGAGGCCTTCGGCAACGGATTCCGGGTTCTCGTGGCCGGTGGGGGGACGGGCGACCATACGATTTTTCTCGCCGAGCAGCTGCGCGGCTTCGACGCCGGGGTGACCTATATCGACATCAGCGAGGCGAGCCTCGAGATTGCCATGGCGAGGGCCCGGGTGCGCGGGCTCGACAACATCGAATGGCACCACGGTTCCATCCTCGACATCGGCTCCCTCGGCCTCGCGCCATTCAATCTCATCAGCTGCACCGGCGTGCTGCATCATCTCCCGGAGCCCGAGCGGGGGCTCGCGGCACTGCGCTCGGTCCTGGCGCCCGACGGCGCCATGAGCTTGATGCTGTACGGACGCTTCGGGAGGCTCAGCGTCTACGCGGGGCAAGAGCTCATGCGGCTCGTCAATCGGGGTGTCGACGATCGCGCCGCCCGGGTGCGAAACGCACGCGCCGTGCTCGAGAGCTTGCCCCAGACGAACTGGCTTCTTCGCGGGGGTGATGCGAAAGAGGTGCTGAGCTCTTTCCTCGACGACGAGAGCAATCTCTACGACACGCTTCTGCACGAGCAGGACCGCGCGTACAGCGTCACGGAGATCTATGAGTTTCTGGCGGGGGCCGATCTGGAGCTGGTCGAGTTCGTATCATTCCTGAGCAACGTCCCGAGCTTCCGCTATCTCTACGATCCCATGGTGTGGATCACCGATCCGGCCCTGCGCGCTCACGTGGCGTCCCTGCCCAGAGCGAAGCAGCAGGCCATCGCGGAAGCCATTAACTGCGTGATCACCTGCCATTCCTTCTATGCCGCACCGAGCGCTGCAGGGCGCATTGCAATGCCCAATAATCCGGAAATGGTGCCGTCCTTCCTCTACTTCGATCCCGCTGCGCTTCCCGGTCTCCTGAGCGAAACGGTTGGTCGTGAATGCGCGATTAACTATCGGCATTCGACCGTGCGCTTCGTGCCGGGCCGGTTCAGCGCGGACGTTGCCGCCGAGATAGACGGCAGGCGCTGTCTGGGCGAGATCGTTGAGATTGTGCGACGCAGGGCCGGCGGCGATGTGACCCAGGAGGGGGTCTGGCACGACTTCATGACCTTCTACGAGCCACTCAACAGCCTCGACGTCATGCTGCTTCGTCATCGCGCGATTCCGCCGTTCCCGGAGTTTCCGCTAGACGCGTTCGCTTGATCCGTGCGAGCGTCCTCGCACGCTGCTGACCAGCCCCCTGAGACGAGACCAGATCCAAAGTTGGAGTTCATTGAAGTTTCTGGTTTTGCCAGTGCCGCCTGGTCAGGCCAAGTCGTTGCGATGGTGTGTGATGCTGGCCGAGCACCCGACAACATTCCCGAGTAACCGGCAGGGCCGTTGGATCTCCTATGCGCTTGAAGGGACAGCGTGATCGCAGAATCGGGGGGGCGTCGTCGCGAAAATCCCGGAGCGGGTCGAGAGGCGCCTTGCCCGGCTTGCCGACCAGGGGTCTGCGGCACTCTCGTGTTTATTCGAACCGTGCGCTCGCTGCGCCAGACTTCGGCGGTGTGCGGCCTTTTTTGCGGGCCTTTCCCTGTCGAACGCAGCTTCCGCAGTCTAGACAGCCTTGAGCTTCGCCTTTTTTCTGGTCGATTTCGGCGCCGCTTGCTGCAGCTCGCTGATCTTGCGGTTGACCGGAACTTCGCAGAGAAACACCTTGCGCTCGGCCTCGTCCTCGATGCGCCCGGCCTGTTCGGTCATGGCTGCGAACGCCTTGTCGAGGACCTCGCCGGCTGCCGGCTCGCCTGCGGCGGACAACACCAGGTAGTGATTCAGGTAGATCTGCTGGACCTCTTCGACGTCTTTCTGCTCGAGCAGAAGAGTCATCGCTCTGTCCGACGTGGCGCGGGCAGCGTCCGGCGAGCCCACTGCGAGCTGCGCCAGGGCCAGATTCGAGAGCGTCTCGATAATCTCCGCGGACAGGTCGAGCTCGGTGAACATGCCCAGCGCCTGCTCGAGTTGTGTGCACGCGGCCTCGTTGTCGCCCGTTGCCAGGGCGTGCAGCCCGAGTCCATAGTAGCTGTACGCGATGCCCCGCTTGTCATCGGCGCCCTGCCACAGCGCCAGGGCCTGATCGATCGCCTCCTGCGCGGCCTGTGTGTCGCCCAGGTTCAAATTCGTCAGACCGATGAAGAACCGACTGAAGCCCTGACCCTTGGCGTCGTTGGCGCGTATTTTCATCTCCAGCGAGCGGCTGAACTGCTCGAGGGCTTCGGCGTATTGGCCGAGTCTCAGGGACACCCGCGCAAGATTCGTGATGTGGATTCCTTCCTGAAACTCGTCTTCTCGTTCTCGCGCGAGCTTCAGCGCATGGGTGTGGTGAGCACGGGAGGTCGGATAATCGCCCTGCTTGAGCGCGATCATACCGAGGTACATCACGCTCCAGGCCTCGTTCTGTGGATCGTTCAGCTCGCGCAGCAACGTGACCGACTCGTCGAGCCAGGATTCCCCCTGGATGTAGCTGCCCATCTCGTAGGCCATGGAGCCCAGCGTGTACAGCACTGACGCCTGACCCGGCAGGTCTTTCTGGTGTTTACGAAGGGCGAGCAGCTTCTGGTAGTGGGCGAGAGCGGTCCCCAACGCATACTCCCCGCGCGCCTTTTTCCCCGCCATTTCGAGATACTGCGCGGCTTTTTCCTCGTCGTCGCTCAGATGGAAGTGATACGCGAGCAGCTCACATTCGCTCTCGATCTGCCCGGTGCCTTCGAGTAGATTTTCCAGCGTCTCGCCCACCCGCCGGTGCAATTCCTGACGCCGGCGCCGCAGCAGGTTATCGTAAGCCACCTCCTGGACCAGCGCATCGGGAAAGAAGTACGACGGATCGCCCGAGATTGCTTCCGGCTTGACCATGTCGCCGCGCTCGAGCTGGGCCAGCAGCATGCCAAGCTCGCTGTCGGCCTCGGTCATGTTCTTCAGCACGTCGGTCTGAAAGCGCCGCCCGATTACCGACGCCATCTGCAGCGCCAGGCGCGCCTCTTCGGTCAGCCGGTCGATGCGCGCGACGATGGCACCCTGCAGCGAATCGGGAACGCTGATGGCCTCGATCCCGGCGGACACCAGCCACTGGCCTTCGTTCTCCTCGTCGGGAAATACTGCGTTGCTTTCAATGAGCGAGCGAACCACTTCCTCGAGATAGAACGGGTTGCCCGCAGTCTTGCCGAACACCTCTTCGTACGTTGCCTCGGGAAACACGGCGCCGGGCAGCAGGGCATCCAGCAGCTTCCGGCCCTCGTCCTCATCCAGGTTTGTGAGAGAAATCTCCGTGTAGCGATGGGGTAAAGCGTTGGCGATATGCTCTCGCAACCGCCAGCACCCCTTATCGCGCTGAGGTCGAAACAGCAGGAGCAGCATCAGCGGAGCCTGGACAGTGGTCTGCAGAAGCTCTTCGATCAGAGCCAGCGAGCCCTCGTCTGCGAAGTGCATGTCTTCGATCACTATCAAGGTCGGCTGACGCTTCGCCAGGGCAGCGAAAAATTCGCGTGCGGCCCAGAAGGTCTGCTTGCGCCTGACCTTCGGGTCGAGCTCCGAGACCCAGCTGGCCCATTCGCCTTCAAGCTCGAGGTTCAAGAGGTGAGCGAGAAACGGAATCGCCTCGCGCGCGTTCTCCTTGCCGAGCAGGTCCTCGCCGAGTTCCCACAAGGCGAACAGCACGTCGTCCTCTGTGGCGTCCGCCTTGAGCTTGAGCGAGGCTCGCAGGATCTGGGCGGCGAGCCAGTGGCTGACCTGCTCGCTGAAGGAGAGGGCCTGGGCCCGGAGGATGCTCACGTTGTCGCCGCCGGACTGCTGCGACAACCAGCTAAACGCCTCTCTGCCCAGTCGGGACTTGCCCAGTCCGCCTTCTCCGATGACACACACGATCTGTCCGCTGCCGTCCAGCAGGCTCTGGATACGCCCCTGCAGAAGCTCGAGCTCGTCGTTGCGTCCGATGAAAATTTCCGCGCCGCCGCCCGCTCGCTGACCGCCCATGGCCGCGCTGCTGCGCCCGAGTACCTCGAAAGTCGGGATCAGGATCTCCTTGCCCTTGACCTTGAGCTCGCCGCGATCCTTGACGTCGACCAAAGCCGCCACCCGATCCTTGGTGCGTTTGCTGACGAGAATCTCCTGCCAGTCCGCAGTCGACATCAGGCGCGCAGCCATGTTGATGTCGTCTCCCATGAGCGTGTATTCCTGGCGCAGATTCGGTGCGCCGGCATTGCCGGCGAACACGTAACCGGTGTTGATGCCGATGCGCTGGCGAAATCGATAAACGCCCCCAGGTGTCTGCAACGCGGAGAAGTTCTCACGCACGGCCTGCTGCATCTCGAGGGCGGTGTAAACGGCCCTGACCGGATCGTCCTCGTGTGCCCGTGGCGCGCCGAAAAATATCACCAGCCGGTCTCCCACGGCGTACTGGTCCATGCGCGCGATGGTGCCCTCGTATCGTTCCACCACCTGGGCCATATGGCAGAAGTAGCGGTTGAGCTGCTCGGTGACGATCTCTGGATGGCTTTCGCCGAGATCGTCGATGACGTCACTGATGCCGACATAATTGACGAAAATGATGCTCACCGGCCGATGGTCCGGTGACATACTGACGTCGTTGGGGTTGCTCACAATCCGGGCGATCAGCTCTTCGGGCAGATACGGCGCCAGGCGGTCCAAGCGCTCGACCAGGTAAGTGATTTGCGCCTGCGTGTCGCCCTCGGGCGGCTCCTCCGGGACCAGGCGGTCGAGCGGCTGCTCGAGCGGCGGCACGTCGCGCACTGCCTGGAAGCCTTCCTCGACGGGGTCTGCACTGACGATGCCGCCCAGCAGATCGAGCGTCTCCTGGGTGATGATGGTATCGCCGGGTTGGGCGTGTCCCTCTGCCTGCTCGGCGCGGTTGACCGTGTGGCCGGTGGTGACGTAAGCCATGATGCCGCGCCGCCCGGCTTCGGATTCCGACTTCATGCCGATGTGGGCGCCGAAATAGGGTCCGGAGGAGATGCCGCACTTGATGCGCAGCTGCCGCGTTTCGCCGGCCGCCTCGATCTCTTCGTACTTGCTCATCAGGGCCTGCATAGCCATCGCGGCCTGCACCGCACGCAGGGCGCCCTCGGCCATCTCGTCGTCAGTATGTGCAGGAAACACGCCGATCAGCGCGTCGCCACCGAACTGCAGCAGGCTACCGCCGTGATTGAACAGCACCGTGACGAGGTCGAAAAACAGCTCGTTGACAATTTCCGCAATACGCTCGGCGCCGGCCTGGCCGAGCTGCTTGAGCTGCTCGGAGAGCGGCGTAAACCCCGCGACGTCGCCGAACAGGAAGACCCCGCGACTGAGCCCCCCGGCCGGCTCCCCGACGGGCTGCGGCGAGAGCACCACCGGCAGGGGCAGGTAGGTCTTGGTGATCCGCAGCAGCGAGGTGAGGTGATCGCGTGTGCTCTCGATGTGCTTTTCCGTCGGTCGCCGCTCGAGTGGCTCATAGATTGCATCCGGGAGATAGCGCCGCAGCGACTCAAGCATCTGATTTATCGGGATTGGCGCCGGCAGGGTCTCGAGGGCAGATCCAGCGGCCGTTTCGAGTGCCGGCGCGGACTCGGGTACCGTCGACTCAGCCGGCTCGGGAGACACGCGCGCCGCAACCGCCGCGTGCGGCATCGCCGGCGCCGGCGTAACGGCGGCCACGGCGGGAACGGCGGGAACGGCGGGAACAGGTTGGGCCGGCGCGGCCGCAGGCCGGCCGACGGCCTGGCCGCAGCCGCCGCAGAACGCCTGTCCGGGCGCGAGCGGCAAATTGCAGTGTGCACAGGCAGCGGCCGGGGAGGCCACGTAGCCGCCGCACTGCGAGCAGTAGCTTGCCTGGGGCGGCAACAGGGTGTGACAAGCGCCGCAGACGACGCCGTGCACCAGCAGATGGCCGCAGGCCAGACAAAACCGGGCCTGCGAAGGGTTTGGGACCTGGCAGATCGGGCAGTTCACGTGAGCGTTACCACCGTTCCCGTCTCTGGCTGAGCAAGGTGCGTTGTTTGAACCGCATTGCGCCGTGCGCTGCGTCGAACCCCCATATTATACTGAATATTTCCCGTATGGACTCTTCATACGCGGGTCCGGCCGTAACGCGATCACTGCCGACACGCTGGATGTCCCTCACCGCACCGGGCGCAGCGCCGTCGGCCGCCTCAGTTCTCATGCTGGCCGAGCAGCCGACAACATCCCCGATTAACCGGCAGGGCCGTTGGATCGCCTATGCGCCGATGCCCAGGCAAATGCTCAGCCATCGCCGGCTCAGATGTCGACGCCGAAAGTCAGCAGCAGCTGAAAATCATCCTGCTTGGGAACGGTTCCGTCGGCTCTGGGCTGAGGACTCTCGGTTCTATCCCACACGAAAGAGACATCGAAATCGAAAATATCCGTGATCTCGATTTCGAACGTCGCGATCGCATGATGTGTATACCTGCCCGATTCCGAGTTGACGATAGTCAAGTCATATCGCCCGATGAAATCCACCGTCTTGGTCAGCTCCGTGTCATAGAACGTGCCGAGAACCAAGCCAGGCGTCTCGACCTTCTGAGAATCTCCGGGTTGCACACTCTCGTATCGGGTTCCCCGAATCGACGGGCCGCCCGATACGTCCCAGGTGGTCTCCGGTGTATCGATGATGTGATAACCGGCACCGGCGCCCAAGGTGATCCGGTAGTCGAGGTTCTGAAACGGGTCCCGGTAGTACTCTGCAAAAATCGGGCGCCAGAAATACTTCCTGGATGCGAACAGATCAAAGAATGTATTCAGCCTGTGATTGTTCACCGTTNNCAGGTAATCGATGACGAAGCGATTCTCCGGTGTCTGGCGTTTGATATTTGCTTTGGCCGTGAAGTCGGTCTGCTGGGTGTTGCCCTCCAGGAAACCCAGCCCGAAAGTGATCTTGAAAGACCAGTTGTCCCATTCGGTTGACGCGCCCGGCGCAATCGCGACCAATTGACTGCGCTCGAACTCCCGTACGCCTTCCTCGGTTTCGACAGTGACCGTATCCCTCGTCACCGATACCTTGCCGACGACCGTCTCCAGCCCTTCCGGCGTTTCGATGCTGAGTCGCTTCGTGCCGTGGCCGTGAAGCTGGGCTACGTCGTCCCAGTCGAGCGTCTGCAGGTCGAACTCGTCGCTGTCGAATTCGAGGCTTCCCTCGTACATCACCTTGAGCTCGCCCTTGAGCCACTCGCCGGAGGTGGTCTGAATCCAATCGAACTCGTCGGTGGGCGGCAAGGCCGACTCCANNCCGGGTCGGAAGCCTGAGCCAGAACGAGAACCTCTGGATCCTCGCTGAAATCGAGGTCCGCGCGCGTGACCCGGAAGACGTCGCTGACGGCGAGGCTCAGGCTGCCCGCTTCGACGGCATCCGCCCGAGCCCCTGCCAGCATCAGAATCAAAGCGATAACGATCGTTGCGGGCAGTCGGGGCACTGCAGCGCCGGGATACTGCTGAAGACCGCACATGGTAGTTGCTCCTTCTATTGAGTACGGCCCAGCCAGGGTCGAGCCATTTGATTATTCCGAGCGAGTTCCGGGCGACATATTCGCAATGCCACCTGCGCGATTCAAGTTGCGGAAACGTGTCCTGGAGCGGTGTCTCTCCAATCGCTAGGATCGATGATAGTGGGTCATCAAACAAGCAATGACCGTGCGATGCCTGCACGATCGCGACTCATGCCATATAAAGCGCTACTCAGCCGTAAGGCGAGCAACAGCGTCACGAGCTGGCCCCACGCCCGTCAGGTCCGCCCAGAGCCCTCATATCGGATTGGCTCGATTGGGAGCATCGTGGTACTCGCGGACGGGATTCTCCCTGGGGCGGGTCGGCCGAATCGCATCCGTCTGGTTGTTCGCTATACTGTCCCGGTCAAATTTTTCCTGATCGGTTGAGCGTCCGTCGATGAGACCAGGTGATGAGTCCGACCCGCCGTTGTTCACGGTCACGCCGATGTTTCCGACTTTCCTGTTCGTGCACGATCATCCGGATCCGTCAGCCATGAATCAGCAGCTCACGGCGTTCAGCTACGGTGCCCGGGCAGCCGATCCGGAGGGACGCTCGGTCAGCGGGCGTAACAGCTGGCAGAGCCAGCCCCTTCGCCCGCACCCAGAGCTTCAGCCCTTGATGGGATTCGTCGAAGAGACCATCGCCAGAGTGAGGGTCTATCTCGATATCGATGCGCGTTTCAGTTTTCGTATCACGGATACCTGGATAAACATCAACGGCAAGGGCAGCTACAACGCGACCCATATTCACGGAGGCGTTTACTTCGGCGGTGTCTACTACGTGAAAACCCACGAAGGCTGCGGTCACATTCAGTTTCATGAGCCTTCTAACATCCGCGAAAGTCATTGTCCGCCCTATGCACGGATCACGCCCCGCAACTGCTTCGTGCAGCAATGCGCCGCGAAGGCGGGCCGTCTATGCATCTTCCCCGCCTACTTGCCCCACGAGGTGACAGAGAACACCGTCGACGACGAG
>JABAOG010002601.1_pt1 | contig 22281 bp, 20 predicted proteins | sample 7062131 | NCBI WGS metagenome assembly JABAOG01 (sample SAMN14538629, study PRJNA623070) | marine sediment metagenome | biome: marine biome [ENVO:00000428]; feature: marine pelagic biome [ENVO:01000023]; material: deep marine sediment [ENVO:00002113] | place: India: Arabian Sea | collected...
GGGCATGAGGTCGGGCGTGAACTGGATCCGGCTGAACTCCAGGTCCATCACCCGGGCCAGGGTGTGGACCAGGAGCGTCTTGGCCAGCCCGGGCACGCCCACGATGAGGGAGTTGCCGCCGACGAACAGGCAGAGCAGCAGGTGCTCGATCACGTCGTCCTGGCCGACGATGAGCTTGCGCAGCTCCCGGATCACGGCCTGGTGGCCGTCCTGGAGCCGCTCCGCCAGCGCGAGGTCATCGTCCTCGAGCCGGGTCGCCGCCAGCTTCGTGGTCCCCTCGGGTTCCTCTTTGAACGCCACGTCTCGTCTCCTGTCAGTGCGTCAGCGCGTACATCCAGTAGTTCACGCCCAGCTTGTAGGCCTCGTTGCTCATGTCCACCGGCAGCCAGCCGGTGTCGCTGTACTCGAAGTAGTCGCCGATGTCGGTGTTGTAGTTGACGATGGCCAGCAGCCGGCCCGTCGGGTCGTTGTCCTCGAAGACGCCGTAGAACTCGGCCCTGCGGCCGCGATACGACTCGAGGATGTCCAGCGACTCGATCTCGAAGAACGCGTGGAAGAGGGGGTGGTCCGCGTCCATGGGGAGGAACTCGACCCCGGGCAGGACCCGGTTCATCACGGCCTCGAAGTTCGCCCAGTCGTAGCCCGAGAAGTCGTCGAAGATGACGAACCCGCCCTTCAGCAGGTACGCCCGCAGCGCCTCCGCCTCCTCGTCCCCGAGCTCCCAGTGGCCGGGCTCGCACAGGTAGGCGATGGGGAACTTGAAGAGGTCCGGGTCGTCCAGGTCCACGATCCGGCTGCCCTCCAGGAACGCCCGCGCCAGGGTGATCTCCTCCAGGATCCGCATGAAGTTGCGCTCGGCGCGGGGGTAGTCGTGCCCCCAGGCCGGCATCCCGTTGGCCCACCCCTGCCAGGGGCTCCGGGTCTCGAACCGGACCCGGGCGAACGTGAGTCGGCCATCGTAGTCCACCGCGCCCATGTCCGCCGGCAGCTCGGGCCGGGGCCTGCGCCGCATCCACTCCTGGGCGGACGCCGGCGCGGGCGCGCCCACCGCGACCGCGATCACGACCGTGCAGGCCAACCAGGCAAGCCGGGCTCNNGATCACGACCGTGCAGGCCCACCAGGCCAGCCGGGCGCCGGGCTCCCCCCGGGTGACCCGGGCCCACCGACCCCGCGAGCCCAGGTCGCCGCCGGCCTCCGGTGACCGGCCCCGAAGCCTCCGTCGGGCCATCACCGCACGCCTCCCCCCATCACCGCACGCCTCCCCCGCTGAGCTCCAGGAGCAGGTCCTGGGCGTCCGCGTACGCCGGTGCGATCTCCAGCGCCGCGACCACGTTCTCGCGAGCCGCCGCGGGGTCGCCCGCCCGGCGGTAGGCGAGGGCGAGACGGTACAGCGAGCCCGCCCGATCCACCGGGTCGAGGGCCAGGATCGCCCCGCGCTCGCGCACCTCCAGCTCGGGCCGATCCAACCCCGCGGCCAGCCGCGCCAGGCGGTCGTGGAGCTCCGGTTCGTACGGATGGATGAAGACGGCCCGCTCCAGCGCGTCGGCCGCGCCGGCCAGGTCCCCCTCCCCCTCCAGCAGCTCCGCCAGCTCGATGTTGGCCGCCAGCGCCGACTCGTTCAGCGATGTCAGACGACGCAGCGCGTCGATGGCGCCGGCCACGTCCCCACGACTCCGGCGGATCTGGGCGAGCATCTCGTACGGCGAGCCCGGCAGCGCGAAGTCGGGGTAGAGGTCACGGGCCCGCTCCAGGAACGGCTCGGCCTCGTCGTGCCGGTCCGCCCGGAACAGGGCGCCCCCCGCCGCCAGCTGGGCGCCAAAGTCCGCCCGGTCGGCCCGGGCCCGCCGCACCAGCGCGTCCAGGTCGCCGCCCGCCCGCAGCAGGTCCTGCGCCCCGGCGCCTTCCTCGCCGTGGGGGTCCGCCAGCGACGCCACGGCCTCCAGCCCGGCGGCGTACCGCTCCCGGACGTAGGCCCGGAACCGGGCGTCGAAGGCGTCGAGCTCCGTGCCCAGCACATCGCGGAACACCGCCTCCGTGCCCTTCCCGTCGGTGTAGGCCCCGAGCATCCGGCGCACGGCGTCGGCCCCGTGGTCGGCCTCGATGAGCTCGACCACGACCGACGCGTGTTGATAGCTCACACCCACCTGGCCGGGGTAGGTGGGCCGGACGAAGCCGGCATCGATCCCGCTCATGGGCAGCAGGCGGCCGGCGTGGAAAGCCTGGAGGAAGGCCGGCGACACGGGCCCGCCCCAGCCGGGCCGGGACCGCCGCTCCTCCCGCACGCTGATCCCCTCGGTCAGCCAGCGCGGGATCCGGTGCCGGGTCAGGCCCAGGGTGACGGCGTGGGCGATCTCGTGCCAGAGGGTGGAGCCCCAGTGGAACGCGCCCGGGTCGCGGGCGGCCGGCGAGTCCATGGCCAGGACGTTCCCGAAGGCCACGCCCAGCGCGCCCAGTCCGGGCAGGCCCATGGTCCGGACCGAGAAGTCCGCGTGACGGGGGTAGACCTCGAGTCGGACGGGGGTCTCGGGCCGGTGGCCGTAGCGCTCCGCCAGCTCGGTGTAGGCCTGTTCGGCGACCTCCTCGATGTACGGCGCGAGCAGGGCCGCCTCGTCGCGGTGGAGCACCAGCTCGAAGCGAGGGCTCCGGACCGTCTCGAAGCTCGCCAACCGGTCCATCAGGTCCAGCGTGTTCTTGGTCCAGACGTTGAACGGGTCGCCGGCGAAGGCCCGTTCCAGATTGGAACGGGCGGCCTCCAGCGCGCCGGTCCGCAGCTGGTTCATCCCCATGAGCGCCCAGGCGTCCCACGCCGTCGAGTCCACGGCGACCGCCTCCTCCGCCAGCGCCACCGCGTCAGCGTAGCGGCCCCGGCGCACCGCCAGCTCGGCGGCCGTGATGAAGAACCCCGCGAACCTCGGATCCATCTGGAGGGCCCGCCGTCGATCCGCCTCGTACTCCGCCCGGTCCCCCTCCAGGAACCGGGCCGCGGCCCGTACCGACAGCGCTTCCCGACTGCGTGGATTCGTGGCCAGGCCCCGGTCCGCCGCCGCCACCGCCACGTCGGCCTCGCCCAGCTCGAGCCGGAGGAGCGCCATGAGGGCGTGTCCCTCGGCCGACACCGGGTCCGTCTCCAGTGCCCGCTTCGCCAGCTCCAGGGCGTCCGAGGAGCCCTCGAACCGCTTCGCCCGCGCCATCCCTCGCAGCGCGCCCGCGTGCCGGGCGTCCACGGCCAGCACCTCGCCGTACAGCGTCTGGGCCTCCGCGCCGTCGAACCGGTCCAGGAAGAGGGCGGCCATGCGCAGGCGCGGCTCGTGGGCCGACGGGTCCGCCGCGATGGCCTCCTCGTACGCCCGGACGGCGTCGTGGAACAGCGCGGGGTCCCGACGCCCCAGGTACCGCACCGCCGTGCCCACGGCCGTGAGGTCCCCGGCGGTCCGGGCCTCGCCCGAGTTGTACAGGTCGATGAATCCGTCCAGCTCGCCGTACGCGGCCTCGCGGTCGCCCCGCTCCCACAGGAGGACCGCCCGGTCCAGGCGCGCCTGGATGCGATCCGTCGCGTCCCCCTCGATCGCCGCCTCGAACGATCGTAGCGCCTCGTCGTCGCGGCCGAGCTGGCGGAGCACCGTGCCCCGGACCCGGGCCAGCTCCGCCGGGGGAACGGACCCGGCGGCCCGATCGAGGGCGGCCAGGGCCTCCTCGTAGTCGCCGGTGGCCGCATGGGCCCGGGCCAGCTCCCGGGCGGCCGAGGCGGCCTCGACGTCGCTGACCGACCCGGAGGCGGCCTCGAGAAGGCGGACGGCCTCCGCGTAGCGACCGGTCCGGAGCGCTTCCCGGCCCCGGGCGACGGACGGGCTCTGTGCGGTCAGGTCGCACCCCGACGCCATGGCGGCGGCCAGCAGAACCGCCGTGGTCCGGACCCACGCCCTACCCCTCATGCGCTCCCCCGTCCTCCGCGCCGCCACGTTCCCGGATCGCCCGTCCGACCCGCGCGATCTCCAGGAGCAGGCGCTCCAGCTCGGCCCGGTACGCGTCCGGCTCCATGGTCTCCTCCCGGGCCCGCAGCGAGTCGAGGGCGGTCCGCAGCCGCGCCTGCTCCGCCCGCAGGCTGTCGACCGCCACGCCGCCCGCCGCTCCCGGACCGGCGGAGCCCAGAGCCAGCGAGGCGGCCAGCGAGCCGTCCTCGCCGCCGGGCTCGAGACTGCCCCGGCCGTCCCCGTTGTCGTCGAGGAGCGCGTTCTCCGTCGCCAGCTGGCCCGCCCGTTCGTACTCCCGGGCGACCTCCCGGCGGGCGTACTCGAAGGCCTCCAGCATGGAGACCCGACCGTCCTTGTCCGTGTCGGCGCCGCCGGCGAGGGCGTCCACGAAATGCCCGCCGAAGCGGGTGGCCTCGTTCTGCCGGCCGGACCGGGTGGCGGTGATGACGACCCGTCCCGGGGCCGAGAGGGACCCGATGAAGCCGCCGCTCGCGCTGGCGGCGTTCACGACCACGAGCCGGCGCGGGGCCAGGGGGTCGAGCATGACGGCCAGCTCACCCGCCGACAGGTCCGGGCCCGGCAGGTTGATCCGGCCCTCGCCCGCCCGGTCGCTGCCGTGGCCGAAGATGGCCACCAGGATCAGGTCGTCCGGGCCGGCCCGACCCGCCAGCGCCGCGAGCGTGGCGCCGACGCCTTCCTTGCGGGCGACGCCGGTCACCCGGGGATCCGCCGCCTCGTCCTCGGCCAGCCAGGTCACCTGCCCACGCGGCACTCCCGCCGCGACGGCCGCGTCCACGAGCCCGGCCCCCCACCCGGCGAACCGGCGGGAGAACTCGGCGCCCCCGCCCAGGCCGGTCACCACGACGACGTGGGTCGACTGGGACGCCAGCGGGTCCGGCGTCGACCCCGCGGCCAGGGCGGCCGCGACCGCGGCGGCGAGTCGCAGGGCCCGGCCGGTCGGCACGGGTCGCCGGGGCGCTCGGGCGCCGGACCGGTGCACGCCTTTCACGCCAGCCCCCGGCGTCGCCGGTACATCCATTCCACGGAGATGAGCACCAGGATGGCGAGGAACGCCGCGGGCGCGTCCCACAACTCCTTCTCCTCGATCACGGTGGCCCCGCGGGCGGTGTACGCCAGGTCCTCGGGCAGGTTCGCCACCTCGTCGCCGGCGTAGAAGCGCCCGCCCGTCTCGGCCGCGATCCGCTCCAGCGCGTCCCTCCGCATCCGGGCGCCGAAATACTCGTCAGTGCTCGGTTCCACCCGGACCAGGGCCGGCGCGGCCGACACGACCAGCGAGTCGTGCGCCGCCCCGAGCGTGACGTCGTGGGGCCCCAGCTCCTCGGCCGCGAAACGCCCCCGGTACTCGCCGTCCCTGGCCACCGACCACTCCATCGGCACCTCCCGCGTCGCTCCCGACGGCGCCCGGACGGTCGCCGTCACGGCGGCGTGGTTGACGCCCGCGAACCGGTCATCCCGGACCTCGGCCCGCACCTCCACGACCTCGCCCGGCGCCACGGGCTCGGCGGGCAGCTCCGCCACCACGGCGTCGGGGGTGCCGGCCACGAGCCAGCGCAGCAGCTGGCGCCACAAACGCTCGTGGGTCTCGTCCTCCAAGGGGATGTCCGCGTGCATCTGCCAGAGCCAGGAGTCCTGGACGGCGAAGACCGCCACCCGCCCCCGGCCGTACCGCTGGTGAGCGAGGACCGGCTGGCCATCGATGCCGGGACCGCTCCCCGTGAGCAGCGCCGTGGCGCCGGGCTTCAGGGCACCGACCCGGTTGAACGCGGTCAGCGGCGGCAGCTCCGACCAGGCCGTGACCGGCGCCCCCTCCGCCATCCGGGTGATGGGATGCTGCGCGGCGGCCCGCGTGGGGGCGACGGCGAGGGCGGCGCGGAACAGCGAGTCGGCGGCCCGGGCCGGATCGAGCCGGACGGGAAGTGCCTCGGCCACGGGGGTCCCGGACCATCCGCCCTCGGCCAGCGCACCCCGCCCGCCGAGGAGGAGCAGACCGCCGCCGCGACGCTCCACGAATTCCTCGATCATCGCCAGCTGGTCGTGGGTGAAGTGGCCGGCCTCCACGCTGCCCAGCACCAGGCCGCGGTAGCCGAACAGCTCCTCCCGGGTCCGGGGGAAGCCACCGCTCAGCTCGTCGGCGGAGTCGACGGCCAGACGCAGGTAGCGGTCCCGGTCGGTCCGCTGCAGGACCACCACCTGCAGCGCGGGGTCCGCCGCCACCGCCCTGCGAAGAAAGGCCACCTCGTGCCTGGGCTCCCCCTCGAAGTACAGGATCTTCTGCCGTCCATCCCGGACGTGGAGGGTCCTTTCCCGCTGGTTGTTGCGATCCACCAGCTCCGCCTCCTGGACGGGGACCCGGAACACGAACGTGGCCGGCCCCGGGCCGCCGGCCTCGAAATCCAGCCGGACGCGAGTGGCGCCGTCCCCCAGCCGTACGTCCCTCGCCCCCACGATACGGCCATCCCGCTCCACCGTGACCGGTACCGTCCAGCCCCCGTACCCGCTGTGCTCCAGAACCACGTCCGCCACCACGGCCGAGCCCGCCAGCGCGCTCGACGGGGCCGACACCGTCGCCACCTCGATGTCCCTGCGGAACGCCTCGCTCCCGACGCCGACCGTGTAGACCGGCACTCCCCCCGCCCGCAGCGGGAGCAGCGCGGCGTCCAGGGCGTCGGGGTCGTGGTCGGCGCCGTCCGTCACCAGGACCATGCCGGCCAGCGGCAGCGAGCCCAGCTCGTCCCGGACCCGGTCCAGGGACGGGCCGAGCCGGGTCCGCGTACCGGCGAACTCGAGCACCGTGTCCGGCGGGATCCGCTCCGCGCCCTCGGAGAACCGGTACAGGCGCAGTCGGAACCGGCCCGCGAGCGCGCTCCGGAGCCCGCTCCCGTCGTCCAGGAACGCGTCCTGGACGAAAGCGGCCCGGGAAGCGCCGTCGTCGATGCGCATGCTCCGGGAGTCGTCGACCAGAATGGCCAGGTAGTTCTCCTGCGGGACCACCGTGGAGATCAGGAGGACCGGTCGGGCCAACAGGAAGAAGAGCACCGCAAGCAGGCCCAGGCGCACGCCGGCCAGCACGACCCGGTCCCCGTCGCCCGCCCGGCCCCGCGCCTGGACGTAGGTCAGGACGGCGCCTGCGCCCAGGACCCCGGCCAGGACCGTCAGCCAGAGGGGTGGCGCCGCCCACGCCAGCTCGCCGCGCTCGAAGAGCAGCGGCCGGTACTTGAACAGGGCCTCGAAGAGGGACTCCGCCATCTAGTGACTCATGGCGTAGATGATGTAGTTGACGCCCATCTCGTAGGCGAACGTCGAGTACTCCAGCGGGTATNNCGACCGTCCTCGCCGAAGATCCCGCGCACGTGGGGCACCCGCCCGTCACGCTCCCAGGTGCGCCCGCCCCGTGCCCGGAAGTTCACCGCCGGGACCTGCACGATCTCGTCGATCTCGTAATACGTGTGGAACACCGGATGATCCCGAGGCAGATCCACGATGGGCCGATCGGGCAAAACCTTGCGGATGTTCCGCTCGAACGCGGCCCACTCCAGGGTGCCCCAGAAATCGTCCACCACCAGGAACCCCCCCGCCAGCAGATACCCCCGCAACGCCTCCGCCTCCCCGTCCGTCAGGTCCATCCGTCCCACCTCCACCGCGTACAGGAACGGATAGCGGCGGAGCTCCGGGTCCTCCAACGGGATGGGATGCTCCCCGGCGTACGCGTCCAGATTCGTCACCCGCCGGAGAACCACCAGGAACTGCCGGTCGGCCTTGGGGAAGTCCGTGTGCCACGCCCGCCGGCCCCATCGCCCCGCCCCGCCGTACGCCGCCCGGGCGAAGTAGAACGAATGCGGCGGTACCGGCGCACGAACCCCCTGCGGCTGCGCTTGCGTCGCGCCCGCTCCCGCCGACATCGGCGTGGGCTCCGGCGCCGCGGCCAGAGACAGCAGGGCCACGACGACCATCGGGGGAATGCTGCGCACGCGTCCTCCGGGGGGAGTGTCCGACGAGCGACCTGAAAGCTAACACGGGTGGGGCCGCGTACCGAAGCCCCACTGCGAAACTCCTCGTAGTTGCCCGGGACCGGTCCCTGCCTCTGGAAGGGGGGCGGGGGCGCGTCCTAACCCCTCGCCACGGGGGCCGGCGGGGAGTACAGCGGACCAACGAGCCGGCGTCCGCTACGGCTCAGCGGCCCTCCGTGTAGCAGACCGGCTCCTGTCGCTGGGGTCGACCGAGGCTGATGCGCCCTCCCTGGCGGCAGGTCAGTCCGACCTCCGGGTCCGACGCCACGGCCTCCCATCCCAGCGCGTCGGCCCGGGTGACGCGCACCGCGATCCCGCTGCCGGGTGTGATGGAAAGGGCCGGAAGGTCTCCCGCGAACCGCCCCTGCGCTTCCCAGCTGCGCTCCTGGGCGTCCGCGATCCGCCCGAGAGCGCCCAGGAGCCGGCCGTGGGGGGTGCTGTCACTGATCCCGCTCGACAGGACGCTCGCAGCGGCGGTGGCCAGGATCGCTCCCGCAACGGTGAGGATGAGGATGTTCGCGGGGCTCGGCCGCGGCGTGGTTCTGAAGTCCCCTGACGTCCGGCGGCGGTCCCGCCCTTTCGGCCCGCGTTTGCGTCGTTCCATCCCCATCCCGCTCCTCGACGAGTCTTCCTACCGGCCTGTCATTCAAGACCCGGGCCGCCGGGGACCCGACACGGGCGCACGGGGCGCCGGACGCCCTGCCCCTGCAGGGCTACACGCCCGCCGCCTTCCCCTTGGCCCACCGCCGATACAGCCAGAGCAGGAGGATGGCGCCGAGTATGGACCCGATCCACCCGGTCGGATCCAGGATCGATCGCCCGGGGACCAGCAGCCCCAGGATGAGGCCGCCCACCACCGAGCCCAGGATCCCGAGCCCGATCGTGGCCAGGCAGCCGCCGGGATCCTTGCCCGGCATGATGAGCTTGGCGATGCCGCCGACGATCCCGCCGAAGATGATCCACCAGAGCAGCGTCATGGTCCGTTGGGTTGAAGGAACCGGTCGCACACGTCCGTCCGGCACGCAAGAAGCGGGCACGATGGCAGGCAGGGCCCGGGGCGCGAGGGACAGCCACGGAGCCGGACGGGACACGATGCGGAGCCGGACGGGGTCCGATAGAGGGGAGGCCCGCCGGCGGCGGGTCCGGTGGGGAACCGTGCGCGAACGAAAAAAGAAGCGAGGGTCAGCCGATCAGGTGAAGTCGCTCGCCCGAACCCCCTGAACCGGCGGCAAACTTCGAGGCCTTCTCGACTGCCCTCGCTCTACCGTCCCGGCCCGAGGCCGCGAGGAGCTGTCCTCGTGGCCGCGCCGGAATGGCCTTTCACCCGTCTAGATGCCGCTCGGCGCGAAAACCTTACAAGAAATTTCGGCGCAGTCTGACCGTACGAGCCAAGAAGTTATCCCCCAATGGGTTATGAGATCGGGGTTCGGTAGGGGCCGACGCCGGTCGCGGCGGAACTCACTCTTCCACGCCGGTTTCCAGCGCGACGTTCTCGAACTCGACCTGAACCGGGTCGGCGTAGCGGCGGCCGTTCGTTTCGTCGTGCCGCATGAAGGCGGGCGGCTCGATCCGGACGCGCAGCGTGTAGGTGCCATCGCCGGGGATAGTCCAGTTCCGGCCGTAGTGGTGGAGCCAGGGGTGCCAGAGGAAGGGCATGTCCCGGGTGCCGACCTCCTCTCCGTCGGCATCGAGGAGGGTGAGCTGGACGTCGAGACCGGGAACGAAGCGGTTGTCGGCGGCGTCCCGGACGCTGATCTCCAGGTGGATGTTGCCGTCGGGCTCCTGCCAGACGAGCCGATCGCCCTGCCGGCGATACATGCCCTCGGCCTCTTCGTGGGCGAACGCCACGACGTAGTCGCCGGCGGCCTTCTCGCCGCCGCCGTCGGCCACGTCTCCGGCCATGTGTCGGAGGGCGCCGAGATAGGCGCCTCCCTGATCCCGGGCGCGATCCAGCTGCTCCTCGGTGGCTTCGTCGCTGGGCTCCATGGGGGGCGTCCGCGGCTCTGTCGTGCTCCAGCGCTGGCGTGTATCCGGGCGGGTCATGCTCGTCTCCTCCGTCGTCGTGTTCAGCGGGTCCGGGCGGAGGCCAGGGGATGCAGGGGTCGTTCCGGCGGGCGAGCGTTATCGCCAGTCGTCGGGCTGGTCGAAATGTCGCCGGGACATGATGAGCTCGTGGCGGCGCTCGACGGTCCGGCGGAAGCCCAGGAGGTGGAAGATCTCGACGGTGTACCAGCGGGCGACGCGGCGATCCACGACCACGGCGCCGGCGATGTAGGGATGGCGACGGACACCGGGGAGGAGCGGGGCGATGCGATCGACTCGCAGCCTGCGCAGGAGCGCGGAGACCCGCAACCAGACGGGGCGGACGTCCCGGATGATGAAGAAGCCGTCGTCGCCCTGGGATTGGTAGAGGGGCATGAGCACCCGCCCCGACTCGGGCGCGCGGACCGTCCGTCCATCGTCCCATTCCCCCAGGGGCTCGCCGGCGGCGACCCGCTGGAAGCTGCGGAACCCCGGGTACATGGTGAATTCCCCGGCCCGGGGGACGGCGTGGCGATGGCGGACCTCCACCACGGACGGATAGTCCCGGCTGATGCCGTTCAGGAAGGCTCGGGGGTCCGGCGGCGGAACCTCCTCGGGGTCGATGACGCCGGCCTGGATCAGGGCGATCCAGGCCACCGCCTCCATGTAGTCGACCGCGGCGGGGTCGCCGTGGCGGCCCCCTTCGCACCCCAGCGTGATGCAGCCGCGGTTGCTCATGTACTCCAGGAACGTCGCGGCCAGCTGCTCCTCGACGCCCAACACGACGGGCAGCGGCACCGCGGTGGCGAACCGGCGGTTCCGGAGCGTGTCGCCCAGGGTTATGAACGGAGGCGTCTCACCGGAGGTGGTGTGGAAGTCCACCACGATGGGCGGTGAGCCGGCCCTGCCGAGGGGCGCCCTCATGACGGCGAGGAGCTCCTGGCGGTCCCGACTCTCGCTGGTCTCGGCCGGCCCCGCCGCCGGGCTGGAGAGGGTGTCCGGCCACCAGCCCCGGTTCAGGTCCTCGTCGATGTAGCGGGTCCCGCGCTCGAGGGCGGCCGGGTTGCCGGCGAGGCCCAGTACCTCCCCCCGGACCTGCTCCGGTCCCGGGAGGGCGCGGAAGACGCGTTGGAGCGCCTCGACCCCGGCGGGCTCGTTGCCGTGGAGTCCCGCGACGAGGATGACCGTGCGTCCGGCCTCGTGCCCACGGACGTGCCCCAGGACCCGGGACGGATGGGGTGCGACCCCCGGGACCCCGGTCACCATCGTTCCGGGTGACGTTCCATGAGGCGGCCAGTGAGCTCCAGGATGTCGTGCTCGCTGAGCACGCCCAGGGGCCGGAGGCCGTCGGTGACGGGCAGGGCCGAAAGGCCGTGGTCGAGCATGAGGCGGACGGCGTCGAGGAGCGGCGCGTCGGGTCCGATCGTCGGCGGGTCCCGCTCCATCACCGCGGCGACGGGGATCGCCTCCTCCGGCTCGCCCGGCCGGTGAGTCGAGAAGAGGCGGAGCAGCGCGCGATAGGAGACGAGGCCGGCGAGCTCGCCCCGGGCGTCGAGCACCAGAACCTGCCGGATCCCGTAGCGCTCCATCATGCGGGCGGCGTCGTCGATGGAGGCCGTCTCGGTCACGGTCCGCAGGCCCGTGGCCATCACCTCGCGGACGAACCGCGTGCGGGTCCCCGCCACGTCCTCCTCCCCCTCCCACGTGTTGCGCCTCGCATACGGCCGCTCACCGGTCGGGCACGCGACCGCCCCGCCTATTCGGCTCTGACGTCCCGGGCCTCGGGGCTCTTCTCCGTCGGGACCCGCCGGAACCGGACCCGCTGCCCATCGTCCAGCGACTTGTAGCCATCGCCGGCGATGTTGGAATGGTGGACGAAGACGTCCTCGCCGCCGTCATCGGGTTCGATGAACCCGAAGCCCTTGCTGTTGCTGAACCAGCGGACCGTGCCGGTGATCTCGTCCTCGCCTCCGGCCTCGGCGGACATCCCACCGGCCATGACCCGGCCGGGGGCCTCGAACGCGGCGCCGGTGTCGCGGACCCGGGTCTCCTCCCGGTCGACGTCCACGGTCATGGGGTCCCGGAGCGCCGATCGGGCCAGCTCGCGGGCCTCGCCCGACAGGGCGCGGCCGACGAAGATGACCTGCCGGTTGTCGGGCGTGAGCTCGAGGATCCGCTCCACCTCGGCGTGGCGGCCGCGCTGGAGCAGCGTATCGATGGGGTCGAAGACCAGCACCTCGACCTGGTCGAGCCGGACGTTGCCGGCGTCCACGTGCTCCAGGAGCCGATCGGGCGTGGCGACCAGGACGTCGAAGCCCGCGCGCAGGTCCCGGACCTGGTCGACCGCCGGCACGCCGGTGTGGATCTCGCCGACCCACAGATCCGCTTCCCGGGCCAGGACCCGGGCCTGCTCGGCGATCTCCTCGACCATGTCCACGGCCGGAGCGATGATGAGGGTGTGCAGACCCTCCCGGTGGAGCTGGCGCTCCAGCGCCGGGACCACGTAGGCGCCGGTCTTCCCCGTGCCCTGCGGCGCGCTCAGAAGGATGTCGCGTCCGCTCCGCAGCGCATCGATGGTGCGCTGCTGGGCCGGGCGAGGATCGCTCCAGCCGAGCTCCTCGAGTCCGCGCCGGAGCTCGTCGTGCTCGACCAGGTCCGCGAAGACCTCCGGGCGCCGCCGGCCGGCCGTGGGTTTCGCCGAGGGCGTCCCGTCACGACGCGAAGTCCGTCGAAGCCGGAGGACCACCCAGAGAATGACTGCTGCGACCACCGCGATGAGCAGGGTCGTCACTAACACGTTGGATAGATTCATGCCCCCATCTTCCGGCGCCGTTCCCCCGGTTGTCAAGCGCAGCTAGCGGGTTGCCCCCCCAGAAAGCCACGCGTCGCGGTCCCCGGCCCGGACGTAGAGGTGGTCGCCGAGGCGGCCCAGCACGTCGATGCGGGTGCCGGGGCCGACCCGGGCGACCTCCACGGCATCCGGCTGCGGCCCATCGCGCAGGGGCACGACGGAGTCCGGGAACGCGGATCGGATGGGCCGAACGGGCTCGGTGAGGCGGCCGGCGAGGAACCCCCGCCGGCCGTCCGGCACGGCGACGCGCAGCCAGTCCCCGGCGATCGCATCCACCCGGAGGGGGACCTCGCGGTCGAGGCGGCCGACCTCGGCGGCCGCCGAGTCCGGGGCCGCGCGCAGGCGGACATCCTCCCCGATGACTCGTCGCCACCGGCCGGGCTCCGCGGGATACGGCGCGGGCGGTGCCGAGGGCAGGGGCTCCACGAACGGCAGGGGATCCAGCGGACCCCGGCCCCGGCGGTAGATCCCGAAGTGGAGGTGGGGTGGCGTGCTCCGGGCGTTGCCCGAGTTGCCCACCAGCCCGAGCGTGTCGCCGGGCCGGACCCGGGTGCCGGATGCCACCAGCTGTTCGTCGAGGTGCGCGTAGTAGATGGACTGCCGCCGCCGGGCGTCGCGCAGCCAGACCACACGGCCTCCGATGGGGGTGGTCCGAACCCGCGAGACCCGGCCTTCGACCGCCGCCACGACGGGCGTGCCCCGGGGCGCGAAGATGTCGATGCCGTGGTGGTCGCGACGGCCGCCGTCCCGGGCGTCCCCGAAGAAGCTGCCCACGTCGTCGAGGGCGCCCCCCTCCACCGGGAACGACATGGTGGGCGCGGCCGTCGCCGTGAGCACGTAGCGACCACCCCGCAGCAGCTCGGGCTGGATCCGGATCACGTAATCTGCGTCCCGGTCCGGCTCGTACCCCAGCCGCGTCGCGCCGCTGTCCGCGCTGGCCACACGCACCAGGGCCCCGTCGTCCGGCGCGGCCCGGAACAGGTCGAGGAACACGAGGGCGTTGGTCGAGGGCTCCAGTCGCAGCTCGAAGACCAACCGCTGGCCCTCCCGGGCCGGGAACCGGTAGGCCACGGCCTCGGGGCGGGCGGGGTCGAGATAGCCCGTCTCACTGAACGGCGCGCTCACGGTGGGGGCGTCGTCGAGGGCGCGCCGCGCGGCCCCGTGCCAAAGCCGGCCGAGGGCGGCATCGCCGAGCCCCGAGGCGTCGAGCCGCCGGCCGTAGGCCTCGTGGGGTGGTGCCGGGCGGAGACGCTCCCGGAGCTCGGGGAGGCTCTGGCGTCCGAGCCAGAAGGCCACCCCCGCCACCAGAAGGACGGTCAGGAGCCACCAGCGCATGCGTGAGATCAACCCCGATCCCGGGGTTGCGTTCCCCCGCCAGGGGCGTCAGGGCCGTCCCCCGGGCCCCCGATCGCGGGGTGCCCGACCCCGGTTCACGGTCGCCAGCGGGCCACCAGGCCCGCCACGCCGGCGGCCCAGCCCTCCCCCGTCGGCGCGAAGGCCACGGTGTTGTACCCGGTGTCCCCGATCCGCTCCCAGGTCGCGCCGCCGTCCGCCGAGTAGCCGGACCCGGAAGGCCCCACCGCCACGAGCAGCGCTCCCGCGGGCCCGCGGGTCCAGTCCGCGCCGTAGCGGACCCCGGGCGGCGCCGTGCGGGAGGCCAGCTCCCAGCTCCGCCCCCCGTCCCGCGTGCGGAGCACGTTCAGCGCTGCGCTGGTCGTGTCCGTGTAGTCGCCCCCGACGGCGACGCCGTTCAGGGTGTCCCGGAACGCCACGCCGAAGATCCCCGCGGTGGGGCCCGCCGGGAGGGGGGTGTCCACCGCATCCCAGCTCTTCCCGGCGTCCGCCGTACGGTATACCCGGGCGCGGGGACCGGCGCCGGTACCGATCCACGCGTGGCGGTCCCCCGCGACGGCGATGGCCGTGCCGCTGGCCGCGAACCCGGCCTCGCCGTCCAGCGCCGGCGGCACCCGCGCGGCCGGCTGCCAGCGCCGGCCATCCTCCGTCCTCACGATCGTCAGCACGCCGTCGACGGCATCGCCGAACGCGACGCCCCGCTCGTCGTCCCAGAACGCGAGGCCGTCGTAGAAGGCGCCCGCGCGGTCATCCTCGTACAGCAGCCCCCAGGTCGCGCCGCGGTCGTCCGTCCGGTAGATGCGGGCGAGGCCGCCCTCGAAATGCGTGGCGAGGACGATCGCCCGGTCGGCATCCAGGGCATGTACGTCCACGAGGAAGAGCGAGTCCGCGCCCGGGATGACCCCGACCTCCCACGTCTCCCCGCCGTCCGCTGTCGTGGCCCAGACGCCACCGCGTCCCGTGGCCCAGGCCACTCCGCCGGCTGTGGCCGACAGCCCGCGGATCTCGGCGTCCGTCGGCACCGCCCGTACCTCCCACCGCGGCTCCTGCTGGGCGCAGGCCGGCGCCGTCGCCACGAGCACCGCCAGCGCGGCAAGCCGGATTCGCGCCGGCATCAGCCCCCCGCTCCGTCGTGGGGTCGACGAAGGATCGGGTACTCCCCCGGCGACGCCTCGAGCCGCGCGTCCAGCAGGTTCCAGTTCAGGACGCCGTCATCGGAGCGCGGCTCCAGGAGCTGGAACACCAGGCGGCCCAGCGGCTGCGCCACCGGCACGACGACGGTGCCGCCCGGGAGGGTCCGCCGCTCCGCCGTCCAGCGCCCGAACACCGCCCGCTCGCGATGCCCCTGGAACTCCCGGTCGGCGACGCGGGTGGAATCGATGGCGAAGCGCTCCAGGTCCAGTGGCCGGTCCGCGTCGAGCGTCGTGGTGCGGATCCCGTGGAGCGCGAGCAGGTCGAGAACGGCCGTCAGGTCGGCGGGGACGTAGTAGGCGGCGGGCGCCACCTCCGTCTCCGTCGCCTGGAACGTGCCGTACTCCCGCATCCGCTCCGCCTCGATGACATTCAGGCGGGCGCTGTAGCGGCGGCCGGAGTACGGGCTGAGCCGCTCTTCCGTCGCGCCCATCAGGATCTCGACCTCCTCGCCCGCCTCGAACGTGGCCGTGACCGCCAGCCGGTCCCCGCGGATGTCGACGGCGTCCGCGGCCCGCGCGGTCTCCCGGATCGATCCCGCGTGGTCGCGGGCGAACGCCAGGATCTCCTCCACGAACGCCAGCGTGGCCATGACGCGCTCGCGGAACCCCGCGTAGGAGTAGGCCTCGCTGAGGATGGCGAACCGGTTGCGCAGCCCGACGTAGTTGTTGTTGAAGCGGGGCCGGTGGTCGAAGGTGTACCAGCCCCGCTCCCCCCCGTCGGGCGTGAAGGCGTTGCCGTAGTAGTAGAAGTGCCACCCGTGCCTGGCCTCGATGGCGCGGGTCACCGTCGGCAGCCACCGCTCCCGGAGCAGCGACAGGATCCCGGCATCGGTGTTCGGATGCAGCGGCGGCGAATAGGTGAGGTGGTAGGCGTGCCGGGTGCCGTTCGTCGTGTGCAGGTCCACGACCACGTGCGGATCGTACGTCCGGAGCAGCCCCACCAGGGAGCGGGCCTCCGGCGAGTCCAGCTTGGTGTGGTCCCGGTTCAGGTCCAGCCCCTGGGCGTTCGATCGCTCGCCCACGCCCCCGAGAGGCCCGTTCTGCCGGGCCCGGTTCACCACGGCCACCCGCTCGTTCCCGTCCGCGTTGTAGATCGGCGCCACGAGCACGACCAGGGAGTCCAGCCAGCCGGCGTGGTCGCCGGTGGCGAAGCGGCGCAGCAGCATCTGCGTCGCCTCCTTCCCCTCCACCTCGCCCCCGTGGATGTTCGCCAGCACGAGGACCCGGGTCCGCCCCGTCGCCCGTACGGTCTCCGGACGGCCATCCCCGAGGTCCCGCCCGACCACCACCAGGGGCAGCGGGCGGCCCTCGGTGCTGTACCCGAAGGTCGTGCGATGCAGGCCCGGGGCGTCGCCGAGCGCGTCCAGGAAGTCCAGGACGTCCTCGTACCGGCTCGTCTCCATCCAGTCCGACCGCTCGGGCCGGATCGACGGCTGCTGGCCCACGGCGGGCGTCGCCACCGCCAGCCCGGCCCCGAGCGCCCACCCGCGCCAGCCCGGTCCTCGCATTGCATTCGTCATGGCCGCATGATGCGGGGGGGCGTGGCCGGACCGCAAACGAGACCGTGGGGGGAGGGGAGCCGGATGGACTGGCAGCGCGTGGTGGGGAGGATCGCCGTCGAGATCGAGCAGCACGTCGACCGGCTCAAGGACGATGTCAGGCTCCGTCTCCTCGGTGACCGCCCGGCCCGCGTCGAGGCATACCGCGGCTACGGGACTCCCGAGGGGGTCCGGGTCCGGGGTCGTGTCCTGCTCGGTGAGCCGCCTCGCGCCTCAGCGCCGGAAGACCGGTGGTGGGTCAACCTCGGCAACGCCTACCGGCGGCTGGAGTCCGACGAGGTGAGCGGCGCCGTGGTGAGGATCGGCTTCGCGGGCGCCCGGATCGAGACCCGGACCGACGAGGAGGGCCACTTCGACGTCGAGATCCGCCCCGAGACGGTCCCACCGGGCGACCGGTTCTGGCACGATGCCCGGATCGAGCTCGTCGACCCGCCCGGCGACACGGCCACCGCCCGGGTGGCCGTCCCGCGCGGCGCCCGGTTCGGGGTCATCAGCGACCTGGACGACACCGTGCTGCGAACCGATGCCAGGAACATCCTGCGGGTCGCCCGGGAGGTGCTCTTCGGCAACGTCCACACCCGCATCCCCTTCGCGGGAGTGGGCGCCTTCTACCGGGCCCTCCACCTGCACGAGGGGGACCGCAACCCCCTCTTCTACGTCTCCAGCAGCCCCTGGAACCTGTACGACCTGCTGAACGAGTTCCTGCGGCTCCACGACATCCCGGCCGGACCCATGGACCTGCGGGACTGGGGGCTCAGGGAAGACGAGCTGCTGCCCTTCGGCCACACCGCGCACAAACGCGCGGCCATCGACCGGATCCTCGCGACCTATCCGCGGCTGCCGTTCCTGCTCATCGGGGACAGCGGGCAGGAGGATCCCGAGATCTATCGCGGCGTCGTCCACGACCACCCGGACCGGGTTCTCGGCATCTACATCCGGAACGTGGTCCGCGACCCGGCACGGATCCGGGCCGTCGACACCCTCGCGGATGAGCTGGTCCGGCACAGCGACATCGATCTCGTGCGCGTCGAGGATACCGTGGAAGCCGCGCGCCACGCGGCGGACCGGGGCTGGATTGACCCGGCCTCCCTGGCGACCATCGCCCGGACCCGGCAACAGGAGCTGGAGGAAACCTGAGCGCGCCACGCCGGACGCGTGCCGGCGGACGCCCCGGTCGTCCCGGCTGCGCCTGCGTCCCGGCTGCGTTTCAGTCGTCCCGGCCGTCCCCGTTCTCCCGGACCCGGGACCGCAGGTCCTCCGCCAGCGACTCGAGGCGGTCTGCCCGCTGTTCCGCCAGCGACGCCAGCCGTTCCAGGTTCCGGCGGCCCGGACGTCGACGGCCCGTAGCCCACGAATAGAGCGCGGAATACGACACACCGGCCTCCCGGGCCACGTCCTCCATCCGCCCCGCGATCCCGTCCAGCAGATCGCCCACGACATCGGCTACGGGTTCTTTCTTAGCCATCCGGCCTCCGGCCCGCTGTAATGTGACTTTCGGCAGGACGGCGTGCGGCGGCCGAACTGCCGGTACCTGCCCGCGACCGGGCCGAGGACCGCGGTCGCGGGCGGCGGACTCACCGGCGTGCCGCCGGATCGCCGGCTGGATGGAATGCAAGAACCATTCACCACCGGGAGGTCCGTCGGCGGAAGCCCGAAGGACGGACGGGGGAAGGCCTCGGCGGTGCGTGAAGTCACCACGGACCGCGCACGCGGCCCCACCGCGCGACGGCAGAACGCCCTCGGGGAGAACGCCCTCGACGAGGAGCCGGCACGCGACTGCCCGCGGCCGGTCGGATCGCGCCTCAGGCCTCGCGCCCGCTCCCCGACTCCGGGCACACCTCGGAAGGCTCCGGGACGGCCGGGCCCGGCAATGTCACAGTCCGCACCACGACGCGCATTCCGTCCAGGTCCCGGAGCACGAGGCTCGTGGCGCTCACCTGCGCCGACAGGGGCGCCCGATCCCCGGGCGCCGCGGCGACCAGGGAAACCACCAGCAGCGCCACGACCGCCGCCGCCCGCCAGTCGATGGCTCGCTGGTCCCGACGCCGGGCATGGATGCGGCGGATCCGACGGAGGAGCGGCCCGCCGTTCACCGCCAGCGCTCCCACCCCCGCCGGCCGCGCCGTCTCCAGCGTCAGCAGCGCCCGCAGGTAGCAGCGAGGCGACCCCCCGTCGATGGCGCGGATCGCCGCCTCGTCGCACGAGCACTCCCGCTCCTCCCGCATGCGAGACGAGACCCACCACGCCGCCGGGCTGTAGAAGAGCAGCGTCTCCGCCAGCGTCTGGAGCAGGTTCACCAGGTAGTCGTGGCGACGGACATGGGCCATCTCGTGAGCCAGAATCGCTTCCACCTCGTCATCCGGAAGACCCGTGGCGGAAGGCGGGACCAGGACCACGGGCCAGCGCCAGCCCACCAGCACCGGGACCTCGACCCTCGACGTCACCCGGACTCGCACCGGCCGTGAAACCGCCATCCGCCCGGCCACCCGACGGCCGAGCCCGGCCCAGCGCGCATCGAAGCTCCCACTGTCCGCCAGCCGAGCCGCGCGCCCGGCGGACACCAGTAGACGGGCCACCAGCGCCAGCCCCACCACGAGCCAGACCGCCGCCAGGCCCCGGGCGGGACCCCGGCCCTTCGTGGCGAGGGCCGCCATGGGACCCGTGGCCGCCGGCCATACCCTCGCGTGACGACGCCGCACCTCCGCCGTCACCGCCGCGGGATCCGCCCACCGGCCCGCCGACAGCTCCCCCTGGATCACCTGGCTCCCTGTGTCCACCAGCCACACCCGATTCCCCTCCCACAGGCGCACCGTCTCGTACCCGTTCACCACCGGGAGCGCCAGCAGGACCACCAGCGCCGCCCCGCTCGCAACGTACCGGACACCCGGCAGCCTCTGGCGAAACACCCGGAGGACACCCCAGAGCAGCACCGCCACCACGGCACCCTGCCACACCGAGTGCAGCAGGGACCAACCCACGATCTCCAGCACCGGCACGGGCACCTCCGTGGATTATGAGTCCAGCTCGTCGATCAGGCGCCGGATCTCCGCGAGCTCCTCCGGTGTCGCCTTACGCGCCGCCAGCGCCCGCAGCACAAGACGCCCCGGCGAGCCCCTGAAGCCCCGGTCGATCAGGTCCCCCACCAGCCGACGCTCCGTCGCAGTCTCCGCCACCGCCGGACTGTACCGGTGCGACCGCTGCGACTCGTCCCGCTCCACCAGGCCCTTCCCATGCATGATCTGGAGCAGCTTCAGGACCGTCGTATAGCCCACCTCCCTGTCCCGCTCCAGCTGCCCCCGGACCTCGCGAACCGTGCTCGGCCCCCGGCGCCACAGCACCTGGAGAATCTCCAGCTCCGCGTCCGTCGGGAGCGGCGGTCCGCCCCCGTCCCCCCGTTTCGGTGTCATGGATCGCATGATACTACGAAGTGCATCGTAGCGTCAACGGACCCGCCATCGGCCGGAGTGGAGGAAACGCGCGTCGGCACCGCCCTGTGACGGTCAGTCGTCGCCGGGCTGGACGCGCCCGCGCAGCTCCTTGAGGCGGCCGCGGTGCTTCTTCTTCCGGAGCCGCTTCTCGTTGGAGGCCCGGGTGCGGCGAGTCTTCCGGCGCTTCTTGCGGGGCCGCAGCGCATCACGGACGAGCTCGGCCAGGCGGTCGGCGGCCTCCTCGCGGTTGCGGTGCTGGCTGCGGTGCGTGTCCACGGTGACCTGGAGTACGCCCTCGCCGTCGATGCGACCGGCCAGGCGCTCGAGGATGAGCTGACGGCGTCCGTCGGAGAGGGAGGGGGAGCGCCGGACGTTCCAGCGGAGCTGGACGCGGCTGGCGGTGGTGTTGGCGTGCTGGCCGCCGGGGCCGCCGGAGCGAGAGGCCCGCAAGTCGAGCTCGGAGCCGGGGATGGAGAAGCGGTTGCTGACGGGGATGTCGTCGGCCATGGTCTCGCTGAATCGGTGGTCGCCCGGCGTCCTTCCAATGTAGGGCGGGGCGGATCCCGGCGCTCGGCCCACCCCCGGCCACTGTCCACTGTCCACTGTCCACTGTCTACGGGGGCGGGGGCGGGGGGGGTGGAGGAGGGGCGGCAGGGGCGGTGCGGGCTTGTGTGGGGCAATGCCCGACACGCAAGTTTCAGCCTGTTCCCGACAGACGTGGTCCGGGCCGGGTCCCATACTGATACGGGGCATTCTGTCTACACGCGTCCTTCCGAGTGGGCGCTAACGCTTCCAGGAGGTACGACATGCCGGACACTCTCACCATCATCGACAACCGCACGGGCAAGGAATACGAGGTCCCGGTGATCAACGGCACGTACCCGGACTACGGGTCCGCAGCGCCGGCCCCGCCGCTTCGGAACATCAAGACGTCGGAGGAGGATTTCGGGCTGCTGACGTACGACCCGGGCTTCAAGAACACGGCGTCGTGCAAGAGCGCGATCACGTTCATCGACGGCGAGAAGGGGATCCTGCGCTACCGGGGCATCCCGATCGAGGAGCTCGCCGAGCACAGCAACTACCTGGAGGCGGCGTACCTGACGCTGTTCGGCGAGCTGCCGACGAAGGAGCAGTACGATGCGTGGGAGTACGAGGTCACGCATCACACCTTCACGCACGAGAACCTGAAGACACTGATGGACGCGTTCCACCACGACGCGCATCCCATGGGGATGTTCGTGAGCACGGTGGCGGCGCTGTCGACGTTCTACCCGGAGGCGCGCAACATCCAGGACCCGGAGGTGCGGCAGAAGCAGATCGTGCGGCTGATCGCGAAGGTGCCGACCATCGCGGCGTTCGCGTACCGGCACAGCAAGGGCCTGCCGTACGTGTACCCGGACAACGAGCTGAGCTTCGCGGCGAACTTCCTGACCATGATGTTCCGGATCTCGCCGAACTACGAGCCGGACCCGATCCTGGAGAAGGCGCTGGACACGCTCTTCATCCTGCACATCGACCACGAGCAGAACTGCAGCACGACGACGATGCGGACGGTGGGCAGCTCGCACGCCGATCCGTACGTGGCGCTCAGCGCCGCGGCGGCGGCGCTCTACGGCCCGCTGCACGGCGGCGCGAACGAGCGGGTGCTGCGGATGCTGACGGAGATCGGCAGCAAGGACCGGGTGGGCGAGTACGTGAAGCGGGCGAAGGAGGGNNCGGGCGAAGATCCTCCGGGAGCTGGCGCCGCAGGTGTTCGAGGTGACGGGGAAGGACCCGCTCCTCGAGCTGGCGGTGGAGCTGGAGAAGATCGCCCTCGAGGACGAGTACTTCGTCGAGCGCAAGCTGTACCCGAACGTGGACTTCTACTCGGGGATC